>PPFU01001543.1_pt1 | contig 27235 bp, 28 predicted proteins | sample 1535991 | NCBI WGS metagenome assembly PPFU01 (sample SAMN04901290, study PRJNA319586) | Hypolithon metagenome, whole genome shotgun sequencing project. | isolation source: Antarctic Hypolithon | place: Antarctica: Miers Valley | collected 2014
TGGCGCCCGCCCTCTCTGATCCGGCGTAGAATAATGGCCGTTAGGCTGGCTGAAGATCGACGGCGCTCTTCTTGCCGCGCTTATCGTTCTCGAGCTGGTAGGACAGACGCTGCTCCTTCTCGAGCGAGCTCATCCCCGCGGCCTGAACGGCCGTCATGTGGACGAAGGCGTCATCGCCGCCTGCTTCATTGGTGATGAAGCCATAGCCTTTGGCGTTGTCGAAAAATTTCACTGTACCTACTGGCATATCAATTTCCTTCTTTGCGATGGAAGACCGGAACTGGTCCCCTGGCGCTAGGGAGAAGCGAGAGAAGGAAATGGAGCCGCAAAGCGCCGAAGACCGTCATTGCGACTATAGCTATTGGTACATAAGCACGCGCAGCTGGATTGTTAGGGGGGGTTGGAAAAAAAAGCGCGCAATAGCTCGATGAACCTCTGCCCATTCACGTGCACCTTTAAATTGCGCTCGGCGAGCATCAAATAGGGGATATCGCGGGCAAGTTCTCGTAAGCGCCTGCGGCTGAGAGACACGGCGTGCTCCCGCTTACCTTGGGAGGATGCATTTGGATCTCGATCAGCTGTATCTCGATTATCGTCTGCCGCTCATCAGGTCGGATACGGCCGCGCGTGCCGCACCTAGTCGACGTGCGCTAGCGGAGCAGGCTGCATGAGCGCCCAACAATCGGAAGCATCACCCGCAACTCACTGGCGCCGCAGGCCCAAGACCACGCCCATCCCCCGAGATCAGGCCGTCAGGCAAGGCGACATCACGCGCTCGGCCTTTTTAATCCTGGGACGCGAGCAGGCGATCTCCTTCCTTAACACAGACCATGCGGGATTGGGTGGGCGGCCCCTCGATCTGGCGACCCAGAGCACCGCCGGCTGGCACAGCGTGGAAGCCGAGCTTCGGAGGTTGTCCTCTCGAGAGAGGCACGAGGTCTAGATGCCGTGAACAGCTTCCGGCGAATTGCTTCTATCGCCCCGGCGAGATGCTGCGAGCGGCGTCCGTTTGCTGGCGTCATTGGGGCCGGATCTTACCTCCAGCCGGCTCGAAGGCGCACGCGGTGCATTCGTCGAGGATAAGGCCACCGCAACGAAATTGCCTGCTGCGCACCCCTTGCACTTCTACAGCACCACGCAACATTCGTAGTTTCACGCCGGACTTACCGATAGCGCCAGTTCGCTTTCGCAGCCGGGCGCCCAAAGCTATCGAGCCTCGATCCTGGCTTAGAAAATCTCACGTTTACCACTACTGGCTCGCTGAGCCTGCCCGGATCAGCCCGGTCGATCGAGCACTATGTTGAGGCCCTTGCTGACATTGCAAACGGCTTGGCCGCTACCGACGCCGACGCCGCTAGCACGAGGCTTAGTACAGCCGGTAACGGTTTGCTCTCTACATTAGGTATTGGTGGGCCGCTTGCGGCAATTGCCGGTGTGGCCGATGAGGCGATCAGATCTATCGACGCTGCGGATCGCAGTCAGGCATCACAGCAATTCCTCAACGGTATTGATAATGCCACTCCGCCGCTGATGGAGGGGCTCGGGACCGCGGCTCGTTTTGCTCATGCGGAGGCGGCGCTGAACCGAGCCCAAGCGTCCGAGGCCGTCGCCTCCTGGGCCAACCGGGCGCTCAACCAACCCGATATGGTCGAATTGCCGGCCGATCGTCTGCGCCGTGCAACGGCTGCAAGGCTCGTCCAGTATGATGACGCGATCGCTCGCATCTTTCGTCACAACGATGAATTCCTCGCCTTAACAACAGAGGATCCGATGCGGCCCGCGCGCTCGTTCGCCCGCGCTCATCACAAGTTGGCCACGCTGTACAACAATCCCCGCTTAGATCGCCATGCCATCGCTGCTGGCCTGGCAAACTTCTAGCATGCGACCTTGGTGGGGGCGGCTGGAGGCCAACGAGGAGCAGGGAGCCTGATGGGGGGCGCATGACGACGAGAGACGAGGCTCTACAGGAACTTACTCGCGCGCGCCGGGCTGCGCGCAGAACGGCCGAGGAGATGCACCGGCTGCAACGCGCCGCCGAGGATGCGGGCGACTACGCGAGCTCCACGAAACATGCGCAGGCCCATCGGGATGCAAATCGATGCGCAGGTAAGGCAACGCAGCGCTTAATTGCCGGTGCCGGAGGCCAGGCATATCGTTCAACTATCTGATGCTACTAACGAACTCGAGGAGCGGCTGGAACGGCTGAAGCGAAGCGAAGCTTTGCTCGATGACATCGCGTTTAGATCACGATCCTTACTCAGCCTATTTCTTGGGTTCGAGCTGATATGAACCGAGTGCAGCAGTGTCGCCCGGAGAGGACCGATGGTAGAACCGCATCAGTAATCGAGGTAGGCTCCATGATACGTTCCAGGTTCTGAAAATCGCGCCTGCAATTCTGCTCAATATGCCTCGAAGCCGACGATCCGCTTGCGTCAATTTTCTGGCGCGCAACCAAAATACCGCCTTTTCGGCTTTGACTCCCCTTGCGGATGCGGCCCACCCTACGAGGAAGTGCTAGATGACTGAACCAGAACCCGCCTCTGAGCCAGGCCGTTACACTGCCGTCATTCACTTCCACGGGATGGGCAGCCAGCGGCGCCTGGAAGAGAGCTCGCATTTAATCGACGCTCTCGACAGTTTCCAATACGCCGAGTTCAAGGCCGGCCGCCCGCTCGGCTTCTTCCGCAAGATCGAGCCCAGGCTCACCCCACCTGAAACCGAGGGCGGCGAGCCGGATGCCTATGTCCGTGCCACCTTCTTCCCACCCGCGGATGCTCGGCCGCGCAATTTGCGCTTCCACGAAGCCTACTGGGCGCCAATCATGGCCGAAGAGAAATCCGCCGTCAGCATCGCCCTCTGGCTCGTTGCCCATTGGCGCCGCCCTTTCCAGACCCTCTGCACACCTTGGCGCCAGCGCCAGCGCCTGCGGCGCGCCAGCCTCATTGATCAGTTCGAAAATCACTCGAAAACTCTTCCGCCGCACGAAGAAGCCGACCTCGCCAGCCTCATCTCCCTCTTTCATGATTTCGAAGCCCCCGTCGCTAAGCGGGGTCGAGGCAGCTTCACGGCTTTCCTAGCCTACATCGAGCAAGAAACCGTCACCAAGAAGAGTAAGCCCGAACCTGTCCGCGCCGCTCGCCTCCAGTCTGTCGCCAGAGCTTGGCGCAATCACTATGTCCGCTCTGAACTCCGCACGATCTTCCTGCTCACCACGGTCATCTTGGCCATCGCGCTTGCGGCCGCTGCCGTGCTGTTCGGCGCATTGGCGGCGGCCGACGCCTTGCTCGGCCTCACTAACGCAATTCCGTCCCTCGGCCCCTATGTGCCCCTGCTCGGGGAGAACGGCAGTATTGCTATACTGCTTGTTTCCGGGCTCGTCAGCCTTGCAGGCATCAATGGCTTCCTCACCAACGCCCTCGGCGATGTCCGTGCCTGGGCCAGCTACCGCGAGACCGACCTCGGCAACCGCAAGCGCCAAGAAATCCTCACCGCCGCTCGCCGGACGCTAGCCCGCGTCCTGTCGGACAAGCAATGCGAGCGCGTCGTCATCACCGCACACAGCCTCGGCACGACAATCGCCCACGATACTCTCCTCTCACTTACCCGCGCCAACCGCGCGGAAAACATCGAGAATCCAAGCGAAGGCCCAATTCCTTTGACGAAGATCGAGCACTTCATCACCTGGGGCAGCCCAATCGACAAGGTCGAGTATTTCTTCGAAAGTTCAACTTCCGCGTCCCACCGCTATTTGCGCGTTCAGGAGATCCTGCGCGGCGATACCGGCGGGCCGCCATTCGCCCATAACCGCAAGCCACACATTCATTGGATCAACTTCTGGGACGATGGCGACCTCGTCTCTGGTCCCCTGAGTTCCCCGATGCCAGCCCGGCGCTCCATCAACCCCATCGACAACTTTCACGTGAAGGGCTTCGCCTTCCCGCTCCCAGGCGCCTCCCATTCCCGCTATCTCTCTCACCTTCCTGTCGTTACCCACCTGTGGGACGTGATAGTCAACGGCGGCCTCAGCTATCTTGCGCTCGAAAACCGCGGTGAAAATGGCGAACTGGGCAGGGATTATCCATCCGTTCTCATCCGCCCCGGCGAAGGTCGCGGAGATCGGCTCTGGCTGCAGCTTTTGGCGATCGCTTTGCCTTGGTGCCTGGCCATCACCCTCGTGCTCTTCGTATTTGCCGATATCGCTCCAACCATCGGTCTTACCCTGGCCGCAGCAATTGCCATGCTCCTAGGCTTCACTGCCATCCGCAGCATCGCCAAAGGCCCGCTCAAACCATTCTAACTTCACTTCCGTACGCTGAATTCGTGGCTTCCGGGAAGCGCTAGCTCGATCCCATCGATCAAGAACGAGGGGCAGTATTCTGGGTTTGGGGCTCAATGACTTACGCTTGGAGGCCTCCTACTGTTGGACCGCTGACAGCTGGATTTGAGCGGTATGCATCCGGCGGGCACCGCCTTGTCAGATGAGAGACCGGTCTGTCTGGTGCCTGCGCTCGATCTTGCCCTGGGCCTGCGGGTGACACGGGCACCACGCAAGTGGCCCATCTTGTTGGCCTCGATGTATTCCGGCAGTTCGCCCGCGATGTAGCTGGGGGCCGTTGTCCGACCGGAGCCCGGCTCATGCAGCACCGTCGCACTGTCACAGCCGGACTCCGCGAGCGCGAGGGCCAGCGTGTCGGTGACATCCTCGGCCCTCATGTTGGATCACGACACAGGCCGGGCTGGTAATCAGGTCGTGGGCCTAGACCAGACGGTAAACCGTGGATCCTGGCACATAGTACTGGCGTTCATCGCTAAATCGCACCGCCAACTCGCGCGGGGATAGCTCGCTTTGATCCAGCGCGGTTTCAACGATCTGCGCCTGGATATCGACGCCGATGCAAGCAGATATTATGGCCGCGCCGTCTGCCAGTGCGGGTATGTGACGTAGGCCGTGACGGCTCCTCGCTCGTGCGACCGGATCGTCACCGTCTCGCCGTTGGGCATGTAGGCGATCTCGCCCGGCCGAGCCGTCATGCTTACGCCTGCCGGAGAGACGGTTAGCTTGCCTTTGAGGTAGATCCTCACGTCGTCGAAGGCGAGCGCCTCTCCTTCAAATGATCATTGCGTCGGATCAGAGCCGCGATCTCATCAGCATGCGTTTCGAGCGCAAAATGTCCAGCATTCAGCAAGTGGACCTCAGCTGCCGGATTGTCGCGCTTGTAGGCCTCGGCTCCGGCCGGGATGAACGCCGGATCGTGCCGGCCCCAGGCGGCCAGCAGCGGCGGCTGATACTTGCGGAAATACGCCTCGAAGTCCGGATAGAGCGCGACGTTGTTGCGATAGTCGCGGATCAGGTCGAGGTGGAACGCCGGGTCGCGCCATGTAAGCGATGTCGAGTTCGCACCCATCGTGAGAGAGGCGCGCCGGATCGGCGCCTGTGCTGTATTGCCAGTTCTTGATTGCGTTGGGCGAAAGCGACGATCGACAGGCTACGCGGTTCGCTTCGCTCGGATCGCGCCAACAGTCCTCCCACAGCCCGACTGGTCACTAAAGCCGTCGACATAGGCATTGCCGTTCTGACTTATGATTGCGGTCACAAGCTCCGGCTACATCTGAGGTTCCTCCAGTCCCATAGGTTCGAGCAGGATAGCAGTCAAGCGATGACGGCTGTGACGCGGATCTCAACTTGGTCAGTTCCGCCACCGCCCGTCCGATCAGTCGGGCTGCGGAATGCGCGCGATCACCTTGATCTCGAAGTCGAAGCCGGCGAGCCAAGTGACGCCCACCGCCGTCCAGTTGGGGTACGGAGCGCCGCCGATCAACTTTTCTCTAACTGCCATGACGGTCTCGAGCTGCACCTCGGGATCGGTATGGAAGGTGGTCACATCAACGATATCGGCGAAGCCGCAGCCGGCGGCATCAAGCATCGCGGCTAAGTTGTCGAAGGCGAGTTGGACCTGAAGCTCGAACTCGGGTTCGGGTGAGCCGTCCGTGCGGCTGCCGACCTGGCCGGAGAGGAACAGGAGATCGCCGGACCGGATGGCGGCGGAATATCGATGCGCGTCGTAGAGCGCGTGGCGGCCAGCGGGGAAGATTGAACCGCTCCGGGTTTGCCGGAGGCTCCAACTCCTGAGAGGGTGGAGCGATGACAAGCAAGACGACGAACAAGTATGCGCCTGAGGTGCGTGAGCGCGCAGTGCGGATGGTGCTGGATCACGAGCGCGACCACGCCTCGCGCTGGGCGGCGGTGGTGTCGATCGCAGGCAAGATCGGCTGTGCGGCGCAGACGCTGCATGAGTGGGTCAAGAAGGCCGAGGTCGATAGCGGTCGACGCGTCGGCGTGCCCAGCGAGGTCGCGGCACAGCTGAAGGCGCTCGAGCGCGAGAACCGCGAGCTGAGCCAGGCCAACGAGATCCTCCGCAAGGCATCGGCGTATTTTGCTCAGGCGGAGCTCGACCGCCCGTTCAAGCGATGATCGCCTTCATCGACGATCAGCGCCATGGTCATGGGGTCGAGCCGATCTGCAAGGTCCTGCCGATCGCCCCATCGACCTATCATGCGCATGACGCGCAGCGCCGTGATCCATTGCGCCTGTCGGCGCGGGTGCGTCGCGACCTTGCACTCCGTGTCGAGGTGCGGCGCGTGTTCGAGGCCAACTTCCGCGTCTACGGCGTGCGCAAGGTCTGGCGGCAGCTGCAGCGTGAAGGGTTCGACGTCGCACGCTGCACGGTCGCCCGCCTGATGCGGGCGATGGGCCTGGCGGGCGTGATCCGTGGCAAGCCGGTGCGCACGACGATCGGCGACCGCTCGGCGCCATGCCCGCGTGATCACGTCAACCGGCAGTTCCGCGCGCCAGCGCCCGACATGCTCTGGGTCTCGGACTTCACCTATGTCGCGACCTGGGCCGGGTTCGTCTACGTCGCGTTCGTTATCGACACCTACGCCAGGCGGATCGTGGGTTGGCGAGCGTCACGCACCGCCCATACCAGCTTCGTGCTCGACGCATTGGAGCAGGCGCTGGATGCGACGGCCGAGGCAGCTCATCGTGCTGGTGCATATAGATCTGGTAGGCGCTCGCGAGCGACCACATAGCACCTTGCTTGAACGAGAGCTCGGCACAGGCGCAGAAATGCGGGATATACTCCTTCCGCCCGACCGAGAGGCCATACCATTGCGGCATGCGTTTTGGCGCCATACGTGTCATTGCGAGCTGGCCTACGATGGGCCTTGCGAGAATACCCTTGGAATCGCGCTCTGCTTTCCAAAGTGCGAGAGCCTTAGTCCCGCCAGCCTGCATGAGGGCGAGGTGCGAGGCGAGTTCGGGCATGCGCGCCGCGATGTCGAGCGCGGCGAGGCTGGCGGCGCAGGAGAAGGCGAAGATGCTCCCCTCGCCCGCGACCGCGCGCAGGAAGGCGGCGAGATCGTCATTGGTCTCGCGGAACCCGAAAGCATAGTCGGTCGCGGCGGTGGAGAAGCCCATTGCGGGCAGTTCGACTACGATGACGCAGAAGCGCTCCGCAAAAGCCTGGGCCAGCGGCCCATAGACCTCGATCGTCCTCGGTGGATCGCAGGTAAATACGGTCGTGTGCCCGCTGCCTGCCCCGAGAAAGCGATATTGCACCTTTGCGGTGCGGCGGAACTTGACCTGCGGCGTGGCAGTTGCGGGCCAGCCGGCACGGAAGCGCGCCATCTTCGCCGCGCCACCCAAGGTGTCGAGCCGCGCGCCGAGGCGGGTGAGGGGGCCGGTCATGCTGACGCCTCATGCCCGCGCGGCGCGCAACAGGAAGTGCGACGTGCCCAGCAGGAACAGCGCGAGGGCGAGGTGCCGTACGGTAATCGGCGCACCAGCACCCGCACTTGCGGTGAGCCACGCGTCCCCGAGCGGCATCAGCATCGCGGCCAATGCCATCCAGCACTTCACAGCCCTCGTTGGAGGGCGCTCCGATAAGCAGGCAGTGCTCGGAGCGGAGGTACATCGATGTCGTCGCGGCGATCCTAAATGTTATCCGCCCGAGGCGAACCCGGAGCTGGCTCGCGGTCCGCATCCGGCAGCCCCTCCCTCGCAATGGCGAGTGCCTGGGGGAGCAGTTCGGCATTCTCTGCCTGGTTGAGGAGAATGAGGAGCAAGCGGGCATTGAGTTCCATGCTCGAGATCGCATCGAGCCCGGCATGAGCCTCCACCAACATCGCATAGGTGCCGTCAGGATCTGCCAGGCGTGACTCTTCGAGCTTGAGCTTATCCATCAGACTGCGACCCCTTTGCTCGCGCCATCGCACGTGCGATCGAAAATTGCTGCGGATGCTGCCAGCGCGCCGCGATGTATTGATCGGGCCTGACGAGGACAGCGGCCCCCTCCGCCAGGGCATAGCGTTCGGCCAGCAATTCCGCGTTCGAAAATTCGCGGATATCGATCACATGCGCATCGGGCGTGCTGAAATTGCCGCCGTTGCGGAGCACGACGAACCTGCCGCCCAGTCGCTCCAACAACCAGCCATCGCCCAGCGGGGCGTCGATAGCCGGCGATCCGGGTGAGATACCACCATGCCAATGCTCCTCATCAGGGGTGTTCAGGGGCGAGCGGAGGTAGGAAACGGCGGTCGAGAGACGTCCGCTGTTGACCAATGGCCGGGCGAACGGATGCTTTGCAGCGAGACCCAGAACGGCATCCCGCAGGGCGCGGCTTCCAGCATCCTTGGGCGTCAGGAAATCCGTCGAGCGGGTGGATTGCCGGATGTTCTCGTCCGCCGCCGCGATGGCCTCCGCCTCGTAACTGGCGATGAGATCGGCGCCAGCCTCCCCATTCAGCACCGCGTTGAGTTTCCAGCCCAAATTGTCCGCATCGGCGATACCCCCGTTGCATCCACGCGCGCCGAATGGAGAGACGAGGTGCGCGCTGTCGCCTGCAAAGATCACGCGGTCGTGGACGAACTGTTTCAGCCGACGGCATTGGAACGTGTAGACACTGTACCAGACGCCTTCGAAATTCACGGCGTCGCCCAGCATCGCGCGAATGTAGGGCTCGACGTTTTCCGGACGCACGGCCGCTTCGCGATCGATGTCCCAGCCAAGCTGGAAATCGAGGCGCCAGATGTCGTCCGGCTGCTTGTGCAGCAAGGCGGACCTGCCGGGATTGAACGGGGGATCGAACCAAAACCAGCGTTCGGCGGGGAAGTCCTGCCGAAACTTCACGTCCGCAATAAGGAAATTGTCCTCGAACGCTCGGCCTTCGAATTCCAGACCAAGCAGCGCGCGCATCGGCGAACGGCTTCCGTCGCAGGCGATGACCCATTCGGCTTCGATCCGGTATTGCTCGTCTCCTGCCGCAACGCTCACCGTGACGGACCGATCATGCTGTTCGAGGCCGATCGCTTCGTGCCCCCAGCGAAAGTCCATCAGCGTTTCGCTCGCCAGCGCCTCGACCAGATATTGCTCGACGTAATATTGCTGGATGTTCACGAAACCAGGGTTCTTCTGCTGCGCGATCGGCAGCATGTCCAACTCGTAGAGCGGTTCCTTGCTCGCGCCCGCAAAGACCTTGCCGATATTCCAGGCGACGCCTTTCTCGACCACCCGCCTGCCGATGCCGAGCCTGTCGAAAATGTCGAGCGAGCGCTTTGCGAAGCAGATCGCCTTGGAGCCGCCGGCGATGCAAGGATGCTTCGAGAGCAGCACAACCCGATGCCCCTTGCGGACCAGATCGAGTGCCAGGGCAAGGCCGACGGGTCCGCCGCCAACGATCAGGACACGTGCGGTATCGGGTGTGCGCGAAGGCGGCGGCGTCGAAGCGAAGGTCTTCCAGGGCAGGAAATGGCTCGTCAATGCTGCCGCCTGATCAGTCCTGGAGCTGCGCCCAGACCTCGCGATCGCGCTCCATCGTCCAGATGCGCGGCCAATCGATGCCGTCGAACTCGTCCCACAGGCGCTGCACGTTGAAGGGCAGGCAATGTTCGAAGATCGGCCAGCGCCCGAACCTGGGTTCGAGCGCGGCGTGCGTGGCTTCGAAGGCCTCCTTCAGCGATCCGCCGCGCCGGTGTATGGCGCCCACCTCCTCAATCATACCCTTCAGGAACCCGCGGGTCTGCTCGATGGCGGCATCGCACGCCCCGCGCCCGCGCGCGACGGGTCCGCGCCCGCCCACCAGATGCACCGGCTGAAGCGCCTTGACGCTGTCGAGCGTGCTGCCGGCCCAATCGAAGTGGAAGGCGTCGCCCGTATAGAGCGCCGCCTGCGCCTCGACGAGATCGCCGGCAAACAATGTGCCCGAATTGGCGTGCCAGACTGCAATATCGCCGGCGGTGTGCCCGCGCCCGAAGAATTGCAGGTCGAGGCGTCCGCGATCGCCGCCCAACTCGATCGTCATGCGATCATCGAAGGTGATGTCCGGGCGGGTCAAGCCGGGGATTTCCTCGGGGTTCTTGAAGAGGCGCGGCATCCGGCCGAATTCGCTGTCCCAATCCTGACTGCCCCGCTCGGCGATCAGGTCACTGGTCGCGGATGAGGCGATGATCGCATCTGCCTCGAAGGCGCTCGCCCCGAGCACGCGCACGGCGTGGTAATGGGTAAGTATGAGGTAGCGGACCGGCTTGTCGGTATGGCGGCGAAGCTCGTTCAGCCAATCGCGCGCGGCCGCCGGCGTGGCGCGGGCCTCGATGCAGACGAGGAAATCCTCGCCCTCCACCGCGCCGACGTTCGGGTCGCCCTCCGCGGTCAGCGCATAGACGCCTTCGTCGATCCGCTCGAGCGTTTCGGTCTTCTCCGCAAGATCTGCGGACGAGGCGAACGGCTTGCTCACGCTGTTCCTTTCGGAGGATGGCGTGCGGTCACAGGCCGAAGCGGAGCCGAACGCCATAGGTCAAGGGGCGTGCGGGAGTCGCGAAATCGCCGAACGGCAGCGATTCGACACGCAGCACGTATTCTTCGTCAAACAGGTTCTCGGCCCACAGCGTCACGCCGACCCGCTCGTCGGGCGCGGTCCAGTCGAGGGTGGCGTTGACGATGTTGAAAGGGCCGGCCGACACCGAATTGTTGAAATTGTAGAACGCCTCGGCGCGGTGATTGTAGACCGCGGTGAGGCCAAAATCGCCGATCGGCGTGTTGCGCAAATAGCGCAGGCCCACATTGAGCGTGATATCGGGGGCCGAAGTGATCGAATTGCCCGAGGCGTCGACGATGACCGACCGATTGCCCGAGCCCGGCGCAGCACCCGGCGGCCCGGCAATCCGGCCTGGCGCGACATTGGGCACAAAGCCGATCGCGTTCTCGAAATCGCGATACTCGCCCTCGAGCAGGCCCAGACCGCCGAACACATTGAGCTCGCGCGTCACCTGCGCCTCGAAATCCACGTCGAGGCCGTAGATCTCGGCATCGCCCGCGTTTACGGTGACGGGCGCGATGTCGATCACCTGCTGCGCCTGGATGTCGCGGTAATCATAGTAGAAGGCGGCGACATTAAGCCGCACGCGGTTGCCGAACAGTTCGCTCTTCAGGCCGATTTCGAAGGCATCGATGGTTTCGGCGTCGACTGGATCGTTGAGCGGCTCGTTGATCGTGAACTGGCCGCTCTTGAAGCCCCGGTTCCAGGATATGTAGCCCAGCATGTCGGGCGTCAGGTCGTAGGCGGCGGCCAGACGCCAGGTGAGCTGGCCGTCGTCCGCCTCCCGATCGACCTCGGTCAGCGGGTAAGTGGAAAGATCGTTCGGCCGCGAGCCCGCGGGGGGCACGAAATTGCGCTGCGATGCCTGATATTCACGCCAGTCCTTCGTATAGCGCAGGCCCGCCGTAAGGCCCAGGCGATCGGTCGCGGCGAATGTCACCTGGCCGAAACCGGCGAGCGACTGGGTCTTCTGCCGTGCGACAAGGTCGGAGATCGTCAACCCGCCGTTGAAGATGATGGTCTCGAAACGATCGGCAGAGGTATCGTCGTCGAAATAATAGGCGCCGACGATCCAGTCGAACCGCTCGCTGTCGCCGATGAGCTGTATTTCCTGGGTGAACGTCTTGGAATTCACCTCGACAGGCAGCTGGACCGCGGCCGCCGCGCTGCCATCGGCAATAGCTATGAAAGAGCTTTCGAGGTCGGTGTAGGCGGTGATGCTGACCAGCTCGACGTCGCCGATCTCGCGGCGCAGTTCGAGCGACCCATTGATCGTATCGGTATCGGCGTCAGGGTCGGCGACATTGGTGAACGAGGTGTAGAAGCCCTGGTTTGTCTGCCCCGAGAACAGCACCGTATCTTCGAAAGGAACGCGATAGGCGCCGAGGTCCGTCTGCGTATCGATATAATTGAAGATGGCGGTCGCCTTAATGCGTTCCAGCTCTAGCACCCATTTGCTTCGAACCGAGAAGGTGTCGACGTACATAATGTCTTCACCGGTATTGCCGTTGACGCCATAACCTTCGCCCTGGTCACGAAAATAGACCGCCAGATCCGCGGCCAGAACATCGCTGATCGGAAATGCCCCATAAGCGTTGATCTCGATCGTTTCGAGACTGTCATAGCCGATCGAGCCGTTCAGTTCGAACTGGTCACCCGGGTCCTTCGTGATTACATGAATCACGCCTCCAGTAGCATTGCGACCAAACAGCGTTCCCTGCGGGCCCTTAAGCACTTCGATCCGGTCGATGTTGTTGTAGTGAAACAGCGCCCCGGCCGGCGAGGGAAAGTAAACGCCGTCCACGTAGGTGGCGACCGAAGGCTCCACGCCCGGCAGCGTGTTCTGCGTGCCGACGCCGCGCAGGAAGAGAATGGCCGACTGGTTGACATAGCCGACTTCCAGATTGGGCACGAGGATCGCGAGCGATCGGGTGTCGAGCACGCCGACCTGCCCCAGCAACTCGCCCGAGGGCGCGTTCACCGCGATCGGGATATCCTGCAACCGCTCTTCGCGTCGCTGCGCCGTCACCACAATGGCGTTGAGCGTGCTGCCATCGTCACTCTCGAGGGTGGCCGTCTCGGCGCGGGTCGTTAGCACGGGTTCTGATGGCGCGGTCTGCTGCGCCTTCGCGGGCACCGCCGCGAGGCCCGTTGCGAGAACACCCGTCGCCATGGTCCGCAACAACAAGCGCTTGCCGTTCACGATGCAGTTCTCCCCACGCAGCGATTTTGTTTTCGCCTTCGATTGTATCAGGTGTTATTAACCGAACAAGCGTGGCATGGCAATCGGGGCCTTTGGGATGCCCCGCGGAGATCCGCTATCACAGTCAGACCGTGACAAGACGGCGAGGATGAAGGAGCAGGCGAATGACACAGATCGAGCAAAAGGAGCGCTGCGATAGTGCGCGGCCCGGCGCACCGGCACAAAAGCGGCCGTCCAAGATGATCAACGTGGACACGCTCGAATGGGCATCGTTTCCGCTACGCGGCACCTTCTTCAAGGCGCTGCATCTCGATGACGACAGCGGACGCGCCACTTTTCTCCTGAAGGTGCCCGCCGGCTGCAAGGCCGACATGCACAAGCATCTTGCGGCAGTGGAGGCGTTCGTCGTCCAGGGCGGCTTCAGCTATCCGGGCGAGGGCAGGGTCCGCGCAGGTGACTACGTGTTCGAACCGGGCGGCGTCGCGCACGAACCCGCGCCCGAGGGCGAACAGGATCTGATCCTGTTCGTCGTTGCTCACGGCGCGGTCCAGGGCGTTGAGCCCGATGGTTCGCCGGGCGGCGTCATCGACAACGACCTCATCTACGAATTCGCCCGCAAGGCCGGGCAGCACCACCACCTTCGATGACGCGCGATCCACGCGCGGCTGGCTCGGCCGCGCATCTTCAGCAGGCCGACGCCGGCTATGGCGTCCTGGCGATGTTGATGGGCGTGCTCGTTCTCCACTTCATCGATCGCCAGATCGTCGCCATCCTGCTGCCAGACATCTCGGCGGAGCTCGAGCTCAGCGATACCCAGGCGGGCGTCCTGTCAGGGCTCGGCTTTGCGCTGCTTTATTCGATCCTCGGCATCCCGATCGCGCGGCTGGCGGATCGCGGCAACCGGGTTGCGATCATCTCGGTCGCCGCCGTCGTCTGGTCTGGAATGACGGCGGTATCCGGAATGGCCGGGAGTTTCCTGACCATGCTTGCGGCACGCATGGGGGTTGCTGTCGGAGAGGCCGGAGGCATCCCGCCACTGCACAGCCTCGTTGCCGACCTCTATTCGGAAGACCGCCGCGGGCGCGCCTTCGCGGTCGTGCAATTGGGCGGCCCGATCGGCATCCTCATCGCCTTCTTCGTCTTCGGCGCGCTCGCCGAAACACTGGGTTGGCGGATGTTATTCATTCTCACCGGCCTGTTCGGCATCGGCTTTGCAGGCGTGTTCTGGCTGGTGACGCCCGAGCCGCGTCGCTCGGCAGGCCCCGGCGCGCGTGCGACCCCGCCTTCCGCCCCGCTGATCGAAACGATCCGCAGGTTGTTGGCTCTCGCCGCCTACAGGCACCTGGTGATCGGCACCGCGCTCGCAGGCCTGGCGCTCTATGCGCTTGTCACCTGGATGCCGACCCTGCTTGGCCGCAGCTTCAGCCTCCCGCGCGACCAGATCGGCCTGATCCTTGGGACGACCTTCGGCGGCGCGGGCCTGATCGGCGTGCTTGCCTTCGGGCTGCTCGCCGATCTGGCGCATCGTCGCACGCGCGGCGCGCATGCACTCGTCCCGGCTGCGATGATGGCGCTGGCGGCGCCCTTCGCGCTCGCCGCGCTTCTTTCGGATTCACTCTTCGGCCTGCTTGCGCTGCTGATCGTGCCCATCGTGATGGCATCGGGATGGCAGGCGCCGACCATCGCGGCGGTGCAGCAAGTGGTGCCTGCCAATGCTCGTGCGCTTGCCGCCTCGCTGTTGATGCTGTTCCTCAACCTCATCGGTCTCGGCTTCGGGCCGCTTCTCGTAGGGATCGCGAGCGACGCCCTCGCTCCGAAGTTCGGCGAGCGATCGCTGCAATACGCGATGATCGTGATCGTCCCCGCCTTCCTGTGGTCAGCCGTCCATTTTGCCATTGCCGGCCGGCACATTGCGAAAAGCCCTGTCCCCGATCGCGTCGAGGGCTGACGCGAAGGCGGAATCGAACGCTTCGGGGTGCGTGAGAAAAGGCGCGTGCCCCGCATCCGGAATGATGTGCGGAGCAGCGGCGCCCGGCGTATGCCGAGCGATTTCGAACGCCGCTTCGGGGTGCACGATCGTATCGCGCGATCCATGAATCAGTCGGAGCGGCGTCTGTATCTCTGCCAGATGCGGCAGGAGGCTCTGATGCCCGGCATCGCGAAACACCGCGATGGCGACCTGCGGATCGGCATCGAGGGCGGACTCAGCCAGCAACGCTTCCGCCCGAGGGTCGCTGCCCGAAACTGCGCGGGCGAATTGCCGTGCGGTCGCTTCGTAAGCCGTGGTAAGGCCCCGTTCGCGCAACGCCGCTGCGGCGGGCGATTGGCCATGGGAAAAGGTCTCGTCCGCGATCAACTGAGGTGTCGCTCCGACCAGGATCGCGCCGGCCGCGACTTGCCCCATTGCCACGACCTTCAACGCGACGCTCGCTCCCAGCGACCAGCCGACAAGGATGGGGAGCGAAGAACCGGGCAACGAACGGGCGAATTGCGCCGTATCGCTCGCGAAGCGGGCAAGGGAAAAGGGCGCCTCGGCGTGAAGCCGCGCTCCATGACCGGCAAGGTCGTTCGCATGAACCGGCCTATCGAGCGCCAGCCGGTCGAGAAGAGTTCGCCACACGCGCGAATCGCTCATTGCACCATGGATGAAGATCAGCGGACTCACGCGAGATCATCCTCCGCATAAACCATCAGGCGCTTGACCAGTTCGCCGAACTGCTCGCGCTCGGCGGGCGAGAAGCGGGAGAGGACGTTCTCCTCGTGCTTGCGCGCCGCGCGGGCGATCTCGTCGAAAGCGGTCCATCCTTCGACAGTCAGGTACCATTGGTTGGCCTTGCGGTCGGTCGGCAGTTTGTGGCGATTGGTCCGCCCCGCCTTCTCCAGGCGACGCAGCGCGCGACTGACGGTCATCTTGTCCATCATCACCCGCCTGGCGATCTCCTCCCCGCTGATCCCGGGCGAAGCGGCGAGGATGATCATCGCGCGCCATTCCGGAAGGCTCAGGTCGTAAGCCTTGGCATGGGTGTCGAGAAACGGCTTCACGATGACGTTCATCGTCCGGATCAGATCGAACAGGAGCGAGGACAGCAGAGTGTCGTCCACCCGAAGGCAGAATGCCTCGCCTGACAGTTTACGTTGGGCTTTGCGGGTCGGGGCCATAAATTCCCATCGCTTCGTAGCGAATGTTACTATAGACGGAAAACGAGCGTTGATCGAGGGAGAACGAGCATGACCGTCGCTGTCGAGGCGCCCGATCTGGGAGACGGGGTGACCCATGCAATGATCGGTACGTGGCATGCGAACCTAGGCCAGAAGGTGATGAAAGACGAGCCCCTGGTCGACGTGGTGACCGACAAGGCGGCGTTCGAAGTCACAAGTCCGGCCACAGGCGTGCTATCCGAGATCTGCTTCTCACCTGACGAGGAATTCAAGGCCGGCGCGGTCCTCGCGCGCATCGATTCGCAATGATGCGCGCCCCTTCAGAGCTGCGCGAGCTTTATCGCCTGATGCGCTTTTCGCGTTCCTTCGATGAGGTGATCGGCGCGCATGACGGGCACTGGCACGGGCTCGAGGGGGAGGAGGCGGTTGCCGTGGGCGCTTATTTCGGCCTGCGTCCGGGCGATGTCCTCGCGCCCCATTACCGCGGCAGCCCGCTCGCCTCATATATCAGGGGCGCAGACCTGCGGCGCTTGATCGCGGGGATGATGGGCAAGCCCGCCGGCTACAATCGCGGCCGCCATCGTAACGATGTCTGCGGGCCCTGGGAATACCGGCTGATCGGGCTGTACTCCGGATCGCTGGGCCCGCCGCTCGGCTATGCTACCGGAACTGCCCTGGCGATGAAGATGGACGGCCGCGATGATGTCGCCGTCGCGGTGTTCGGAGACGGGGTGTCGAGCCGAGGCGATTGCCACGAGGCCATGAACCTGGCGTCGGTTCACCAATTGCCCGTCGTTTTCCTTTGCCAGAACAACCAGGTAGCCATCTCGACCGCGATCGAACGCGGCGTGGCTGGCGAAATCTACAAGCGCGCGGACGGTTACGGAATGCCGGGGCGGCTGGTCGACGGGAACGACGTTCTTGCGGTCCGCGAGGCGATGGAAGAGGCGATTGCGTGGGCGAGAGCAGGCGAAGGCCCCTCGCTGCTCGAGCTTCGAACCTTCCGCGTAGCGGGTCATTTCCACTCGGACGAGGAAACCTACAGGGACCACGATCTGGTCGCGCGTTGGCGCGAGAGAGATCCCATCGGGAACCTCGCTCGACGGATCGTCTCGGAAGGGATCGTCACGCAGGACGAATTGCAAGCGATAGACCGCAGCGTGGCGGCCGAAATCCGCACGGCTTTCGATGCGGCATTGGCGGACCCGCCCCCAGCGCCCGGGGACGTCGATCCGCTGGCGGTTTACGCGGTCGAAGAGGAAAACGCGCCATGCGAATGACCTTCGCCGAAGCGTGCATTGCGGCCATCGCCGAAGAGATGCGCCGCGATGACGCGGTGTTCGTGATGGGCCAGGATGTGGGCAAGTTCGGCGGGCCGCTGCGCAGCACCAAAGGCCTGCACGACGAATTCGGTTCGCGGCGGGTGATCGACATGCCGATGTCGGAGAGCGCCATGGTCGGCGCCGCGATCGGTGCGGCGCTGGAAGGCAAGCGCCCGATCGTCGAGCTGATGTTCCTCGAGTTCCTGCCGCTCATCATGCAGCAATTGGTCGATGCTGGCGCGATGCACTATTACTCAGGCGGGGCGGCACGGGTGCCGCTCATGGTGCGGGCCAAGTTCGGCGTGGGCCCATTCCACGGCCATGCTTACGACTTCCACTCGTGGGCGACGCACGTGCCCGGCGTGAAGGTCGTCGCACCCGCGACGCCGAGTGATGCGAAGGGCCTGATGACCGCCGCCATCCGCGATCCCAATCCCGTCCTGTTCGTAGAACACATGGGCCTCTACCATTCGGTCCGCGACGAGGTGCAAGACGAGCCGTTTACCGTGCCGATCGGCAAGGCGCGGATCGCGCGCAAGGGGACGGACGTCACGCTGATTGCGGCAGGGTTCATGGTCCGCAAGGCGCTGATGATGGCGGGATCGCTCGAGAAGCGCGGAATCTCGGCGCATGTCCTCGATCTGCGCTCAATCGCACCCCTGGATGAGAGCGCGATCCTCGATGCGGTCGCGCGCACCGGGCGGGTGGTCATCCTGTCGGAAGCCATTGCGCCGGGGGGCAGCCATCACACCATTGCCGGCTATATCGCCCAGAATTGCTTCGATCGGCTCAAGGGGCCCATCGAGATCTGCGCGCCGCCGGCCGTTCCCGTCCCATTCCACAGGGCGCTCGAGAAGGCGTACCTGCCAAGCGAGGAGGATGTGCTCGCCGCCATCGGCAGGACCGGTTTGCCGATGGATCAGGCTTCAGGATGAGCGCCTGACCTAACCAGGTTCTGCACGATCGCCGCAATCGCCATGTGGCAGTTATGTGGTCGCTACGACCCAAATTCAGACTGCGCGCGGCCAAAAACTTTTGTCGGTTTGCAACCCGTTGCACTGCGCGGTAGTGTTTCCGCTTGAATTTAGCGGCCGCTGAGCCGCGCTTCGCGCCAGCCGATGCTGTCAGTCTAATCACAACTCGTCTCCGCTCGGCGCAACTGTCGCAGGGGCGGGCAGGCCTCAGGCCATGAGCGACTGCCACTCGGCCAATGCGGCCGAGCGGCGGGTCTTGTAGGTCTGCCGGTCGACGAGATGACGGTCTTGCGAAAAGTGATTATGGAGCGATGCGTGCACCGACGCGAACTTTGCAGGGTCTTCATTCGTCGGAATCGCAGCATCGCTCGCTCCCGTCTTCGTACGGGTAAATGGCTGTTTTCGGCTCGGTTGTTCGCCCAGCGGCCGATCTCCTGCTTCTGTGCGTTTCCGAGATCATCCATTGCTGTCTTGTAGGAGCGCAGGCCATCAGTCATTATTGCCTCAGGTGAGCCGTGCCGCTTCAGCGCCTTCTTCATGAACCGCAGAGCTGCAGCCTTGTCCCGGGTCCTGCTAACGTAGCTTTCGAGCACCTCGCCTTCTTGGTCGACAGCTCGCCAGAGGTACACCATCTCGCCGTTCGCCCGGACGTACATCTCATCGAGTTGCCAGTTCCAGTGCCTGAAGCCCCGCATATGTGACACCCGCTGCCGGCGGATGTCGGCTGCGAACAAAGGACCGAACCGGTTCCACCAGTGCCGCACGGTTTCATGGCAGATGTCTATGCCGCGCTCGAAGAGAAGGTCCTCCACGTTCCGCAACGACAGCGGGAAGCGCACGTACATAAGCACAACGAGGCGGATCACCTCGGGCGAAGAGTTGAAATAGCGGAAACGGGCTGGGCGGCTTGGCCCTGGAATTGCGGCTCATCCGCGGCCGCTAACAGGCGCGCTCCCTTGCTGCCACATTACTCTGACAGCACCCACGCAAGCCAACGCGATCATCGAAAAATTCCCGTTCCGCGTAAAGGAAATCAGGACCGACAAGGGCCACGAGTTCCAGGCCAAGTTCCACTGGCATGTCGAAGATCAGGGCATCCGCCGTGCCTATATCAAGCCTGGAACCCCGCGGCTGAACGGGAAGGTCGAGCGCCCCATCGCTCAGACTACTAGCCCGCACCTGCCGCGGTTCGACTGGATGGAAGTGGCGGTCATCGACGCCAGCTAACTCGCCGGGTAGGCGAGAGGCGTAGAAATAGGTGATGTCGGCGTCGTTCGTATCGAACAGGTTGAAGATTTCGAGCCCTAAGCTGGCTGACCCGATCATCCAGTAGCCGCCTAGATTGACGAGGGTCGTCGGATCCGATTCCACCGACCCATCTTCGATCAGCGGTGCGCTGCCGAAATGGCGTAATTGCGCAGCCAGCGTCACCGCCTCGATCGGCCGCACGGTTACGCCGCCCGACATCACCTCCGGCACGGCCCCCGGGATCTCCCTCATGCCCGGAGGCGGACTGACGAACTTCGCCTGCGTATAGGCATAAGCGGCATCGAACACGATTGCATCGATCGGCTGCCAGAACAGGCTGGCCTCTACGCCATAGCGCTCGGAGCCGTCATTGGGTTCGGTCGCTCCGCCATCTCCCACGAAGACAAGCTCGGAATCCAGCTCGAGCCAGAAGCCGATGAGCGATGCGGTGAAGCGCCCCCGTTCGACCCGCGCGCCAATCTCAGCGCCCTCGGCGCGAGCGAAGACCGGTACGCGGTCGGCCGCCTCGAGCGTATTCGGATCGAGCGTGATGGCCGCGCCGCGAACGTCGTTGGAGTGGAAGGAATGGCCGTAGCTCGCATAGAACTCGACCGCTTCGAGCGCTTGCCAGGCGAGACCAGCTTTAGGCGCCAGCAGACCGTCATCGCCATCGCCTGAATTCGCCGCGAGGTCCGATTGCACATCGTAGAAGATATGATCGTATCGCAATCCCCCGAACGCCCGCAGGCCGCCTCCCAGCGAGACCTCGCCCGAAGCGTAGGCGGCGAGCGAGGTCTCGTCGACCGCATCTAGCCGTATGGGATCGGTGGCGATGCCCTCGACGCTCTCGAACAGCCCCACCTCGGAAATCGCATCATGGCGCACCTGTGCACCGAGCGTGAGATGAAGCCGACCCAACCTGACGCCGTGGGAAAGCGCGCCGCCCAGCACCCACCGCTCGTCCAGCTGCACGAACTCATCGCCCGCGATCGGATCCTCAAGGAAGTAGGTGAAGTTCGAGACGAGGCGGAAATCGTAGTAGGTCGCATAAAGATTGATGGTGGTATCGTTGAAAGCGGCGTTCGCGACCGCCCCCAGGCGGGTGGTCCTGCCGCCCAGATCATCGTCGATGAAGCCGAAGCGATCGATGAGCCCGCTCGTGACCGCCCTTTCGGGTACCTGGTCGGTTGACGTCCAGCTCGCATCGTAGGCGTTGAGCTGGACCGAGAAGGTCGCATCGCCGGCACGCGCGGAATACTTAGCCAGCGCCGCGATCCGTTCGAGATCTTCTTCCAGGATCCACGGCCCATCATAGGCCTGGACATCAACCGCAAGCAGCAGGTCACCCCCGCCCACCCGCGCGCTGCCGCCCGCGACGCCGCGCAGGAAACCGAACTCGCCGACCTCCGCCTGGACAAACGGTTCGAGCCGATCGAGCGTGCTGAACGCGATCGTTCCGGCAGCGCTGAAATCGCCTACGTCGGCGAAATAGGGCCCTTTTCGAAAGTCGATCCGCTCGAGCGTCTCGGGGATGAGAAAATTGAAATCAAGATAACCCTGGCCGTGGCCGTGCGTGGGCATGTTGATCGGCACGCCGTCGACGAAGCCCGCCAGATCGGTCCCGTGATCGAGATTGAAGCCGCGAAGGAAATACTGGTTGGCCTTGCCGGTGCCCGAATGCTGCGTGGCGATCACGCCGGGTACATTCTCGACCAGTTCGCCCGTGCGTGAAATCGGAACGTCCTCGAAGTCGGCGTAGCCGATCGTACCCTGCGAGCCCGTTTGGGCGATACCGATCTGATCGAGCGCGCGGCCATAGACGATGATGTCGGCCGATGCACTTTCATCTACGCCATCCTCATCATCCGCGATCGAAACTTCCTGGGCGAAGGTCGGCGACGCGACGAGCGTCATGAGGCCGAGACCGGCCCAAGCAATCCGTCCGCAAGCCATTCACGCGGCCTATCAATTAGCAGGATCGAAGCTCAGCCGTGGCCGAACCAGAGGCGGTCCATCTGCGGCTCGAAGATGCGCGGGTTGAGCGCGCGCGCCTTGTCCGCCGAAGCTTCGGCCGCGCGTTCGTTGCCGAGCTCCGCCTCGGCTTCGGAAAGCCGCGCGTAGAGCGAGGCACTGCGCCAGCCGGTCGCTTCCGCCCGCAGCAATTGGACACGCGCCGCATCCGGGCGGCCGGTCGCGAGCAGGCCCTCGGCCACGAGGATCAGCGCATCGCCATACGGCCGGTTGCGGGCATTGAAGCGAGCCTGCGCGAGCGCTCGGGTAGGATCGCCGAATGCCATCTCGTTCTCGAAGGCATGCGCGATATAGGCGCCGGGCATGCGCGAGACCTTGCCTCGCCAGATCCTGGCCGCACGCCGCGACCAATCGCGGCTTTTCGCCTCCTCGCCCTGTTCCATGAACAGGAAGGCGGCCGCATCCATCGCCTGCGGGTCGCCCATCTCGCGCGCCACGCGCTCATAGGTCGCCAAGGCGCCCGCGACATCGCCCGCCACCGCACTGGCCTCGGCCACATAGAGTTCGGCGAGCCAATAGCCCGGGAACAGCGCGTCGGCGCGCATGAACCAGTCGCGCGCCTCGGCGTAATTGCCGCGCACGTTCTCGATCATGCCGATCTGCATCGCGTAACCCGCCATCGAGCGGGGGGTCGGCTTGCCATCGAGCCGGGCGGCTTCGCCGATCTTGGCCAGCGCCTCGTCAAAGCGACCCTGCCCGCGCAGCAGAATCGCGCGGCGCACCGCGGTGCCGGGGGTGGGCAGGATTGCATCGGCCGCGTCATAGGCGGCCTCGGCCCCCGCCATGTCGCCGCGATAGAAGGCGATATCACCCCTCAGCCCCAAAGCCTGGGCGCGCGCAGCAGGGACGGGCGGGACGGCGCTCTCGTCGAGCACGTCAAGATGACGCTCGGCGGCGTCGATGTCGTGCATCGTCATCGCCATCTCGGCCGAGGACAGCATCGGACCGCTGCCGGGAGGGGCAAGACGGCGCGCCTCGGCGAGCGCCTCATCGGCCGCCGCAAGTTCGTCGGCCGAGGCGGTCAGCTGGAAGCGGGCGAGCATGGCGCGCGCGAAGCTCTCCTGCCGCAGCCATTCGTCCGGCCCGCTGGCGACCCGTTCGCGGCCGAGTTCGAGCTGGACGTCGGCATCGGCAAGCTGCGCTGCGTATCCCGGGGGGCCATAGCCTACATCGGGTAGCGAGACCGCCAGCATGGCCGGATCTCCCTTGCGCTCAAGCAAGGGTTCCGCAGCGACGAAGGCGAGCACCGCGACGACGGGGACGCCGACGAGCAGTGCCGCCTTGCGCCACCCGTCGCGCTTCCCCGTTTCCGCCGGCCCCACTTCCTCAGCCATGATCGCCGACCGTTAGCGTTGCGCCGTAGCGCAGGGAGTGAGCCCCGCAGCGACCAGATCGTCGGCCAGCGCGTTGGTGAGACCGGTCAGCTGTTCGGTCAACTCGGGAACGAAGGCGCCCGAAGCATCGACCGCCGGATTGGCGTCGTTGTAGGGGATCTTCTGGTCCGAGCCGATCAGCGCGGTCGCCACCGCGGGCATGCCCATCCGATCGACCCGCACATAGGCCGTGGGCGCGTCGGTGCGGAAGGTGAAGCCCGACCCGTCGGACGGCGCGAGCGGGGGCGAGCCCTGGGGCGCCGCGAGGAATGGGAAGCTATCCCTGAACTCGAGATCGTTCGCCGGCGGATTGAGCGGCAGTCCGGCAAGGACGGCCGGGCTGTGGACGTTGAGATCGAGGAAGATCACCGCCAGCGTGACGTCGATAACCGGATCGGGCAGGCGTCGGCCGTTGGGAAAGCCCGAGGCTGCGGCAAAATTGATCGTCAGCGTATCGGGCACCACCGCGCCTGCCACCGTGGTCCCGCCGGTACCGGGGATCACCTGGTTGAGGCAGGGGGCGACATTGTAGGTTGTGATCGGTGGCGGCGCGGTCGCGATTGGGCTCGGCGCGGGTCCGGGGTTGGTGACGCGGTTGTCGTTGTCGTCATCGCCACAGGCCGCGAGCAGGCCGAGCGCGAGGATTGCGGACGCCATCGCGACCTGGCGGGGGGGCTTGCGCATAAAATGATTCATCAGAGTTGCCCTCCAAAGCGGCGGGTCTCAGCCCACACGTCGAGCGGATTGTCACCGTTGGCGACACGGCTACGCGGCATCGAGATGACCACCGCGGTCAGGTTCTGTCCGGCGAAGAAATCACGACTTTGCATAAAGCTTAGCGCGCCGGTGTTGCGCGTTTCCATGAAGCCCTGCAGGTCGAAGAAGAACGGATCGTCAAACAGCCCGGCCTGGACCATCACGTCGTTCTGCGTGATCGTCGATTCCACCGAGCCGACGATCGTCCCCGCGCCCGGAACGCCGGTTACCTGCACGCCGAACTCTCCCGGATCGGCGCCTGGACCGAAGCGGATGTTGATTGGAATTTCGGTGCTCGTGCGCGCAGCGGCGTTGGATATGTTGATTGTGTAGAGCACGTCGGGATCGTAGGTCGCCGGCTGACTGGTCGGCGCGGGCCCCGCAAAGGTCAGGACGAGGTAGAAGCGCGTATCGTCGTGGAAGGCATAGATGTCAGCGACGTCGGCCGCGCGGTCCGGCGTGGAATCGACCATCGGGTCAGTCCGTCCGGGCGGATCGAGGTGATCGGCCGCAGTGAGGCCGAGCCCCGGCAGTGACAGCGCGGCAGCGCCGGCGAGGAAGAGCCCTCCCCCGGCAAGCGCGAGCTTAACTTTGGTGGTCACGGTGATTGGCTCTCCCTCATATGCGCCCGGCGGGCACTTTGCTGCTCCGGATGAACAGGAAGGATTTTCCCGGTTCACCGAGCATTTACGAAGCGCCCGGCGGAGCGGATGCAAGCATGCACGATTTGTCCCGGCGGTTAAAGCGCCCGAGTGCTGCGGCGGCAAATTACCTTACCGGTCAATCCGCGTCGTAATGTCGCTCGTATTGACGGACGAGGAAGAGAGGTGTCTCTTCCGACAAGACATTAAGGGAGGATTGAAGACATGAGGCAGGCTATCATCGCACGGCGTATGGCAATCACCGGCGGCGCTTCGGCGCTGGCATTGTGCGCAGCGCTGCTGCTCGCAGGTGCAGCGAACCCCGCCATGGCCGAGGAGTGCCTGCTCGATACGAACGAAGACGGTACCGCCACCGCGGGCGCCGACACAACCGGCGGCGCGACCTCGACCGATGGCGACGACAGCCTCGCCTGCGGGGTCGGAGCGGCGGCAACCGGGGTGAGGAGCACCGCTGTTGGCAATGCGACGAGTGCGGCATCGGTCGGATCGATCGCCATCGGCAACTCGGCCAGCGCCAATGGTGCGGATGCCGTCGCGATCGGCAGCAACGATGCCGGCGCGGGCGCCACCGCCACGGGCCCCTCCACCACCGCGGTCGGCGGCGAGAGCGCCGCCAACGGGCCCGGCGCCACCGCCTTCGGATGGCAATCGATCGCCGGCGCCGAGCGGGCGACCGCGCTGGGCCACCTCGCCACCGCGACCGGCGTGCGCTCGCTGGCCGTGGGCGAGAACGCCGACGCACAGACCGACAACGCCACCGCCATCGGCAACGAATCGATCGCCAACGGTGCCGACGCGCTGGCGCTCGGCGATACCGCGATGGCGATGGGCGCTTCGACTACGGCATTGGGCGGCGAGAGCGTCGCCGATACGCCGGGCTCCACAGCGCTTGGCTGGCAGGCACGGGCGACGGGCGCCATGGGCACCGCGGTAGGGCACCAGACCACCGCCTCCGGTGCGCAGAGCTTCGCCGGCGGCGAGGATGCCGTCGCGAGCGGCAGCAATTCGATCGCCATCGGCAATACCGCGCAGGCGACGGGCGGCGACTCGATCGCCATTGGCGGGAACCGTGACGGGGCGATGGGCTCCTCGACCATTGCCAGCGGCCCTTCGACCACCGTCGTCGGTGGCCAATCGAGCGCGGTCGGGCCGGGCGCCTCGGCCTATGGCTGGCAAGCAAACGCCACGGCAGAGCGGGCGACCGCGCTCGGCCACCTCGCCACCGCCAGCGGCGTGCGCTCGGTCGCGGTGGGCGAAGGCGCCACCGCCTCGGGCGACGGCGCGGTGGCGATGGGCAACCTCGCGATGGCGTCGGGAACAAATTCCGTCGCTATTGGCAACGGGGCGGTGGCGATGGCCGACAACCAGGTGGTCATCGCCGGGCTCGGCGAGAGCACCGCGATGCAAATGGGTCAGGTGTTCTTCGCCACGGTCGATGAGGATGGTACGCTCGGCCGCGGGTCGGACGTGCTCGACCTCGCTACCCAATCCTCGCTTTTGATCACCAATACCAATGTCGCCGCCAACCAGGTGGCGATCCAGGGCAACACCACGGCGATCGCGAATGCCAATTCGCGGATCGACACCAACGCGGCTAATATCACCACGCTCCAGGCGCTGACCTCGAACAACAGCACCCGGATCGATTCGCTGTTCGAGATCGCCAATGATCAGGACGAACGGATCGACCGCGCCAACGAAGGCGTGGCGATGGCGCTGGCTATGGAATCGCCGATGCTTCCCGCAGATACGCGGTTCGCGGTTTCGGGGGGTGTCGGCTATTACGACGATCAGGGCGCGGGCACGGTCGCGGTCTCAGCTAGAGTGGGTGAGAATGCCGCGCTCTCGGCAGGCGTTGGCGTCGGCTTCGACAGCGGCGAAGTGGGCGCGCGCGGCGGCTTCCAGATCGCCTGGTGACGCGTTAGAACCATTGCATGCAACTACGCCAGTTCCATCAGAGGCCGGGGCCGCGCGCCCCGGCCTTCATCATCGCACTCGCCCTCGCCGCTCCGGCCGCTCCGCTCGCAGCGCAACAGCCTAGTGTCCAGCCGCCGCCCTCCGCGCAGCCGGTGCCCGGCCAGCTCGAGCTCTCCAAGCTCGTCTGGTCAACCATCCTCGCGGTCGAGCATGCCAACCGTTCGGGCAATTATTCGGTACTGCGCGACATCGCTGCGCAGGGCTTCCAGATCAACAACAACCCAGCCGCATTGGCGCAGGTCTTCGCCGGGATCCGAAATTCCGGTATAGACCTTGCCGATGCGCTGCTCGTGCCGCCGACCTACACCGAGGCGCCAGCGCAGGTCTCGCCCGAGATCGTGCGGGTCAAAGGCGTGTTTCAGCTGCGCCCGACCTCGATCTACTTCGATCTCTTCTTCCAGTGGGAACAAGGCCGCTGGAAGCTTTACGGGATCGACCTTCAACCGGTCTCGATGGTTGAGGCCATGCCTTAGCTGCAGACAAGGTCGCGGAGTTGCCGCTGGCGCCAACCATCAAGTTACGACGCAGTTCGGTCTGGCAAGTGAAATACTCTTGCTGTCTTCTAGCCGTCTCAATTTATCGGTGAGGGGCAGCTTTCACGACATAGAAAGCGCTTCTCGAGCGCCGGCTCAGAAGAGGGCGCTTAGCCGCTGTTGCGT
>PPFU01004526.1_pt1 | contig 27216 bp, 24 predicted proteins | sample 1535991 | NCBI WGS metagenome assembly PPFU01 (sample SAMN04901290, study PRJNA319586) | Hypolithon metagenome, whole genome shotgun sequencing project. | isolation source: Antarctic Hypolithon | place: Antarctica: Miers Valley | collected 2014
AGCGGCGCCCGCCGATCTCGCGGGTGTACTGCACGTCGTCGCCGACGCGCCGCAGCGATGCGCCGTCCGGCGCGTCCTGGTCCAGCTGACCGGACACCAGCTGCGCCGCGTAGTGCAGGCGCACCACGAACCCGACCGCCTGCTGCACGTACGGCGCAGGGTGGTCGGCCTCGGTCTCGATGAACGCGAGGCCGCCGGCGCGCGACGGTGCTGCCGCGGTGACGGTCAGTGCCAGCGGCGCAGTGCGCGCCTGGCCGACGCGCAGCGCCGGGATCGACAGCGTGCCCGGCCGACGCGGCTCGAGCGCGGCCGCGAACAGCATCCGCGACTGCACGCCGCTGCCGACGACCGCGAATGTCTGCCGGCTGGACTGCGCGCCGACCAAGAAGTCGCGCTGCAGCGGGCCAAGGTCAGGCGCGTCCGCACCGGCGGCGTCGGTCTCGATGTTGAGCGTGGCGGTCTCGCCTAACGCGATGCGGTCACGGTCGAGCCAGGCGCGCGTCTGCGCCTGCGCCAGCGCCGGCAGCAGCGCGGCAACCAGCAGCAGCGCCAGCAGCAGCGTGCGTGCGGCGGCGACCCGGACGCGCCCCCGCCGCCCCGGCGGCCTGCTGGACCGGGTCGACGCGTGACCTGGCGCCAGTGCGGTCGGCGAGGAAGCGGTGCACATCGTGTCGGTCATCGGCGGCGGATCCCGGTCGTGGAGCAATGGGGCACGGCGGCGACCGTCGCCCTGGATGTCCGCCCGGCCCCGCGCGTCATGGCAACCCCTCCCGCTGCCGACGCTCGTGCTCGAGCTGGAACTTGGCGCGCAGCAGCCCGCCCGGATCGTCGGGAATGCGACGCAGCCACGCGGCGTCCGCCTCCCGCTGCTCGCGTTCGGCCGCGGACTCCGGGCTTGCCGACGCCTCCGCGGCGTCCGTCTCCGGCGCGGTGCCCCGATCGTCGGATGGTGGCGACGGATCCATCGCCTCGTCCATGCGCTGGCGCTGCGCGGCGTCCGCAGCACGCTGTCGCTCCGCCGCGGCGGCGGCGTCTTCGGGTGCATCGGGCGGTGCGTCCGTCGCCGGGTCTGGCGCGGCCTCACGCGGATCGTCGCCGGCATTCCCGCCGCCCTCGCCCCCCGGTTCACCTGCGTTCGGCTGAGGCTGTCCCTCGTCGGGCTGCGCCGACTGCTCGCCGCTGCTGCCGTCGCGCGGGCCAAGCGGTAGCTGCCGCTGCAGTGCCGCCTGCACCGCGGCTCGGTTGGCCACGGCGTCGGGCATGGCTGGCTGCACCCGCAGCGCGGCGTCGTACGCGGCGATCGCATCCTCCAGGCGCCCCGCGCGCGCCAGCGCATTGCCGCGGTTGTACGCCGCGTCCGCGCCTGGCAGCGACTGCCAGGCGCGCGCCGCGGACGCGAAGTCGCCGCGGCGGTAGGCGTGCTCGGCCTCGACGCTGCGCGAATGCGCGGCCTGGTCCGCGCGCTGCCATGGTGTCGCGTCCGGCGTTGCGGGGTCCTGCGCACGCGCGGGCAGCATCGGCAGCGCCGGCAGGCACAGGCACAGCAGCAGCGCCGCCCGGGCACCACCGCGACGGAAGGCCAGCAGCACCAGCAGCAGCAGCGGTGGCAGCAGCAGGTAGCCGCCGTCCTGCGCCACCCGCACGCCGTCGCGCGAGGCGCCGACCCGTGCGTCGCCGGCCGCGTCGAGCGCGCCGACGGCCGCGAGGTCGGCGCTGCCCGCCAGCCAGGGGCTGTAGCGGCCGTTGCCTGCCGCCGCCAGCGCGCGCAGCGCGCCATCGTCGCGACGCGTTTGCGCGATCCGGCCATCGCGTCCGCGGTAGGCCGCGCCCTGCGGCGTGCCCATGCCGATCACCGACACCCGGAAGCCCAGCGCCGCGGCCCGGGTCGCGGCCGCGATGTCGTTGGCGCCCGCCCCGCTGGCCAGCAGCAGCACGTCGCCTTCGACGAAGCCGGCGCGGCGCAGCAGTGCCACTGACTGTTCGATCGCACGCGCCGGGCGCGAGCCGTCGACCGGCATCACCTCCGGCGACAGCGCGTCGATGAACAGCGCGACGTTGGCGAGGTCGTCGGTCAGCGGTGCGACAGTGAACGCGTCGTCGGCAAACGCCACAAGCCCGACCTGGCCGCCGTCGCGGCCGCGCAGCAGCGCCTGCAGCTTGGCGCGGGCCTGCAGCAGGCGCGACGGCGGCAGGTCGTTGGCCAGCGTCGCACTGGACAGGTCCAGCGCGACCACCAGCGGGGCGTCGCCGCGCTGCAGCGGCTGCACCATGCTGCGCCAGCTGGGGCCGGCGAGTGCGAGGATCGCCAGCGTCGCCGCGGCGATCGCGAGCCACAGGCCCGACGCGCGCGCCGCGCCGGCGCCGTCCTCCAGCAGGTGCGGCAGCAGGTGCGCGTCGACCGCGCCGCGCCACGCATGCCGCGCGCGCGCGCGCCGCCTCCACCAGGCCGCCGCCAACGGCAGCGCCAGCAGCAGCCACAGCCACAGCGGACGCAGGAAGTGCAGCGCGGCGTGGTCGCTCACGGCGCCTCCCGCCGTGGCCACGCCAGGCCCAGCAGCACGACCAGCAGCGCAGCGCCCAGCGGCCAGGTGTAGCGCTCGAGCACCGGGCGCACGCGGCCGGCGGGCCGCTGCACTGGCTCGATGCGCTCGATCTCGGCATAGATCCCCGCCAGCGACCCGGTGTCGCGGGCGCGGAAGCTGCGCCCGCCGGTCAGCGTCGCGATCCGCTCCAGGGTCTCCTCGTCGATCTCGCTGCCCGCCGACGGCAGCTGGAACCCGAACATCGACAGCCCCGACCCGTCGCCGCCGAACGCCACGGTGTGCACGCGCACGCCGGCGTCGCGCGCCAGTTTCGCGGCCTTGACCGGATCGACCACTCCCGCGGTGTTGACGCCGTCGGTCAACAGCACCAGCACGCGCGGCCCCGCCGGAGCGGCACCGGTATCGGCGGCGCCGAAGCGCTTGACCGCAAGGCCGATCGCGTCGCCGATCGCGGTCTCGCGGCCGGCGAGTCCGACCACGCTGTCCTCGAGCTGCTCACGCACAGACGCGCGGTCGAGGGTGAGCGGCGTCAGCGCGTACGCCCGCTGCCCGAAGACCAGCAGGCCGACGCGGTCGCCTTCGCGGCGATCGAGGAAATCCGCGATCACCGCCTTGGCCGCCGTCAGCCGGTCGACCGGCGCGCCGCCGAGGCGCATATCCTCCTCGCCCATGCTCCCCGACAGGTCGACGGCGAGCATGAGATCGCGGCCGGCGCGCGGTGGCTCGATCATCTCGCCCCACTGCTGCGGCCGGGCAGCGGCGGCGCACAGCAGGCACCACGCCACCACCAGCCACCATGTCGGACGACCTGCGCCCCGACCGGCCCCGCTGCCGCGGATACCGTCGAGGCGATCGCCGTACGGGACGCGGAGCGCGGCGCCACGCTGGCGAACCGCGGGCAGCAGCCGTCGCACAAGCCACGGCAGCGGCAGCGCCAGCCACCACAGCGGCCAGGCGAATCCCGCGAAGTCGTGCCAGGGCAGCGTCATGCGCGGCGCGCCATCCACGCGATAAAGCGCTCGCGGGCACCAAGCCGCAGCCGCTCCAGGGCGTCGTCCCCGGCATCGACATTGGCGCGATAGCCGCCGGTCTCCAGCAGGTCTCCGAGTGCACCGGCGAAGACGGGCGTCTTCAGGCCCGCATCGAGCAGCGCGATCCACGCTGCGCCCTGCAGCCGGTCAGCCTTGGGGTCGACGCGGCGGCCCGCGCGCCGCAGCAAGGTCGACATCGCGGAGATCCGGCCAGCCGCGCCGTCGGCCGCAGCAACCGCGTCGTCGAACAGCGCCGCGATGCGCCGCTGTCGCCTTGCCCGCCACCACGCCCACGCCGCCACCGACGCCGCCAGCAGCAGCAGCGCCGCTGAAACGAGCCACCAGCCCGGCGCCGGCGGCCACCACGGCGGCGCTGCCGCGGCGTGGATGTCGCGCAGCACGAGGCCGTCGCCCCTCACCGCCGCCGTCCGTCGAAACCGGAGAGCCAGCTGTCGCTGGGCGATATCGTCGACAGCGCCTGCACGTGCACGCCGCGGGCCGGCAGTGCGGCCAGCGCATCGGCGACCGGCGCGGCGAACCGCTGCAGCCAGCGCTGGCGCTGGCCGGCGTCTCCCAGCTCCAGCGTCACGCGCTTCGGGCCGCTGGGGCCGCCTACCTGGAATGGCAGTGCGGCGCGCGGCGGATCGGCCTCCAGCGGGTCGGTCAGCAGCAGCAGGTGCACGTCGTGGTGGGCGGCGAGCGCCGTCCAGCGCACCGGCGGCAGGGTGGCGATGCTGGCCGGGTCGGCGAGCACCAGCAGTCGGGAACCCGGGCGCAGCAGGCGCTGCGCCTGGTCCAGCGCCACCGCCAGGCCCGCGTCGTCGGGCGGTGGTGACCCGTACCAGCGCACCAGTGCGTCGAGCACCCGCAGCGCGCCGCGCGCACCCGACGCCGGCGGCACCGGCGTCTCGTACAGGCTGCCGCGCAGCGCCGCGAGGCGGTCGCCGTCGCGCACGCCGCTCCACGCCGCCACGGCGCCGGCGCGCGCCGCCTGTACCGACTTGAAGCGCACCCGGGTGCCGAAATAGAGCGACGGCGCGGTGTCGGCGACGATCAGCGTCAGGCGCTCGCGCTCGGCCTGGAACAGCTTGGTGTGCGGTCGCCCGGAGCGCGCCGTCAGCCGCCAGTCGACATGGCGGGCGTCGTCGCCGACCGCGTATTCGCGCGACTCGGCGTACTCCCTGCCCCGCCCGCGCAGTGGCGACGGCGCGGGCCCGGCGGCACCGTGGCGTCCCTTGCGCGCGCTCCGCCGGCCCTGCGCACTGGCGCGCAGCGCGACCAGCGCCGCCAGCGTCGGGGTGACGCCGTCGTCGTCGGCGGCCGGTGCGGCGGACACTGCGGTCGCTGGTGCGCCTGCGCTCAGGGCAGCGGCACCAGATCGACAAGCGCGGCGACGATGCGCTCGCCGTCCCAGCCCTCGGCCGTCGCTTCGTAGCTCGGCAGCACCCGGTGGCGGAGCACGTCGGGCGCCACCGCGCGCACGTCGTCGGGGGTGACGAAGTCGCGCCCGGCAAGCCACGCGCGCGCGCGCGCGCAGCGCTCGAGTGCGATCGAGCCGCGCGGACTCGCGCCCCACGCAATCCGCCGCGCCAGCGCCGGGTCGTAGCGCGCGGCGTCGCGCGAGGCGAGCACCAGTTCCACCAGGTAGCGCTCCAGCGCCGGCGACAAGTGCAGGTCGAGCACTTCCGTACGCGCGGCGAAGACCTCGTCCAGCGACAGCCGGCGCGTCGGCACGGGAGCCGGCTGCAGCGCGTCGCGCGCGCGCTCACGGGCCAGGCGCAGGATCGCCGTCTCCGCGTCGGCCTCGGGGTAGCCGATGCGCACGTGCATCAGGAACCGGTCCAGCTGCGCCTCGGGCAGCGGGAACGTCCCCTCCTGCTCGATCGGGTTCTGGGTCGCCATCACCAGGAACAGCGCCGGCAGCGCATAGGTCTGCCGGCCGACCGTGACCTGGCGCTCGCCCATCGCCTCCAGCAGCGCCGACTGCACCTTCGCCGGCGCGCGGTTGATCTCGTCGGCCAGCAGCACCGAATGGAAGATCGGGCCCGGCAGGAACTCGAAGCGGCCGTCCTGCGGGCGCCAGACCTCGGTGCCGGTCAGGTCACCGGGCAGCAGGTCAGGGGTGAACTGCACCCGGGCGAAATCGGCGTCGACGCGCGCGGCGAGCTCGCGGATGGCGGTGGTCTTGGCAAGGCCCGGCGCGCCCTCGACCAGCAGGTGGCCGTCGGCCAGCAGCGCGATCAGCAGCCGCTCGACCAGCGCCGACTGGCCGACGATGCGCGCTCCGAGTTGGTGGCGCAGGTCGACGAAGGCAGCGTGGAGACTGTCTGCGGCCTGTCCGGGTGGCGTTGGCGCTGGCGTAGAGCGGTCGAAATTGTCCACGGGGGTCACTGCGGCGACGCGGGGGTGCGCCGGGGCCAGTTTGACCGGTCGGGCGCGGTTTGGTTCACGCAGTGCTGCCGCAGCGATGCCGGCGCGCGGGGCGGACGACCCTGGTGCCGTGCCAAAAACGACGACGGAGCCCGAAGGCTCCGTCGCGTTGACCCGATGTGGACCGTTTACGGGCGCTGCGCGACGCGCAGGACCTTGGGGGTCACGAAGACCAGGAGCTCGGCCTTCGCCTTCGAGCGGCCGCGTGTCTTGAACAGATTGCCGAGAATCGGGATGTCACCGAGGAACGGGACCTTGGAAATCGAGTTGCGGTCCGAGAACTCGTAAACGCCGCCGATCACTACCGTCTGCCCATCCTCGATCAGCACCGCAGTCGTCACCTCGCGCCGCGCCAGGTTCGGTACCTGCCCGACGCCTGTCTCGGTGAAGTCCTCGATCTCGTCCTTCTTCACGAACAGGCTCAGGAAGACGCGGCCGTCCGCGGTGATCGTGGGGGTCACCCTGAGCTCGAGCAGCGCCTCCTTGAACTCGACTGTCGGGATGTTGCCGGCCTGACCGCCAGTAATGGTGAGGTAACCGACCTCGCGGCCCTGACGGATGATCGCCTCACGCTGGTTGCTGGTGACGACGCGTGGATTGGACACCACTTCGCCACGCTGCTCCTGCTGCAGGGCCTGCAGTTCCAGCTCCCAGTTGATGGTGTTGCCCAAGATGGTGAAGGCGATGGAGCCAGCGTTGGTCGCAGCCACCGGGAGGTTGACGTTCAACCGCTCACCCGGGAACGCCGGCGTGACCGTTGGATCGGTGCGGCTAGCAATGGCCGAGTTGATGAACGAGGCGTTCGAGCTGATGTTGCCAGACGAGACGAGGCGGTCCTTGACAGCCTGCACGCCGAAGCGCGCGCCGAGGTCGCGGGCGAAAGACTCGTTCGCGATCACGATGCGGGTCTCGATCACGACCTGGTCAACGGGCTTGTCAAGCATCAGCACCAGCTTCTGGATCTCGCTCACCCGCTGCGGGATATCGATGATCAGCAGCGTGTTGGTGCGCCGATCGAAGCTGAGGCTGCCGCGCGAGGACAGGAAGCCACGGCTCTGCTGCGCCCCGCCGGCACCGCCCGCACCCGCGCCCGCTCCCTGGCTACCCTTGCTCTCGTCGGTCAGCAGCTTCGCGATGTCCTCGGCGCTGCCATAGCTGATCGGGATGTACTCGGTGACCATCTCGGCGCGCTCTTCCAGCGCGAGACGGGCATTTTCCTTGTCCTGCTCGAACTTGGCGATCTCCGCCTGCGGTGCGACCCAGACCACGTTGCCGCTGCGGCGCTGGTCGAGCGAGCGCGCCTGCAGCACGATGTCGAGCGCCTGGTCCCACGGCACGTTGATCAGGCGCAGGGTCACGTTGCCCTGCACGGTATCGCTGGCGACGATATTCAGGTCGGAGAGTTCGGCGATCAGCTGTAGCACCGTGCGCACCGGCACGTCCTGGAAGTTGAAGGTCACCGGGCGCCCGCGGTACGCGCGGGTGTCGCTTGCGCTTGCCTGCGCGGTCGCGGCGACCGTGCTGCTGGCGCCGACGGCACGGGTGGCGGCGGCGGCACGCGGCACCACTTCGACGATGTAGTCGCGGCCGGTCTGGTACGCCAGCGACTCGAACTCACCGCTCGTGGTCAGCGTGAACTGCGCCCCGTTCTGCCCCTGGCGTGCATCGATCCGCTGGACCGGGGTCGCGAAGTCGGTGACGTTGAGCGGACGGGCCATCGACGCCGGCAGGCTCGCGTTGCCGACATTCACGACGATGTTGCCTCCCTGGGTCTGCAGGTCGGGCATCGCGCCGTCGCCGCTGAACTGCAGGATCAGCTTGCCGGCGCCGGCTTCGCCGCGCTTGAAGTCGACGTTGGACACGGTGACCGCGGCGGGTGCCCGCTTCCCCGGGTCGATCGCGCCACCGGCGGAGGATTGCGAAACCGCGATCGGCAGCATCGGCGTGGACGGCGCGGCGTGCACGGTGCCGAAGCCCGCGACGAGCCCGACGACGAGACCGAAGGCGCTTGCCCGCAGCGGGACGGAACGTGTTTTCGCCTGCAGGCGCGGTGCGTTGGTGACGGTCATCTGGCTTCCCCTGATCAATTATCTTCGAGCGCGATCGACGCAGGCCTTTCCAGCCAGCCGCCCGCGCCATCCGGCACTAGTTCGACGAGTTCAATACGGTCTTCACGGACGCCGGTGACGCGGCCGTCGTTCTGCCCGATGTAGACGCCGGGCTGGACCCGGTACGTCACCTTGTCAGGCGCCATGATCAGGGCCGTCAGGCCGCCCCCCGCACCCAGCGTACCGACCATGTCCAGGCTGTCGAGCGGGAACTGCTCGAGCGTCTGCTTGCGGCGGTTTGAATCCGGACGCGGGCCGCTGCCACCGCCTTCGGACGTGAATGCGTCGCTGAAGGGGTCGCGCAGGCCCTGCGCCGCGTACTCGAACGTCTCGAACTGCTGCATCACCGGCAGTGGATCCAGCGGCGGCGCCGGACGTGCCATCACGTTGGCCGACCACTCTTCGAGGTTCGGCGCGTCGCCCGGCTTGCTGGTCACGCCGCGACCGCAGCCAGCCAGCGCCAGCGCGACCATCATCGCGCCCCAGAGGCGCGGTGACTTGTAGGGAAACGTCATGTCAGAGTCCTCCACCGGCCGCGGCCGTGGCGGCTGCGGCGGCTTCCTGTGCAGCGGCTTCGTCTTCATCGAGGTAGCGGTACGTCTTCACGGTACCCGCCAGCTCGAGGCTCGAGTTCGGTCGGATGCCGGCCGCGGGATTGTTCGCCGCGTCCTTGGGACGCAGCTGGATGTCGTGCATGGTCATGATGACCACGCGCGGCAGCGACGCCACGCCGCTGACGAAGGCGCCGAACTGGTGGTAGGTGCCCACCATCCGCAGTGCGATCGGCTTCTCGGCGTAGAACTCCTTCGGTGACTCCGGACCCGGCTGGAAGAGCTCGTTCTGGATGCCGGTCGCAAGCGCGGTCTGCGAGATGTCGACGATCAGGTCCGGCATCTCGGTGCGGCTGGGCAGCTGCCGCAGCATCTGCTGCAGCTGCTGCTCCATCTGCGCCAGCTGCTGCTTCAGCGGCTCGAGGTTCGCCGCACGCCCCTGCTTGGTCTCGAAGTCGGCGCGCAGTTCGCTCTCGGTACGCTCCAGCGCCTCGAGTTCGTCGCCCTTGTCGCGGGTCAGCACCCACCACAGAAGGCCAAAGATCAGGAGGCCGACGAGGACACAGAAACCGATCTTGAACTCGCGCGGCCACGCGCCGGTGTTGTTGAAGTCGAGCTCCTTCAACGACATCTTGCGTTTCTGGCTCATGACTGGACTCCAGTGGCGTCGACTGGCGTCGCCGAGGCTTCGGCGGCTGGCGTACCAGCTGCCGGCGTGGCCGCAGGCGGGGTCATGTCGGCAGGCGCCGTGTCGACCGGCGGCACGGCGTCCGGGATCCCGTCACCGTCCTCGTCCCTCGGCGCGTTCGGATTGGCCAGCTGCACGGCGAGCGTGAACGCGTAGGGCAGACCGGTTACGCCGTCGGTCGCCTCGATGATCGACAGGTCAGGCTTGGTCATCCAGCCGGAACCTTCCAGGTTGCGCATATAGGTCGATACGCGGGCGTTGGACTGCGAGCGGCCGTCGAGCGTGAGCTTCTCGCCTTCCTGCTTGATCGAGGTCAGCACCACGCCGTCCGGGATCGTGCGCACCAGCGAATCGAACAGGTGGACCATCTGCGAACGGTTGGCCTGGAGCTGCTCGATGACTTCCTTGCGCGCGAGCAGCCGCCCCTTCTGGCGGTCGAGCTCCTCGATCTCGGTGATCTTGCCCTCCACCTGCTGGATCTGCTGCTGTAGGTAGGCATTGCGCTCGTTCTGGCCGTCGATCTGGCTGTTGTAGTAGCTGTTGACGAGGAACCACAGCACCAGGCCGGCGAGCGCGGCAAGGCCGAGCATGACGCCGAATTCCTTCTGGCGCTGCTTGCGGCGCTCTTCGCGCCACGGCAGGAGATTGATCCGTGCCATCAGTCGAAGCTCCTCAGTGCGAGGCCGCAGGCGATCATCAGCGCCGGGGCGTCCTGTGCGAGCGCGTGCGCCTGCACGCGGGAGCCGAGTGTCATCTGCGCCAATGGGTTGGCGACGATGGTCTGCACGCCCAGCTGCTCCTCGACCATTTCCGACACGCCGCCGATCGACGCGCAGCCACCGGCCAGCACGATCTGGTCGACGCGGTTGAACTCGCTGCCGGCGTAGAAGAACTGCAGCAGGCGGCTGATCTGCTGCACCAGCGCCTCCTTGAACGGCTCCAGCACCTCGATCTCGTAGCTTTCTGGCAGGCCGCCCTGGCGCTTGGCCAGTCCCGCCTCCTCATAGCTGAGGCCATACCGGCGCATGACCTCGTCGGTCAGCTGCTTGCCGCCGAAGACCTGCTCGCGGCTGTAAAGGCTGCGGCCGTTGCGCAGGATGTTGAGCGTGGTCATCGTCGCGCCGACGTCGACCATCGCCACGATTCCGTCACGCGGGATGTTGAGCGTGCCCGACAACAGCGCGAAGGCGTTCTCGATCGCGAAGGCCTCTACGTCCATCACCCGGGCCGTCAGGCCGCCGAGCTCCAGCGCCGACGCGCGCATCTCGACGTTCTCCGAGCGCGACGCCGCCAGCAGCACCTGCACCATCTCGGTGTTGCCTGGCATCGCCCCGAGCACCTCGTAGTCGAGGTTCACTTCCTCGATCGGATACGGAATGTAGTTGACGGCCTCCAGCTCGACCTGGGACTCCATGTCGTCGTCGTCCAGATCGCTGGGCATCGGGATGATCTTGGTGATCACCGCGGAGCCCGCGACCGCTGCGGCGGCATGCTTGGCCTTGCTGCCCGAGCGCGACATCGCGCGGCGGATCGCCTCGCCCACCGCCTCGACCTCGACGATGTTCTTCTCCACCACCGCGTTGGGTGGCAGGGGTTCGACAGCGTAGTGCTCGACGCGGTAGCGGTCGCCTGAACGAGACAGCTGCAGCAGCTTGACGGCCGTCGAACTGATGTCGACGCCGACGAGCGGCGCCTGGCTTTTAGTGATGAGCCCCACGATTTCTCCCCTTGTCACGGGCGCTTACGCGCGCTTCGTGCCCCGGAGCATTAAATAACGGAGTTTTCACCGATTGGCAACTGCGCAATGACGGGAGCGTGTCGCAGTGCGCCCTTCGACGGCCGGGGGCGACCGGCGACGGGGGTGTCCGGGCCTCGGACGCGCCACGGCCCTCCTCTTATACTGCGCGCCCCGCACGCCGCGCACCGCGCCGACACAGGATCCCGTCCCGATGCCACGCTTTCGTCGTTTCCTGCGCTGGTCGCTGGCTGCCGTGGTGGGGCTGGGTGTGCTGGGGCTGCTGGCCGCGGGTGCGCTCTACTACACCATCTCGTCGAAGCTGCCGGACGTCCAGGGCCTGCGCGACATCGAGCTGCAGGAACCGCTGTACGTGTACGCCAGCGACGGCCGCCTGATGGCGCTGTTCGGCGAAACGCGGCGCTATCCGGTGGAGATCGCGCAGGTGCCTGACGCGCTGAAGCAGGCCTTCATCGCAATCGAGGACAACCGCTTCTACGAGCATCACGGCGTGGACTACCGCGGTGTCAGCCGGGCCATCTGGCTGCTGGCGACCACCGACGACCGTCGAGTGCCGGGCGGGTCGACGATCACCCAGCAGGTCGCACGCCAGTTCTTCCTGAGTTCGGAGTACAGCTACACCCGCAAGCTCGCCGAGATGCTGCTGGCGATGAAGATGGAGCGCGAGCTCAGCAAGGACGAGATCTTCGAGCTCTACCTCAACAAGAGCTTCTTCGGCAACCGCGCCTATGGCGTGGCCGCAGCCTCGGAGTTCTACTATGGCAAGCCGCTCGCGGACCTGGATCTCGACGAGGTCGCCTCGCTGGCGGCGATCCCCAAGTTCCCGTCCAGCGGCAACCCGCTGAGCAATCCCGAGCGCGCGCGCGAGCGCCGCGACTACGTGCTGCAGCGGATGCAGGAGCTCGACTTCATCACCACGGCTCAGGCCGTCGCTGCGCAGGCTGTGGAGATGCACGCTTCGCCCCACGAGCGCCCGGTCGAGGTCTACGCGCCGTACGTGGCCGAAATGGTCCGCCAGGAGATGATCGCCCGCTTCGGCGGCGACGTACTGACCAAGGGCTACCACGTCACCACCACGATCGATCCCACGATGCAGGCCGCCGCCGACGCCGCCCTGCGCAGCGGGCTGTCGGTCTACGACCGCCGCCACGGCTGGAACAAGGTCGAGCAGAGCTTCGAGCTGGCTGACGGGGAGGCCGCCGCGACCGTCGCCGCGCGCCTGCGTGGGATTCCCGCGCAGGCTGGCATGCTGCCGGCGATTGTCGTCCGCAGCGGCGAAGGCAGCGCCGACGTGGTGCTGGCGGATGCCAGCACGATCACCCTTGACGCGGCGTCCAGCCGCTGGACCAACCGCACCCCGGCGGCACTGCTGTCGCGCGGCGATCTGGCCCGGGTACGCCGGATCCTACCTGCCGTCGGCGCGGAAGGAACTCCCAACCCGGCCGCCGTCCCCTCTTGGCGGCTGGAGCAACTGCCGCGCGCGCAGGCGACGGTGGTGTCGCTGGAAGCGGAAACCGGGGCGCTGCGTGCGCTGGTCGGCGGATTCAGCTTCGCCGGGCAGAAGTTCAACCGCGCCACCCAGGCACGGCGCCAGCCAGGCTCCAGCTTCAAGCCCTTCATCTATGCGGCCGCTTTCGAGCGTGGCTTCAACCCGGCGTCGATCGTCCTCGACGCGCCGGTGGTGTTCCGCATGCGCCGCGGGCAGGACTGGCGGCCGCAGAACGACGATGGCCGCTTCGCGGGCCCGATGCGGCTGCGCGAGGCGCTGGTGCGTTCGCGCAACCTGGTGTCGGTCCGCCTGCTCGATGCAATCGGCGTCGACTACGCCCGCCGGTACATCAGCCACATGGGCTTCAACGAAGCCGAGCTGCCTCCCAACCTGTCGATCTCGCTCGGCACGCCGTCGCTGACGCCGCTGGAGATCGCGCGCGGGTACGCGGTGTTTGCCAACGGTGGTTTCCGCGTCACGCCTTGGTTCATCGACGAGGTCCGCGACCGCGGCGGGGTGGCCGTGTTCAAGGAAAATCCGCCCCGCGCCTGCCGCGCCTGCAGCGCGCGCACCGGGCAGGAGCGCGCGACCTCGACGATCGTCGACGGCTTCGACCTGGGTCCAGCCGTCGCCGCGCCGGCGTCTGCGGCCACCAGGCCGTCTCCCGCGGCGGCCGACGGCGACGCGCAGGCCTCGACTGCCATCGCGGCGCCCGACGTCGACGTCGTGCTGGCACCGCGCGCGATCGACGAGCGCGTTGCCTACCAGCTGGTGTCGATGATGCGCGACGTCGTCCAGCGCGGTACCGCCACCGCGGCCAGGGTGCTGAAGCGCGAGGACGTCGGTGGCAAGACCGGCTCCACCAACGACCACCGCGACGCCTGGTTCTCCGGTTTCGGCGGCAACCTCGTCACCACGGTGTGGGTTGGCCGCGACGACAACCGGTCGCTCGGCTACCGCGAATATGGCGGCAGGGCCGCGCTGCCGATCTGGATCGACTTCATGCGCGTGGCACTGGCCGACGTGCCGATCGCCGCCAACGAGCCGCCGGAGGGCATGGTCCGCGTCTCGGTGTCGGCCAGCGGCCGGCTGCAGCCGAGCGAGGGCTCGGGCGGCATCATCGAATACGTCAAGGTCGAGGACCTGCAGCGGATGGAAAGCGACGTCGACTACCTGCGCGACGACGTCCCCGCTGAAGAGGCGTTCGACATCTTCTGAACACATCATGGGCGAGCCGCAGTGCCCTGCACCCGCCGCCGGAGGGCTGATGCGTCGCGACCGCCAACACGCGGGGACCCGCCTCCAAGAAAGCCGGCATCGCATCGCGCTCGAGGCGGCGCGCCTGATTACGGAGGGCGCGGTGCGCGACCATGTACTGGCGCGAAGCAAGGCCGCCGACCGCCTCGGCATCCATGACCAAGCCTCGCTGCCCGGACAGCGGGACATCGAGGACGCGGTTCGTGAGCGCCAGCGCCTGTTCAACGACGGCCGTCCCGACGCCTTGCTGCGCCGCCGCCGCGAGACCGCACTGGAGGCGATGGCGTTCTTCGCCGCGTTCGCGCCACGGGTTGTCGGACCGGTGCTGGACGGCGGCGCCGGTCCGCGGACGCCGGTGACGCTGCACCTGCACCACGACGATGTCGACGCCGTCGGCCGAGCGCTCGCCGATGCGGGCATTCCCGCGGACATGGTCACGCGCACGGTCGCGTGGCGCGGCGGCGCGCGCGACGAAGTCACGGCATGGCTGTTCGATGCGGGCGACGCCGCGATGGAAGTGCTGGCGCTGCCTCGCGACGCGCTGCGGCGCACGCTGGTGTCGTCACTGGACAATACGGTGCTGCGCCGCGCGCGGATCGAACAGGTAGGCCTGCTGCTGGCCGCGGGGGAACCCACCGGTCCTGCCGCCGCCGACGCGCACCTGCACGGGGGCCGTTAGCGCCTCAGCGACCCCGGGGACGCGGGACGGTGGGCGCTTCACACCCGCCAGTTGCCGATCCGCACGCCACGCTCGCCGCGCGCCGGCCGCGGATCCTCAGCGCTTGTCGCGGGCGACGTAATCTCGCGTATCGGCGCCGGTATAGATCTGCCGCGGGCGGCCGATCTTGAACTCCGGGTCCGTCTGCTGCTCCAGCCAATGCGACACCCAGCCCGCGGTGCGGCCGATCGCGAACATGACCGTGAACATCTCGGTCGGGATCTTCAGCGCCTTGTAGATGATGCCGCTGTAGAAATCGACGTTCGGGTAGAGCTTGCGCTGGACGAAATAGTCGTCCTTGAGCGCCGCCTCCTCCAGCCGCATCGCGACCTCGAGCATCGGGTCGTCGATGCCGAGCTCGCCCAGCACCTCGTGGGTCATCTCGCGGATGATCTTGGCGCGCGGGTCGAAGTTCTTGTACACCCGGTGGCCGAAGCCCATCAGGCGGAAGTTGTCGTCCTTGTCCTTGGCGCGCGCGAGCGCCTTGTCCACGTGCTTCGCGTCGCCGATCTCCGCCAGCTGCTTCAGCACCGCCTCGTTGGCGCCACCGTGCGCCGGTCCCCACAACGCCGCGATCCCGGCGGCAACGCAGGCGTACGGATTGGCGCCGGTCGAACCGACCATTCGCACGGTCGACGTCGACGCGTTCTGCTCGTGGTCGGCGTGCAGGATGAACAGCAGGTCCAGCGCCTTGCGCACGACCGGGTTGAGCTCGAGTGGCTCGCTGGGCACCTCGAACATCATGTGCAGGAAGCGGTCGACATAGTCGAGGTTGTTGCGCGGGTAGCGGATCGGCCAGCCCACCGAGTAGCGGTACGCGGCCGCGGCCAGCGTCGGCACCTTCGCGATCAGCCGGATCGCGGCCAGCCTGCGCTGCTCGGGATCGTTGAGGTCGAGCGTGTCGTGGTAGAACGCCGACAGCGACGCCACCGAGCTGCACAGCATCGCCATCGGATGCGCGTCGTGCCGGAAGCCGCCGAGGAAGTTCTTCAGCGACTCGTGCATCATCGTGTGATGCGTGACTTCGTCGTCGAAAGCCGCGAACTCCGACGGCGTCGGCAGCTCGCCGTTCATCAGCAGGTACGAAACCTCGAGGAAGCTCGAATTCTGCGCGAGCTGCTCGATCGGGTAGCCGCGGTACAGCAGCACGCCATTGTCGCCGTCGATATAGGTAATCGCGGACTTGCAGCTCGCGGTCGCGGTGTACCCGGCGTCGTAGGTGAAAAGCCCGGTCTCCTTCGGCAGCCGCGAGATGTCGACGCAGTCCGCGCCGATGGTTGGGCGCAGCAGCGGCAGGGACACGCTGCGGTCGCCCGCCTGCAGGGTCACCTGGTCGCCGGTGGACGGGTGTTGCGCTTTGTCGTTGCTGGACACGGAACGTGCTCCTCGGGCCTGCATGCTTGCCGGGCGCGCGGCAACGCGGCCTTAGGGCATCACTGAATGGTCATTGACCGGACTGGCATCGCGTCTGGCGCGATGCAGCAATTATCGCATAGGCGATCCGCGCGCCGGCCCCGCGAAACGGCGCGTGCCAGCGACACGCCGACGCCGCGAGGACTCCGGACACGACGACGGCCGCACAGGGCAGCCGTCGATTTGTACCAGCGGGATGTCGCGCGTTGCGCGACGCCGTTTACTTCGCGTAGCGCCTGCGGAACTTGTCAACGCGGCCACTGGTGTCCATCAGCTTGTTCTGCCCGGTGTAGAACGGGTGCGAGGCCGAGGACACCTCCACCTTGATCAGCGGGTACTCCTTGCCGTCCTCCCACTTCACGGACTCCTTGCTGGAGAGCGTCGAGCGGGTGAGGATCTTGAAGTCCGAGGTGACGTCCTGGAAAACAACGTCGCGGTATTCGGGATGGATGTCGGCCTTCATGGCGGCGGGCACCGGTCTGTGAGCAAGGGAAGAGCGGCATTGTAGACGGGGCCGCCGCGCCGGCGCAACCGGTGGCTCAATGGGCCCCGAGCGCTCCGCGCACCAGCGCCTCGAAGCGGGTCTGGTCGTAGGCGCGCAGGAGACGGGCGTTGTCGGCCCGCCCGGTCTGCCGGTTCCAGTCGACCAGCGTGCATCCGCGCCCGGGCCCGTGCCCCAGCACCACCTCCAGCGGACGCTCGTCGACGTCGCGCGCGGCCTCGGGCACGAGCGCGAATGCCATCGCCAGCGCATCCGCGGCGAACCAGCGGTCCCCGCGACGGTCCGCGGACCACGCGCGGGTCTGCCGCGAGATCGCGGCGTAGTACGCCGCCCGCTGGCTTTCCGTCGCGAGCCAGCGTTCGACCTCGTGGTGCGGCAGCCCGTGGGCGAGCACCGCCTCCCAGTCACACAGGTCGAACCACGGGAACGCGCGCACCACGAGGTCCGCCGCCTCGGGGTCGTAGTAGACGTTGAATTCCGCGGCGGGCGTGATGTTGCCGTGCGCGGTGACCGCGCCGCCCATGACCACCAGCCGGGCGACGCGCGTCGGCAGCGTGGGATCGAGCTTCAGCGCCAGCGCGACGTTGGTCAGCGGGCCCAGCGCGACCAGCAGCAGGCGGCCGGCATGAGCGTGCGAAAGCCGCAGGATCGCGAGCGCGGCGTGCTCCGGATCGGCCGCGCGCGGCGAGCGTGCGAGACCGGCGTCGCCGAAGCCGTCCTGGCCGTGGACGTAGGCCGCGTCGGGCGCCGCGTGCAGCAGCGGCTCCGCGCATCCTGCATGCACCGGAATGTCGCGGCGCCCTGCCACGTCGCACAGCGTCAGCGCGTTGGCAACCGTGTGCGCCAGGCCTACATTGCCGGCGGCCACGGTCAGCGCGACGATATGGTGGCGCGCATCCGCGAACGCCATCAGCAGCGCGAGCGCGTCGTCCACGCCGGGGTCGGTGTCGATCAGCAGCGGGATGCGCGTGTCGGCGGCGTCGGTCATCGGGTCGGGGTCCTCATGCGGGAACGGACGCGGCGCGTCCGCGGAATCAGGCATCGGCATAGCGCGCGGCACCGCCGATCCAGCGCGCCACCAGCCGGTCGGCGATCTCCGGCGCGTCGTACAGCAGCTGTTCGCCGATGCGGTGGACGACTGGCAGAAGGTCGGCGTCACGCGCCAGGTCGGCGACGCGGAACGCCGCGAGCCCGGTCTGGCGCGTGCCGAGCAGCTCGCCCGGACCGCGCAGCGCCAGGTCCTTCTCGGCGATGACGAAGCCATCGCTGGTCTGGCGCATGGTCTCCAGCCGCTCGCGCGCCGTGGCCGACAGCGGCGACTGGTAGAGCAGCACGCAGCTCGACGCGGCCGCGCCGCGGCCGACGCGGCCGCGCAGCTGGTGCAGCTGCGACAGGCCCAGCCGCTCCGCGTTCTCGATGATCATCAGCGACGCGTTGGGCACATCGACGCCGACCTCGATCACCGTCGTCGCCACCAGCAGGTCGACCGCCCCGTCCTTGAAGGCCTGCATCGCCGCCTGCTTCGCTACCGCCTTGAGCCGGCCATGCACCAGCGCCACGCGCAGCCCGGGCAGCGCCGCCGCCAGCGCTTCGAACGTGCTCTGCGCGGCCTGCGCCTCGACCTCGTCGCTGTCGTCGATGATGGTGCAGACCCAGTAGGCCTGGCGGCCCTCGGCGCAGGCGGCGCGGATGCGCTCCACGAGCTCCGGGCGGCGGTCGGCGCTCAGCACCACCGTGGTGACCGGGGTGCGCCCCGGCGGCAGCGTGTCGATCGCCGAGACGTCGAGATCGGCGTATGCGGTCATCGCCAGCGTGCGTGGGATCGGTGTCGCGGTCATCACCAGCTGGTGCGGCACGCGGCGCGTGGCGGCGCCGGGATCACCGCCCTTGTCGCGCAGGGCCAGCCGCTGGTGGACGCCGAAGCGGTGCTGCTCGTCGACGATCGCCAGCGCCAGGTCTTGGAAGACGACGCCATCCTGCATCAAGGCGTGGGTGCCGACCACCACCTGTGCTTCGCCGCTGGCGACCGCTGCGCGCGCGGCCAGCCGCGCGCGCCCGGTGACCTTGCCGGCAAGCCACGCGACGCGCACGCCCAGCGGCTCCAGCCATGCACGCAGGTTGGCCAGGTGCTGCTCGGCCAGCAGCTCGGTCGGTGCCATCAGCGCCGCCTGCCGGCCCTCGGCCACCGCCATCAGCGCCGCCAGCGCCGCGACCACCGTTTTGCCGCTGCCGACGTCGCCCTGCACCAGCCGCAGCATCGGCACCGGCCGCGCCAGGTCGCGCGATATCTCGGCGAACACGCGCTCCTGCGCCGGCGTCAGCGCGAACGGCAGCCCATTTCGCAGCTGGCGCGCCAGCGTGGTCGCACGCAGCGGCGAGGCGGAGTGCGCCTGCAGCGCGATGCGCTGGCGGCGCAGGCTGAGGTGGTGCGCCAGCAGCTCCTCCAGCGCCAGCCGCCGCTGTGCCGGATGGGTGCCGGCGATCAGCGCGTCGACATCGGCGTCAGGCGGCGGCCGGTGCACGCACAGCAGCGCCTCGTGCAGCCCAGGCAGTGCGGCGTCGCGTAGCAGCGCCGGTGGCAGCAGTTCGAGGCTGCCGTCGTCGGGCAGCCGCTCCAGCGCGAGGCCGATCAGCCTGCGCAGCGTTGCCGGGCCGATGCCTTCGATCGCGGGGTACACGGGGTCTAGGCGATCTCCGAGGCCGGCGTCGGCCGCGTCATCGAGCAGGCGATAGCTCGGGTGGACGATCTCCAGGCCGTTCTGCCCCGGCCGCGGCGTGCCGAAGCAGCGCAGGCGGGCACCGGGGACGAACTGGGCGACCTGTACCCCGCGGAAATGGAAGAAGCGCAGCACCAGCGTGGCGCGCGACTCGTCGCCGATCGCGACCCGCAGCATGGGCCGATAGCGGAAGCCGCGCTCGACCGCCTCGATGCGGCCCTCTACCTGCGCCGCGATCCCGGGCCTCAGGTCGCGGATGGGCATCAGCTGGGTGCGGTCCTCGTACATCCGCGGTAGTTGCAGCCAGAGATCCTGCAGCGTATCCATGCCGCGACTGGCGAATTTCTCCGCGACCTTGGGACCGACGCCGGGCAATCGCCGCAGCGGCATGTCGCCCGACGGCGCAAGCGATGGCGACGCCGTGCGCGGGCGCGCGGCATGCGCCATCGTCAGCCGAGCACCATCACGGCATCGACCTCGAACACCGCATCCTTCGGCAGCGCCGTGACCCCGATGGTCGAGCGCGCCGGGAACGGCTCGGCGAAGTACTCGCCCATGACCGCGTTGACCTCGGCGAACCGTCCGAGGTCGGTCAGGTACAGGCCCACGCGCACGACGTCGTCCAGCGAGCCGCCTGCGGCCTCGCAGACCGCGCGCAGGTTGTCGAAGGCACGACGTGCATGCGCGGCGAGGTCGCCATCGACCAGCGCGCCGGTGGCGGGATCGAGCGGGATCTGGCCGGACAGGAAGACCAGCGCACCGCTGCGCACGGCCTGCGAATAGGGCCCGATGGCGGCGGGCGCGCGGTCGGAGTAGATCGGCTGGCGTGGCATGCGCGGCTCCGGGCGGCGATGGTGGCGGCCCGCGAGTATGACGGCCGCGGCTGGCTTTCTCTATCGGTGAAATGTGGCTCCCGGGCCGGCCTGCACGCAGTACCGTGCCCGACGTCGGGCGGTACGGGGCACGTCAGAAGCGCTGCACCCCGTGCACCACGGCGAGACGCCGCGTACGCCGGATCACTTCGGCAAGGTGGTCGCGGTTGCGCACTTCGATCGCGAAACGGATTGCGGCGATGCTGGCATCGCGATCGATGTATTCGACGCCGTCGATGTTGGAGTCGGCGTGCGCTATCGCGGCCGCGATCTGGGCCAGCACGCCCGGCCGGTTCTCGGCCTCGATCCGCAGCGCCACGTTATAGTCGCCGACCACGTCGCGGTCCCAGCCGATCGCGACCCAGCGCTCCGGCGACTTGCGGTATTCGGCCACGTTTGGGCAGTCGACACGGTGGACGACGATGCCGCGGCCCGCGCTGTGATAACCCATGATCTCGTCGCCGGGGATCGGCATGCAGCAACTGGCGAACGTCACCACGCCGCGCTCGTTGCCGGTGATCATGATGCGGTCGCCCGGCGCCTGGATCCGCGCGACGGGTTCACTGGCGTCCTCGCCCCGGCACGCCAGCGACTGCGCGACCTGCGCGGGCATCCTGTTGCCCAGCGCGATGTCGGCCAGCAACGCTTCGAGCCGCGGATAGCGGTGATCACCGAGATACGCCTCCAGCTGCGCCTTGGATAGCCGCTCCAGCGAGCTGTCCAGGTTCTCCAGCGCGCTGTCGAGCATCCGGTGGCCCAGCTGCACCGCGTCCTCGTGCTCAAGGTGCTTCAACTGCTGGCGGATCGCGGTGCGGGCCTTGCCGGTGGCGACGAACTCCAGCCACTGCGGCTTTGGCAGCGAAGACTTGGCGGTGATCACCTCGACCTTCTGCCCGCTCGCCAGCTGCGTGCGCAGCGGCACCAGCTGGCGGTCGACGCGCGCCGCAACGGCGCGGTTGCCGACGTCGGTGTGCACCGCGTATGCGAAGTCGAGCGCGGTCGCGTTGCGCGGCAGCGACAGGATGTCGCCCTTGGGCGTGAACAGGTAGACCTCGTCGGGGAACAGGTCGACCTTGACGTTCTCCAGAAACTCCAGCGACGAGCCCGTGGCGCTCTGCGATTCCAGCAGGTCCGCGATCCACGAACTCGCGCGCGTCTGCGCGCTGTTGGGCGCCGCGCCGCCATGCTTGTAGGCCCAGTGCGCGGCGATGCCCCGTTCCGCCACGAGGTCCATCTCCTCGGTGCGGATCTGGACCTCGATTGGCGCGCCGTAGGGACCGAACAGCACGGTGTGCAGCGACTGGTAGCCGTTGGCCTTGGGGATCGCGATGAAGTCGCGGAAGCGCCCGTCCAGCGGCTTGAACACAGCGTGCGCGACGCCGAGCGCGTGGTAGCACTCGGCCACCGAGCCGACGATGATCCGGAAGCCGAACACGTCGATGACCTGGCTGAAGGTCTTTCCCTCCGCCTGCATCTTGCTGTAGATGCTCCAGGGCGATTTGACCCGGCTCACCAGCCGGTAGGTCAGGCCGTCGTTGGTCAGGCGCTGCGCCAGCTGCGCCTCGATCTTGGCCAGCGACTCGCGTCGCACCAGCGGCTGCGTACGCAGACGCTTCTCCAGCACCAGGTGCCGAAGCGGGTGCAGCGCGTGGAAGCCGAGGTCCTGCAGCTCGGTCTTGATCAGGTTCATGCCCAGGCGCTGCGCGATCGGCGCGTAGATCTCCAGCGTCTCGCGCGCGATGCGCTCGCGCGCCGGCGCCGGCTGCGCGCCGAGCGTGCGCATGTTGTGCAGCCGGTCCGCGAGCTTGATCAGGATCACGCGCAGGTCGCGCGCCATCGCAAGCAGCATCTTGCGGAAGCTTTCCGCCGCCGCGTGCTCGCGATCCTCGAACTGCAGCTTGTCGAGCTTGGTGACGCCGTCGACCAGCTCGGCGACCGTCTCGCCGAATTCGCTGGCCAGGGCCGCGCGGGTCAGCGGGGTGTCCTCGATGGTGTCGTGCAGGATCGCGGCGATCAGGCTCTCGACATCGACCTTCTGCTCCGCGAGCACGCCGGCGACGGCGACCGGATGGGTGATGTACGGCTCGCCGCTGCGGCGCGTCTGCCCCGCGTGCGCCACCGCGCCCACCGCCCACGCGCGACGCAGCTGGCGGCGCTGCGCCTGCGTGAGGTAGCTGGCCGCGCGCTCAAGCGCGCGCATGTACTCCGGCACCGCATCGTCGTCGGGCACCGGCAGCTGGACCAGGGCGGCCTCGGCGGGGGTCATGGCGCGAGCCTACGGCGAAACGCCGCGATTGGGGAATGGGCCGCGGACGGCAGGCGGAAACGCAGCGGCCCCGCCGAAGCGGGGCCGCAGTGACGCATCAGACAGCGCGACCGGCGCGGCGCGGGCCGCGCGACGTGTCGCTCAGTCGTCGCCCTTGGACAGGTCGTCGTCGGCGACGACTTCGGCGGCGGCCCACTCAAGCGCCTCGCGCTCCTTGCGCTCGCGCTCGGTCTTCTCGACCGCGTCGATGTAGGGTTGGTCGATGCGGCGCGCGGCGATCTCGCGCAGCGCCAGCACCGTCGGCTTGTCGTCGTTCTCGCTGTTGTCGATCTGCGGCTCGACGCCGTTTGCGAGCTGGCGCGCGCGCTTTGCGGCCATCATCACGAGTTCGAAGCGGTTGTCGACCACTTCCAGGCAATCTTCAACGGTAATGCGGGCCATGGCTTTCCCGGCGGCCGGCGGGCCGTCGACTCGGTAGGAACAGGAACCGAGGAGTGTACCGCGCGCCGCGGCGTCGGGGCAAGCCGCGCACCCTTCCAAATCAGTGGCTTGGAGCTGGGGACCCGATGCGGGGAACAGGCTCTGCCGGCGTGCCGCGCGGCCACGGCCAGGCCGCAGCGTCGGCCACTTCCGCCTGCGCCGCCTCAGCCGGCTGCCAGCAGCGCCGCCAGCAGCCCGGCATGGCGCTCGGCCTGGGCCTCCCGGCGCAGCCGGCTGGCGACGAAGATCGCGCACATCTCGTCGACCGCGGTATCGAAGTGCTCGTTGACGATCACGTAGTCGAACTCGTCGTGGTGCGACATCTCCTCGCGCGCTGCGGCCAGCCGGCGCGCGATCACGTCCTCGCTGTCCTGCCCCCGCTTGCGCATGCGCTCCTCGAGCGCTGCGCGCGAGGGCGGCAGGATGAACACGCTGACCGCCTCCGGCACCTGCGCGCGCACTTGGCGCGCGCCCTGCCAGTCGATCTCCAGCAGCACGTCGCGGCCCGCGGCGAGCTGCGGCTCCACCGACTGCCGCGCGGTGCCCTTCCAGTCGCCGTGCACCAGCGCGTGCTCGAAGAAATCGCCGGCATCGATCATCGCCTGGAACGCATCGCGGGCGATGAAGTGGTAGTGCTCGGCGTGGCGCTCGCCGGGACGCGCCCCGCGCGAGGTGAACGAGATCGACAGGCAGATGCCGGGATCACGCGCGAGGCACGCGTTGACGATGCTCGACTTGCCGGCGCCCGACGGCGCCGCGACGATGTACAGGGTGCCGCGCCGCGGCGCGCCCGCGCGCTCCGTCCGCATACCGCCCGCATCGGCACTCGCCACGGCGTCACTCAATGTTCTGCACCTGTTCGCGGACCTGGTCGATCAGCACCTTCAGCTCCACCGCGATATTGGTGGTGCGCGCGTCGACCGACTTCGATCCCAGGGTGTTGGCCTCGCGGTTGAACTCCTGCAGCAGGAAGTCCAGCCGTCGCCCCACGGGCTCTCGCTGGGCGAGGATGCGGCGGATCTCGACGACGTGACTGTCGAGCCGGTCGAGCTCCTCGTCGACGTCGAGCTTCTGCAGCCACATCACCAGCTCCTGCTCGGCGCGGCCGGGGTCGACGGTGATATCGAGGTCGGCCAGCCGCGCGGCGAGCTTGGCGCGCTGCCCGGCACCGATCTGCGGCATCAGCGTGCGCGCTTCCGCCGCGCGCGCGGCGATGCCCTCGACGCGCTCGGCCATCGCCGCAACGAGCTTGCCGCCCTCGCGCTCGCGGGCGTCCACGAACTCCTGCAGCACGGTGTCGACCAGCGCCAGTGCCTCGGCGTGCAGCGCGGCCGGATCGGCCGCGCCGGACTCCAGCACGCCGGGGAACTGCAGCAGGTCGACCAGCTGCGTCCGCAGCGCGGGGAAGCGGCCGTCGAGGTCGCGCGCCAGCGTCGACAGCCGCGCCAGCAGCGCGTCGTTGAGCTGCAGCGACCCGACGCCATCGACGCCGCGCAGGCGCATCACCAGATCGACCTTGCCGCGCGACACGCGCGCGCCGACCCGTTCGCGCAGCGCCGGCTCCAGCGCGCGCAGCTCGTCGGGCGTGCGGATGCCGAGCTCCAGGAAACGATGGTTCACCGCGCGTACCTCGCAGCCGAGCGTGCCCCAGGCGGTGCTGCGCTCGCCGGCGGCGAAGGCGGTCATGCTGCGGATCATCGGGACATCCGGGCGAGTCGGGTGCCGATGGTAAACTCGCACGCCTTGCCTGCGGTAATCCCCATGCCCGACTCGATCCGCCCCAGTGGCCGCGCGCCCGACCAGCTGCGCGAGGTGCGCATCGAGCGCGGGTACACGCGCCACGCCGAAGGCTCGGTACTGGTGTCGTTCGGCCAGACCCGGGTCCTGTGCACCGCCAGCGTCGAGAACCGCGTCCCGGGATTCCTGCGCGGCAAGGGCCAGGGCTGGGTGACCGCCGAATACGGGATGCTGCCGCGCGCCACGCACACCCGCAACGACCGCGAGGCCTCGCGCGGCAAGCAGGGCGGGCGCACGCTGGAGATCCAGCGCCTGATCGGCCGCAGCCTGCGCGCCTGCGTCGACCGCACCGCGCTGGGCGAGCGCACCATCACGCTGGACTGCGACGTGCTGCAGGCCGACGGTGGCACCCGCACCGCGGCGATCACCGGTGCCTATGTCGCGCTGGTCGACGCGGTGCGCTGGCTGCAGGCCCGGCGCGAGCTCGCGGGCGGCGCCAATGCGCGCGATCCGATCCACGGCGCGATCGCCGCGGTGTCGGTGGGCGTGTACCGCGGCGTACCGGTGATCGACCTCGACTACGCCGAGGACAGCGACTGCGACACCGACATGAACATCGTCATGAACGACGGCGGTGGCTTCATCGAGCTGCAGGGCACGGCCGAGGGCCACGCCTTCCGCCGCGACGAGATGGACGCAATGCTGGGCCTGGCCGAAAACGGCATCGGCGCGCTGTTCGCCGCGCAGGCGGCGGCGCTGGCGCGCTGAGGCGACGGCGGTGCGGATCGTCCTGGCCAGCGGCAATGCCGGCAAGCTCGCCGAGCTGCGCGCGCTGCTGGCGGATGCGCCATTCGAGGTCGTCGCGCAGCGCGATCTGGGCGTCGACGACGTTCCGGAGACCGGCCTGACCTTCGTCGAGAACGCGCTGATCAAGGCGCGCCATGCGGCGGCGTGCACCGGCCTGCCGGCGCTGGCCGACGACTCCGGCCTTGTGGTGGATGCGCTCGGCGGCGCGCCCGGCCTGTACAGCGCGCGCTATGCCGGCACCCCCACCGACGATGCCGCCAACAACGCCAGGCTGCTGGCGGCGCTCGCCGGCGTGCCCTCGCAGGACCGCGGCGCCCGCTTCCACGCGGTGGTGGTGCTGCTGCGCGATCCCGCCGATCCGCAGCCGCTGGTCGCCGAAGGCAGCTGGGAGGGCACGATCACCATCGCGCCACGCGGCACGAACGGCTTCGGCTACAACCCGGTCTTCCTTGACCAGGAGCTGGGGTTGACCGCCGCGGAAATGTCGCCGGCGCACAAGGCCGGCCGCAGCCACCGCTCACGCGCGCTTGCGCAGCTGCGCGCCGGGCTGCCGGCCTGGCTGGCGCGCGCGCACGCATCCGCGCCGCGTCCATGCCCGCCCTGATCCCGCCGCCGCTGTCGCTGTACGTGCACCTGCCCTGGTGCGTACGCAAGTGCCCGTACTGCGACTTCAACTCGCACCAGGCGCGCGGCGCGCTGCCGTTCGCAGCCTACGTCGATGCGCTCGTCGCCGACCTGGATCACGACCTGCCGCTGGCGTGGGGACGGACCGTGCACAGCGTATTCTTCGGCGGCGGCACCCCGAGCCTGTTCCCGGCGGCGTGCATCGACGCCTTCCTGCAAGCGGCGAGTGCGCGGCTGCGCTTCGCGCCGGGGCTGGAGATCACGCTGGAGACCAACCCCGGTACGACCGAGCACGGGCGCTTCGCCGACTACCTCACCGCGGGCGTCAACCGCCTCAGCTTCGGGGTGCAGACCTTCGACGATACGGTGCTGGCAACGCTGGGACGCATCCACGACGGCGCGCAGGCGGTCGCCGCGGTACGGCAGGCGCAGGACGCGGGCTACGACAACCTCAACCTCGACCTGATGTACGCCCTGCCCGGCCAGACGCTGGCCATGGCCGCCGATGACATTGACCGCGCGATCGCACTGGCGCCGGCGCACGTGTCCCACTACCAGCTGACGCTGGAGCCCAACACCGTCTTCGCCGCCCGCCCGCCGGCCGGCCTGCCGGACGAGGACGCGGCCTGGGACATGCAGGAGCACTGCCAGCGGCAGCTCGCCGACGCCGGCTACCTGCAGTACGAGGTCAGCGCCTATGCCCGGCCGGGCCGCGAGTGCGCGCACAACCTCAACTACTGGCGCTTCGGCGACTACCTCGGCGTCGGCGCGGGTGCGCACGGCAAGCTGACGCTCGGCGCGGAGCAGTCAGTACTGCGCCGCTGGAAGCACAAGCATCCGGCCGCGTGGCTGGCCAGCGCCGGCAGCCCGGCGGCGGTGGGTGGCGACGAACGCATCGGACTGGAGCGTCTCCCGTTCGAGTTCATGCTCAATGCGCTGCGCCTGAACGGCGGGTTCGCGCTCGCGGACTTCGAGGTGCGCACCGGGCTACCGCGGTCGTCCATCGCGGAACCGCTGGCAGAGGCGGGAGGCCGCGGCTGGCTGGACGTCGGCGATGCGCGCGTCCGCCCGACCGCGCTGGGGCGGCGGTTCGGCAACGACGTGATTGCACTTTTTCTGTAGCGCATTCGCAGGGATTGAGCACTCCTGGCCGCGTGCCGTCACCATGGCGCAGTCGGGACGCTGCCCGAGGCAGGGGGGACGTCTGCCCGTTCGCTGGCGGGGGGG
>PPFU01012430.1_pt1 | contig 27144 bp, 19 predicted proteins | sample 1535991 | NCBI WGS metagenome assembly PPFU01 (sample SAMN04901290, study PRJNA319586) | Hypolithon metagenome, whole genome shotgun sequencing project. | isolation source: Antarctic Hypolithon | place: Antarctica: Miers Valley | collected 2014
CCCTACGGCCCGGTGGATGGCACCGTGGGTGGATGGACTCATCACCGTCGGGCGTGACGACGATAAACTGAAAGGCGTCGTCCGTGCGTTCCGCGAAAACGGCGGCGCGGGCAAGCCGCTCTACGTGCAGGCCAAGCACCAGTGGGCAGAGTCGTACGAGGACGGCGTGCGTATGGCACACGAACAGTGGAAAACGAATGTGTTTGCCTCGCAGGTGCTCACGGCTTTCGACATGCCAGAGCAGTTCGACAAAGCCGCCGAGTACGTGAGCCCCGAGCAGGTAGCGGGCGAGGTGCGCATCTCGGCAGACCCGGGCCAGCACGCCGCGTGGCTCGACGGATACTTCGAACTGGGCTTCGACGGCGTGTACGTGCACCAGGTAGGCGTTAACCAGCTGGCGTTTATCGACGTGTATGGGGAAAAAGTGCTGCCGCAGGCGCTAAACTGAATGCATGCGTGAACCTGGACGTGGCCCTATTATTCATCCGCTGACAGGGCGCGACCGGGACTGTCGCCGTCATGCCGTGAGGCGGTCCAATGCGAATAGCACGTCGAGTCTGGATACAACCTTCCTATGCCTGACACCGTAGCGGCCATTCTCGGCAGTGCGTTTCACGAAGCCGACTTGCCCGGGCTCTCGCTCGTCCCCGAGACGGTTGAGACGGTGGTAGGGCCTGTGACGCTGCACCGGGTAGAAGGCGCGGGCCGCCCCGCATATGTGCGGTTCCGGCACGAGCAGCCGCACCGGCTTCTTCCGCATCAGATTCCGTACCGAGCGCAGGCGTTAGCGCTGCACGCCGTGGGCGTGAAGGCGCTGCTCGTTACGTCATCGGTCGGGGTGATGGATGGGCGCATCCCGCTGTTTGAGCCGCTTCCCGTTTCCGACCTGCTCATGCCCGACAACCGCCTGCCGGACGGCTCTGCATGTACCGTATTTACCCATCCCACGGCCGAACAGGGCCACCTGGTACTGGAGGAGGGGCTTTTTTCTCACGCACTCACGGCGCAGCTCACAGAGTTAGGCGAGCAGATCGCGACGCCTCTTGGCCCGCCTGTCGTGTTCGCGTATGTGGGGGGCCCCCGCACCAAGACGCGCGCCGAGAATGCGTTTTGGCGGGCCACCGGCGCACACGTTAACGCCATGACGCTGGGGCCGGAGGTGGTGCTGGCGAACGAACTGGAGATACCCACGGCGGCTATTGTGGTAGGGCACAAGCACTCGGCTCCCGACGCCCCCTCGCCCGGCGGTGCTGACCAAGTAGGCGCCTCACTCGTGGCCTCGCGTGGTGCGATGGGCGCCATTGTCACCGCCTTCCTGCGCCACGCGGCCCCGGTGCCCTTTGGCAACACCCTGTTTCGGTTCACGTGACAGCAGCCGACGTACGTGCGCACGTGGTGTGCCGCCTTCCGCACCTGCACCCAGTAGGGGAGCCCGAGTCGCTCGCGGGCGGCGTGCTCAACCACGTCTGGCGCGTCAGGTGTGGCGAACTGTCCGTGATCGCCAAGCATTTTAGCACCCGGGTGGGCACCTTCGCCCTCGACCCAGCGCGGGTGCAGATTGAGGCAGAAGCGCTGGCACTTCTCGGCCCCGGCGGTGCACTAGAAGCGCTGGCATCTGTGGAGATCAAGACCCCACGCCTGTTCGATGTTGATCCTGCGGCACGCGTGCTGATCGAGGAAGATTTCGGGCCGCTACCTGCACTCGATGAAGCGTTGCACGACGCGCAGCCCGAGCGGGCGCGTGATCTGGGACGCGTGCTCGGCACGTTTATCGGCAGACTCCACGCGCGCACGGCCGGGCAGCGGCGCTACGCTGTGTTCGACAACACGGGTATTCAGCAGACGCGCCTGGAGGTGCAGTACCGGCAGGTGGGCGCGGCGCTGGCGCGGGCGGGCATCGCCGACGCCGCAGCACTCGGTGCGCAGGCGGTTGGCCTTGGCACGCGCCTGCTCGGGCCGGGCCGCTGCCTCGTCATGGGCGACCTGTGGCCGCGCTCGGTGCTCGTCGCCCGCGCTGGCTTGCGTATCATCGACTGGGAGATGGCGCATTACGGGCAGCCGTGGCAGGACACCGCCCATCTCGCCGCCCACCTCTGGATGCTGGCTCAAGCCACGCCAGAGGCCGCGCGCGCCTTTGCGGGCGCTTTCAGCCACCAGTACGAGCGTCACGCGCTGCCGGCGCTAGCCGGAGAGGCGCGCGAGGCGGCTTTCCACGCCGGATGCGAAATCATCGTGCGGGCGCTGGGGCCATTCCAAGACGGATATCTGTATGACGGACGCGGCATCGAGGACGGGCACGTGCAGCGAGCCGTCGCCCAGGCCGTGGCATGGATGCGCCACGGCCCCGCTCAGCGCGACGCGTTGTTCACTGCGTGGTAGAGGAACGCAGCACGCGCGCGGCCCGCGCGAAGCGGTGTGCTGCCGTGAGCACGACGAGCGAGGCAAAGCCCCAGAGCAGCGCCACCGCGAGAGCAGGAAACAGCAGCAGCGCGCTGTACAGAACAACAGCTTCGGCCCCCTCAACCAGTCCCCGAGGCATAGTGATAGTCGTGGCTTCTCCTGTAGATGTGGCCCCGGCATGCCGTTTTTCGAGAATGGCCGCGAGAAACATCCAGGTGGCACCATTCACGTACAAGGCAGCAAGCAGTGCCAGTGCTGCAACAAGGGCAGCGTGAGACGGTGAGCCGAGAGCTACGCCAATGGGGAGTCCTGCGTAAATGATGGTGTCGAGTACAATATCGAGATAGCCACCCAGGTCTGTGGCGGTGCCATTGAGGCGGGCTACTGCGCCGTCGAGCCCGTCGAATAGCCGGTTTAATAGCCACAGTGTACAGGCTGCAATCGGATGTCCGAGGACGACTAATGCTATCGCCGCGAGACCGCAGCTAAAGCCGATCAGGCTGAGAACCGTTGCCGGAACCAGTTTGAGCGCCCGCGCAAGCGGATTGAGAAAGCGGTCTTTGACGGGCCGCAGCAGCGAATCAACCATCGTCGTGCGGCTCTTCCAGCAGCGTCACGATCTCGAGCGGAGAGGTAAGCGTGCGGTGCACCGGGCATTTGTCCGCGATTTCGAGGAGCTTGGCGTGCTGCGCAGCATCAAGCGGCCCGGTCAGCACGAGGTGGCGCGTGATCTGGTCAAGTTTAGGGGTGCCGGCTTCGCATAACGCGCAGTCTTTGGCGTGTACCCTGTCATGGCGGAGGCGGATGGTGACGCTTTCGAGCGGCCATGCTTTGCGCTGCGCGTAGAGATGCAGCGTCATGCCCGTACAGGCGCCGAGGCCAGAGACGAGCAGGTCGTACGGCGTGGGACCGGTGTTTTCACCCCCGACAGAATGCGGCTCGTCGGCGGCAAATCGATGGCCGCTGGCGATAATCTCGGTGCGGAAGCCGCCTGCCTCTGTGCGCGTCACCACAAAGCCAGGTTCGCCCGTGAGGTCGTCGTGTGGAACGGCGGCTTTAGACGGATGGACGGCCGCCCCCACGAACTTGTCGGCCCACGCTGCCAGCACGCGTCCCACATAAGCAGCATCTTCTGGACTGGTGAGCAGGTGGTCGGCCTGGTCGAGCGAGACAAAGCTTTTGGGATGCTGGGCAGCGTCGAAAATGAGCCGCGCGTTGTCTACGCCAACGGTTTGATCTACGGGTGAGTGAAATACGAGCAGCGCTTTCTTGAGCGTGGCGATGTGCTGGCGGCTGGTGGCCTCGGCCAGGCTGTCGAGAAATGCTTTTCTGATCTTAAAAGGCCGCCCTTGCAGGTGTACCGTTGCCTCACCCTTCTCGGTGATCTCGCTGAGATTTTCGGCCAGCAGGTGCTGCACGTGCGCCGGGTCGAAAGGGGCACCGATGGTGGCGACGGCTCGGGCGCTGGGAACGTGACGGGCTGCAGCCAGCACCGCCGCGCCTCCGAGCGAGTGGCCGATGAGAATGGAGGGGGCCTCGTGGTTGTGCTCGAGAAAACGGGCCGCAGCTACCAGATCGTCTACGTTCGATGCAAACGTGGTGGCGGCAAAATCGCCTTCGCTATCGCCCAGCCCTGTAAAGTCGAAGCGTAGCACCCCGAACCCTTCGGCTACAAGCGCCCGGCTGATGCGCGTAGTGGCATGCAGGTTTTTAGAGCAGGTAAAGCAATGCGCGAAAATCGCAAACGCGCGTGGTCGCCCATCGGGGGGGAGGTCGAGATGGGCAGCTAGCTGATCTCCCTGGTCGTTGGCAAAGCGCAGAAGCATGGGCATAGGTGTTTCGAGCAACATAGCATCCGTTGCCTCTGTCCCGAACACGGAAAGATCACGTTCGGGCCGAGCAGGACGTCTAAAACGAGAACCAGCGCTTTACGTCAGGCTCTTGAACAGGATGGGCGTGAGCCCAGATGTTGCGGGGCTTGTTGTAGGCGTACTCCCTGGCCCACGTTTCGCCATGCTGCGCCACTTCTTCTATGGCATCGAGCAGGTAATCGAGCTCGGCATCGGGCGTGGTGGGGTGGAGCGAAAGGCGCACCCAGCCGGGCCGGGCCGTGAGGTCGCCGCTGCTGATGCGGGCCATGATGTTTTCCGATCCGGCAGCATCGATGTGCAGCAGGTAGTGTCCATACGTGCCTGCACACGAGCATCCGCCCCGCACCTGCACCCCAAACCGGTCGTTGAGGAGGCGAACAAACAGGTTGAAGTGGAGCGATTCGGAAAAGAAGGACACGACACCGAGTCGTTCGTGGTGCTGCTCGGCAAGCACGTGCAACCCGCTGATGGCGCAGAGGCGGGGCATAGCGCGCGTCATGAGTTGCTCTTCACGCGCGCGCATGTTCGCACTACCCATCTGATCTTTTACCTCTATGGCGAGCGCGGCACGCATTGTCTGCAGAAAACCGGGAGTCCCGCCGTCCTCGCGCGATTCGATGTCGCTGAAATAGGCGTGGAGGCCCCACGGGTTGGTAAAGGTGACCGTCCCGCCGCCGGGATGATCGGGCACGTGGTTGCCGTAGAGGGCGCTGTCGAACACCAGCACCCCGGGCGTGCCGGGTCCGCCGAGAAACTTGTGTGGCGAGAAGAAAAGGGCGTCCAGCTTTTCCATGGGGTGGTCGCCCTGCATGTCGATGCTGTCGTACGGTGCCGAGGCGGCAAAGTCTACAAAGCAAAGCCCACCCGCCTCGTGCATCAGCCGCGCCAGCGTGCGGTACGGGGTCCGGATGCCGGTGACGTTGGAGCACGCCGTAAACGCGCCGATTTTCCGGGGTCGGTTGGCGTACGCCTTCAGCTTGTCCCTGAGCCGGTCAGGGTCTACAAGCCCATCGCTGCCCGGCTCGATGCACACCACGTCGCAGATGGTTTCATGCCACGACGTCTGGTTGGAATGGTGCTCCATGTGGGTGACAAACACCACGGGCCGCTGCGCATCGGGAATCCGGATATAGGGGCTGAGTTTTTCAGGGACACGCAATCCCAGAATGCGCTGGAACTTGTTGATAGCACCGGTCATGCCCGTCCCCGTGGCAATGAGCACGTCGCCGGGCGCCGCGTTGACGTGCTTTTTGATCCGCGCGCGCGCTTCCTGGTAGGCCCGCGTCATGAGTGTGCCGGTCAGCGTCGTCTCGGTATGCGTATTCGCCACAAACGGCCCGATATCTTCCAGCATGCGCTTTTCGACAGGCCCATAAAGGCGGCCCGAAGCGATCCAGTCGGCATAAACGAGGGGCTGCTCACCGCAGGGCGTGCGTATGGTTTGCTCAATGCCGACAATGTTCTCGCGGAAAGGCGCAAACGCTTTTTCGAGCGCGTGCGCTGGCGGGGAGAGTACGGGCGAATCGTTCATGGCACACGCAGGCTTGGTATGCGGCAAGATACGGTCTGGCAGAAAGGGTGGCTCTCAGACGGGATCAGCCCCGCATTCCTTCAAGAATGAATGGGGCTTTGCCGAAACGAAACATGCCCCCGGCATCCAGAAGGGGCGGGGGGCATGTTAGTACTGATTTTCCTGAAAGGTCAGGTTGCGATTCAGCTGTTCGCGCGTTTCATCAGCAGCTCTGCCACGTCTACCGTGCGGTTGGCATAGCCCCACTCATTGTCGTACCAGCCGACCACCTTGACGAGCAGGCCGTCAACCATGGTGCTCTCGCTGTCGATAATGCAAGAGTGCGGGTTGTGCACGATATCGGCCGATACGAGCGGTTCGGTGCTGTATTCGAGCACGCCCTTCATGGGGCCTGCTGCCGCCTTTTCAAACGCCGCGTTGATCTGCTCGATAGAGGCCTCCTTACGCACGATAGCCGTGAAATCGGTAATAGAGCCGTCTGGGACGGGCACGCGCAGCGCGAGTCCGTCGAGTTTCCCCTCGAGGTGGGGCAGCACAAGGCCCACCGTTTTAGCAGCGCCGGTAGTCGTGGGGATGATAGAGAGGGCGGCAGCCCGCGAGCGCCTGAGGTCGCGGTGCGGCGAATCCTGAAGGCGCTGATCGGCGGTGTAGGCGTGAACGGTCGTCATAAAGCCTTTTTCAATGCCCAGCAGATCATCGAGCACCTTCGCCATCGGCGCGAGGCAGTTAGTAGTGCACGAGGCGTTAGAGACGATCTGCTCGTCACCGGTAACCTGGTCGTCGTTTACACCCATTACAATGGTGGCGTCTACCTTGCCTTTGGCCGGCGCGGAGATGACGACTTTCTTAGCGCCAGCGTTGATGTGGGCCATCGCCTGTTCCTGCGAGGTGAAAATGCCGGTCGACTCGATCACGACGTCACACCCGAGGTCTCCCCAGGGAAGCTTGGCCGGGTCTTTCTCGGAAAAGACCGGAAAGCGGTCTCCGTTGACGACGATGTAGGTGCCATCTACAGAGACCTCGCCCTTAAAGCGGCCATGCACCGAGTCGTACTTGAAAAGATGCGCAAGCGTGGCAGCGTCGGTGAGGTCGTTGACACCCACGATGTTGAAGTCCGCGGACTGGCGTTCGAGGATGGCGCGGAAGACGAGCCGCCCGATGCGCCCAAACCCGTTGATGCCGAGATTGATTGCCATGAGGGGAGAAGGTGTTGGATGAGTAGAGTAACGGTGAAAGCTGCCTGTGCAGCCCGGGCCTGTTAACGCCGGGTACCGGCGCTGAGGTTCGGACGGGTGTGGCTTGCAGCGCAGCGTCAAGATATTGCGTGCGCGGCGTCTGTAATCGAAATGGCTGATCCTTAACGGAGGCGCGTTGCAGAATGGGCAGGGCAGGCTTTAATTTGCCTGTCTTTGCGCGAAAACCCTGCGCACATCGTTATCCGGCATCTCCACGATTTCTTGCATGGCCACCGTACAGACTCCTGAGCCCATCAACCGCGCCCGTGGTGCACAGCAGCCTGAGCTGTCGTCGTACGAGCGAACCGTCCACTATGTAGAGGACAACCGCAACCTGTTGCTCGGCATCGTTGCCGCCATTATCGTCGCGGTACTGCTGGTGGTCGGCTTTCTGGCCTGGCGCGCCAACCAGGCTGAAAAGGCCTCGGCGGCGCTTGCAGAGCCTGTTCGCCTCTACGAGGCGGGCGACTACGAGCAGGCCCTCCAGGGCACGGGCGACCAGCCAGGGCTGATCGCGGTGGCCGATGAATACAGCTCGACCCGTCCGGGAGCACTTGCGGCCTACTACGCGGGCGACGCGCTTTTCCGGCTGGGCCGCTATGACGAAGCGCTCGAATATTTCGACGACTACGACGGCTCAGATAGTTTTGTCGCGGCAAGCGCGCTCGCGGGTCAGGCTGCCATCTACGAGCAGAAAGGCGAGTATGTGCGGGCGGCTGGACTTTTCCGCGAGGCTGCTGATGCTTATGAAAACCCGGCTATCGCGCCCGGCTATCTGCTCAGCGCGGTGCGCAACTACGCCGAAGCCGGCAACGCTGCCGAGGCACGGTCGGCTTTTGAGCGCCTCCAGAATGACTTTCCGCAGGCACCCGAAGTCAGCGAAGGCGAGTTTTACATGGGCATGCTCGACGCAGGCGGCACGACTGCTCAGTAAGCACGGCTGCTCAGGCTACTTTCAACAGGGGCGTGACCATAGGTTGCGCCCTTTTTTGTTATCCTCCGGCACGCATTATCCCGATGACATGCCGCACATTCTGGTCGTTGACGACGAAAAAAGTATCCGCCGTACCCTCCGCGAAATCCTTGAGTACGAAGAGTACGAGGTAGACGAAGCCGAAGACGGTGAGGAAGCCCTCAAAAAGCTGCGCGAGAACCGCTACGACCTCGCGCTGGTAGACGTGAAGATGCCGCGCCGCGATGGGCTCGAAGTGCTCGGAGCCGCTGCCGAGATCGCGCCGGACGTGCCGTTTGTGATGATCTCCGGCCATGGCACCATCGAAACGGCCGTCGAGGCGACCAAGCTGGGGGCGTACGATTTTATCGAGAAGCCGCCCGACCTCAACAGGCTGCTGCTCACCATCCGGAACGCGCTCGACCGGGGGCAGCTGCAGCACGAAAACCGCCGAATGCGGCAGACGATCGTTGAAAAGCACGAGAGCGACCTGACGCCTATTCTGGGCGAGAGCGAGCCTATCAAAGGCATCAAAAACACCATCGACCGCGTGGCGCGGACAGAGGCGCGTGTGCTCGTGACAGGAGAGCCCGGTACGGGCAAAGAGCTCGTGGCGCGCTGGGTACACGAAAAGTCTAACCGGCGCGAGGGGCCGCTGGTCGAGGTCAACTGCGCCGCCATACCGTCCGAGCTTATCGAGAGTGAGTTGTTCGGCCACGAGAAAGGCTCGTTTACGGGCGCGACCAAGCAGCGCATCGGCAAGTTCGAGCAGGCTGATGGCGGCACGCTCTTTCTGGACGAAATCGGTGACATGAGCCTGTCGGCGCAGGCGAAGGTGCTCCGCGCGCTTCAGGAAAACCGCATCACCCGCGTGGGCGGCGACCGCGCCATCCCGGTTAACGTGCGTGTGGTGGCAGCCACCAACCGCGACCTGCTCAAAGCCATCGAGGAGCACCTTTTCCGGGAAGACCTCTACCACCGGCTCAGCGTTATCCTTATCCATGTGCCGCCGCTGCGCGACAGGCGCGGCGACGTAGCGCTGATCGCGCCCTTTTTCGCCGAGAGCCTCGCCCGGCGTAACGGGCTCACGCCCAAAGCCTTTAGCCAGGAAGCGCTCGAAAAGCTGGAACGCTACGACTGGCGCGGCAACGTTCGCGAGCTGCACAACGTTATCGAGCGGCTACTCATTCTCAGCGAGGGAGATACCGTGGAAGGCCGCGATGTAGAGCGTTACGTGCAAGCCGGCACGACCGCCGGAAATCCGCTGGGTAATCTGCTGGAGCGCTTTGACCAGTTTTCCGACTTCCGCGACCAGGCCGAGCAACTGTTTATCGAGCACCAACTGGATCGTAATGAGTGGAACATCTCCCGCACCGCCGAGGCTATCGGCATCCAGCGTTCCCATCTCTACAACAAGATGAACAAGTACAACATCACGCGGGGCGACTGACGGCGCGGGTGCCCGGGGCAGGGGCGAACCCGGTTTGCACCACCGAGTTGACGGTGCCGCACCTGTATTCCCTCTTTACTTATGCTTGTCGCCCAAGGGCTGACCAAAACGTATCCCACAGGCGACGGCACCACCCTGGATGTGCTTCGAGGCATCGACCTGCGCGTTGATGAAGGTGAATTCGTTGCCATTGTAGGAGAGAGCGGAACAGGCAAAAGCACGCTGCTGCACTTGCTCGGCGCGCTCGACCGGCCCAACGACGGGCGCGTGCTGTTCAGAGGGCAGAATCTTTTCGAAAAGTCGGATGAGGCGCTGTCGCAGTTCCGCAACCGCCACATCGGGTTTGTTTTCCAGTTTCACCACCTGCTGCCCGAATTCTCGGCGCTGGAGAACGTGGCGATGCCCGCCTTGCTGCAAAACAAGTCGCTCCGGAGCGTTGAAGGACGCGCGCGCGACCTGCTGCACCGCCTCGGGCTGAGTGGCAGACTCCAACATCGACCCGCGCAACTTTCTGGCGGCGAGCAGCAACGCGTGGCGGTGGCGCGTGCCCTGATGAACGCGCCCGACCTCGTGCTCATGGACGAGCCCACCGGCAACCTCGACACGGCCACCGCGCACGCGCTGCACGCCGAGATCATGCGCCTGCGCGACGCGGAGGGGCGCGCGTTTGTCGTGGTGACGCACAACCCAGCACTCGCTGCTCTGGCAGACCGCGTGCTGCGGGTAGAAGTCGGGCATGTACGTCCGGAAACGGCGACACAGGTGCCTGAGAGCATGAACCGGACAGATGGGTAAGCGTTAACCCTGCTCGCCGCCTTTACGCCCATGACCCGCCTGCCTGTTCTCGACCTTGCCACCGGATACATCCCGGAGGAGATTGACCCGACGCTTGATCTGTTCGAGGAAATCGATCGCCTCAAGCAGGAAAAGAACGCGGTGATCCTGGCTCACTACTACCAGGAAGCCGACATTCAGGATCTGGCGGATTTTACGGGCGACTCGCTGGCGCTGGCACGCGCGGCGGCAGAGACAGAAGCCGACATCATCGTGTTCGCGGGCGTCCACTTTATGGCGGAGACGGCCAAAATCCTGAACCCTGGACGCAAGGTTATCCTGCCCGATCTCAATGCGGGCTGCTCGCTGGCCGATTCGTGCCCGCCACAGGAGTTTGCCGCTTTCAAGGCGCTGCATCCCGGTCACATTGTCGTTTCGTATATCAACTGCTCGGCGGGCGTCAAGGCGCTCTCGGACATTATCTGCACGTCCTCCAACGCCGAGCATATTATCCGGCAGATTCCTGCTGACCAGCCTATCATTTTCGCGCCGGATCGCAACCTTGGCCGCTATCTGATCAGCCAGACAGGCCGCGAGATGGTCTTGTGGGATGGCGTTTGCATTGTGCATGAAACGTTCTCAGAGCGCCGCATCGTCGAACTTAAGATGCAGCATCCTGGCGCGCCTGTACTGGCACATCCCGAGTGTGAGGAGTCGGTGCTTCGGCACGCCGATTTCGTAGGATCCACCACGGCTATCCTTCGGCAGTCGCTTTCCAATCCGGCGCAGGCGTTTATCGTGGCGACAGAAGAGGGCATCATCCACCAGATGCGTAAGAATGCACCGGATAAGATGTTTATCCCTGCACCGCCCGAGAGCGGCTGCGCGTGCAACCAGTGCCCGCACATGCGCCTAAACACACTCGAAAAACTTTACCTCTGCCTCAAGCATGAGCTGCCTGAACTGGTGATGGAGGAAAGCCTGCGCCGCCGTGCGCTCCGGCCTATCGAAAAAATGCTGGCGATGAGCGAGGGGGTACGGTAACCCCTGCCTGCGCTACGCTGGTTTTCGAGACCGGGTAGCCAGAGGATTAAGGTGTGGTTGCTTGCTGGTCGCTGCCTGCACCGTCCAATCTGCACGTTCATTTCAGGCGCGGCAGATTGATGGGCTTCCATGTCAAGTGTAGGTGACCGCGGCGCGGCCGGAGCAGCATTTCCGCGATGTCGAAAATCTCTATGGGATAATGGAGGGGTTGGGCGCTTTTTGTCGTTTATATTCGTGGTGCCCCTCAGCCCTGGTCATTTTTAATTGCGGGGTGAGTACACGTGGCTTTTTTGGCACGCTGGCGCAATTGATCTCCAGAGTCATAATCCCCCAAGCGCCATGCTTTCGCGCCCTCTACGCCAGGTTCTGTTCCCGGCACTCGTCGTCTCCGGCCTCCTCTACGCCGTCATGCTCACCCTGCCGGGTGCACCTGATCTGGCCGAGCGCTACGTCACGCTTCCAGCTACGGGCGCGCACCTTTTCGAGGTGGGCGGTGAGCAACCAGAAGCAAAAGGTGACAACGCGGTAAGCCGTATGGCCTTTGAATTCGCAAGAATGCGCGACCCCCGAACCGGGGCGATTCCGCCCGACATCCGGGCCCGCGAGCTTGATTTTGCCAAGGGATTGCCGGTGCGGGAAGAAGGGCTTGGCAAGAATAGTCTTTACTCGGCTACATGGTCGGTGCGCGGGCCGCATAACGTCGGCGGCCGCACCCGGGCCCTGGCAATCGACCTTGATTACAATGGCACGACAAACCGACGCATCCTCGCAGGTGGCGTGTCGGGCGGGATGTTCCTCTCAGAGGATGATGGCGCAACGTGGCAATTCACCTCGTCGCTGAGCACGCTCGCGAGTGCGACGACGCTGGCGCAGGATCCCAACAACCGCAACGTCTGGTATCACGGGACGGGCGAATTTATGGGCTCAGCCGGGCCGTTTGGCGCGCACATCGGGCAGGGCGTGTTTAAGTCTACAGACAGAGGCCGGACGTGGAGCCAGCTGCCCGGGCTGTCGGTGAACAATAAGCCAACCATACTTGACGACCCACACGATTTTATCTGGAATCTCGTCGTGCACCCCCAGGGCAGCGTCATCATCGCGGCATCCGTCGCCGGTATTTCGCGCTCGACGGATGGCGGCCAAACTTGGACGATGACGCTGGGCTCTACACAGAACCCTATCAGCCTCATGACCGACGTCGCACTCGGTCCGAATGGACACGTCTATGCGACGCTGAGTAAAAACGGCGGCAACGTAGCGCAGCACGGCGTCTTCCGCTCGACTGACGCAGGACTAAACTGGACGAAGATCAGCCCGCCAAACCTCGTTGCCGATCCGTACCGCATGGTGCTCGGGCCGTCCGCGTCCGACCCTAACACGGTGTATCTGCTCGTGCAGGCCAACAGAGCAGGCAGTAAGGCAGAAGAACACCAATTTTTTCGCTACAACGCGGCGGCAAACACGTGGACGAACCTGAGCGCCGCGCTGCCTAACGTGACGCAGCCCAACAACCAGGGGCGGCAGCCAACCGAGGGCAATGCCTCGTTTTCCTCGCAGGGAGGATATGACCTGCTCGTGAAAGTAAAGCCAGACAATCCAGATGTCGTCTGGATTGGTGGGACGGTGCTTTACCGGTCCACCAATGGTGGGCAATCGTTTGAGCGCGTGGGTGGCTACGAAGAACCGTACTCGTACAAACCAATAGCGAACCACCACTCTGATCAGCATTCCATGGTCTTCTACCCGGGCAATGCGAATGCGATGCTCAGCGGTCACGACGGTGGTATCTCGAAGACCACAAACGCGCTACAATCGCCGCAGCAGTGGACGCTGCTTAACAACGGCTACGTAACCTCACAGTTTTATGCCATCGCGCAGGATCCGAATGGGGGCAACGACCTGCTGCTGGGCGGCACGCAGGATAATGGCACCTGGTTGACGACAGCTACTGGAGCGGCTGACCCGTGGGTAGAACGCCAAACTGGTGATGGCGCGTTTGCCGCAGTGGCACCAGGGCTCTCTGCCCTTTTCGTCTCGGTGCAGAATGCCGTTGTCTTTCGCATTAAGATTGTCAACAACAAACTTTCTTACAGCCTTATCAACCCGGCCTCGCTGCAGGGGCCGCTCTTTATCGCGCCGCTGCAACTCGATCCCAACGACAGCCGGGTCTTGTATCTGGCCGGCGGAAATGGCGTCTGGCGCAACAGTAACTTGGATGCCATTGCCGAGGGCAACTTGCAGCCGACAGATCAAAACTGGACACTGTTGACAGGCTCGGCAGTGGGTACGCTTCAGACGCACCAGGTCACAGCCCTCGCTGTATCAAAATCTCCCGCGAACCGGCTGTACTTCGGCGCGACCGACTACCAGAATGACACCAAACTTGTGCGCGTTGACAACCCTGCGGGCAACGGCGCAGGCACGGTCATCACCCCACCCGTAGAGGCCGGCTCGTACCCGTCGGGTATCGCCATCAACCCTGTCAATGCAGACGAGTTGATAGTCGTCTATTCCAACTACAACGTCAAGAGCGTATGGCACTCCACCAATGGGGGGCAGTCGTGGACAAACGTAGAGGGCAATCTTGGTGGAGAGAATGGCCCCTCGGTGCGCTGGGCGGCCATCCAGCCGACAGGCAGCGGCACCGCATACTTGCTTGCTGCCAGTACCGGCGTGTACTCGACAACGGCAATTGGGGGTGCGGGAACGACATGGGTGCAGGAAGGGCCGAACACGATCGGAAACGTCCCGACAAACATGGTCATCGCTCGCGATGATGGGAACGTGGTAGCTGCCACGCATGGGCGGGGTGTTTACTCGGCCAAGCTGGCGACCGGAGGAGGAGGAGGGCAGGCGCAGGCCAGCCTGAGCGCAAACACGGTCAATGTGACCGTTCGTCCAGGGCAATCGGGCCAGACATCCGTCGCGCTCAATAACATCGGAGGTGGACCGCTGCAATTCACGGCGCAGGCAACCTGCAGCAGCAGCGGCAAAGGGGGCGCAGAGATGCCCGTCCTGTCATCGTTTCTCACGAATCCCCGCCAGCTGATATGGTCTGATGCGCCCTCTCCGCAGCCTGCGCGGGCCGTGGGGAATACGGCGCGGTTATCGGGGAAAACCATTCAGTCGCTGCCGGGGACGGTACTGACACTCGACGACGGCAACGAGACGCCGGACAGCTTTATCGGTGACCCCAGCACCTTTTTCTCGTGGTTCAACCAGTTTGATGTTACCGGTGCACCTTTTACGCTTGAAGAGATGCAGTGGTATATGCGTACCGAGGGCTCGCTCAACAACTTTGTCTCGGTAGCTCTCTACGACAGCGCTGGCACGCAACTGGCCGGCGGTGCCCTTACGCTCGGGCTTGCACCGAGTGGCGGGTGGTTCAAGGTGCCGCTTCAGACACCGATCACGTTTAACCCGGGTTCGTTCTTCTTTCTTGAGGTTCTGTCGTCGTTTGACATCAGCTTTCCCGCCGGGGCGGACAAGCAGGCTCAGAAGCCTGGGAAGAGTTTTTATTACGACCCGAATCAGTTCAGGAACGTGCCACTTGGCTCCATTAGCGGGTTTGAGAACGGAGCGTTTCTGATCCGAGCCTCGGGCACGCAGAACGTGGTCCAGAACCAGCCACCCCTTGCGGTAGCGCGTGTTTCTCCAGATGCGCCGGTGGTAGGAGAGACGGTCACGTTCGATGCTTCTACATCCAGCGATGCAGATGGGCAAATTGTCGCCTATGCATGGACGTTCGGCGACGGGCAAGCGAGCAACCAGGCCGTCACCTCGCACGCATATACGCAGCCCGGGACTTTCCAGATCAGCCTCACGGTGACAGATGACAAAGGTGCGACAGGCTCGGTCAGTGGGCAGATAACCATCACGCAGGGAGGTGGCGGCGGCACATGCCCGCTCACCGTTCTACCTTCGACTGGAACGGTGGCAGCTGGCGGCTCTCAGAATCTGACAGTAGGCTACGACGCCCAGAACGTGCCCCTGGGTACATACAGTGGCCAGATAAGCATCGCTGGTAACGGCGGCAGCCTAACCGTGCCGGTCGTGATTTCGGTGACCAACGTGGTGGCAAACGAAGAGGACGAAGGCGCGGTACGGCTCTCTCTTTACCAGAACCGCCCGAACCCGTTTAGCGGTGAAACTGAAATCGCCTTTTCGCTCGGCGAGGCGGCTCCGGTGACGCTTTCGGTTTACGATGCTCTGGGTCGCCGTGTGCACGTGCTGGCATCCGGGACGCACGCTGCCGGTGCCCACACGGTGCGCTGGGACGGGCGCGGTGGAAGCGGACAGGAATTGTCGGGCGGGGTCTATTTCCTCCATCTCGAAGCAGGAGGCAGCAGCCCGGCAATCCTTACGCGTCGCATGGTAAAAACACGATGAGCGCTCTGCAACGCTGGGTAATGGCTTCGTTAATGCTGGCACTTGTGCCGGTGTGGGCGTGCACGCGCGGCACTGCGCTACCCGGTTCCTCGCAAGCACAGGCTTACGATCAGGTTGCATGTGGACTGACCGGAATTGATACGGGGCGGGGCCGCGGATATATCATCCACCGCGATGGCCGGGTAGAGGCCTGGTCGGGCCGGTCGATGTCGGAAGGCGTTGCGTCCAGAGGTGAAGTGCCAGCAGACGCCGTAGCGGCACTCTGGGCATCAGTGCACACAGCCATTCCTTCGGCACAGGACCAGCAGGTAGTCGGCGCGCCCGCGGCCTTTCTGCAAGGAGACGGGAGAGAAGGATCGGAACGGGTAAGCTGGCCCGTGGGACCCGGTGCGGCTCAACCAGACACTACCCTCAAACATGCTTTCGACCTCTGCAACCAGACCGCTGGAGCAGCGGAGTGATCATCTTCAGTGCCTCCACTCACCTGCAGATGAGTAGCGCGCGCGAAATAGCGCGGGGAAAAAGCGTAGCAAACAGAAGTGTAGCAAACAGGGGTCTGCTGCTATTCAATTCTGGAGCGATACCACCGTCCGTGAACTGTCGAATGCGACGGTTTCCTGATTGATGATGAGGCTCACAGCCACGATTCCCGCATTGCCTGCCGTGTCGGGCGGGGTCAGGTTCTCTGCTGTGATCGAAAACGAAGGAAGCGCGTCGCGGTCGTACACTTTTGACCACGAAGCGAGCGCACCTCGCAGCGTATCCCGCCTGGTTCCCTCAGGCGTTTCATACGCGATGGCGATCGTGGAGGCTGTGACGCTTCCACTGGTATGGGAAGCGACGTAGTAAGCCGCTTTTTCAACGGGATCGTCAGGTAATCCAAAGGGACCACATCCGGCCAGAAGAACGAGCGAAAACACGAGAGAGAGAGGGCGCATGAGACGAATGGTTGAGGCAGAGGCCTAATATATCGCAGCAGGAGAGCAGATACGAGGGCAAATGGCGGTCAGGGAGCCGAGTAAAATCTAAAAAAGAAACCGCGCCGCGGCATAAGGCTCAAATCGCCGCTGTGCCAGAAAGCGCGCGGTGCCACCACGGCCGCCTAATTTTTCAAAGGTGTACCGGGTATCGAGCCCGACAACAAGGGGTCCGAAAAGGTTATACCGGCCGGTAAGAACAAGCGCACTCTGGTCGCCAAACTGGTTGAACAGAGACAGAAAGCTGCGGAGTCCTTCCCGGTCGATGCCGAGCCCGACCTCAAGTTGTTCAGGCTGCTGAAAGTAAAGGCGAAGATGGTAGGACGAGAGCGCCTGCGTACCATAATGCCGGTAAAAGCTGTGCCAGATCTGGAAGCGCTGGAAAACTACCAGCCTGAACTCAGTGGTAAATCCGCTACCACCGCGCACGTCGCGCAGCGAAACACCGACGGAATCCTGCTGGAGGGCATCGGCGAGATACTGGTCGGAATTGATAATACGTGCGCCCGGGTTGCGGATCGAGTAGAAAGAACCGAAATAACCGGGTAAAAAGGCCTGGCCACTGTACGTGAGCGCTACGCGGCCCTGCACGCGGGCGGCATCAAGAAGGTTGGGATTTTCCAGCAGCACCCCCAGTGCCACCCCGTCGCCGTGGTGGACAATGTGAGAACCCGCGACATAGGGTCTTACCTCGAAGCCACCGGTGCGGATAAGGTCGAGCAGAATGGAAGCGCTGTACGCTTCCAGATTCCCCCGCGCGCTGCTGCGGTCGCGCACGTAGGTACCGCCCACCTGCACCCCGCCCAGCAGACCAGCAACGGGAAGTGGCCTTATCTGTACGGCTGCGCCCACGAGGCCGTTTAAGCGTACATCCTCGCTAAAGGCATCGACAGTGAGGGCAGGGAGCCGAACGGCAACCTCGGCTCCTGTGGTGCGCTGATCCCAGGCTATCTGGGAAGAGAAAAAATTGACGAGATGGCCGTTGCCCAGCCGCAGATTTTCAATCGGGCCGACGCGCGCGTAGAGGGGCTGGCCAAGGCCGGGGTTATAGCGGACATATTCGACGAGTCGCAGTGCGTCGTACGGCTCGTTGACGTCAGGCTCATAGAGGCCATTCGGCCCGGCACGCAACATCCCGTTTAGCCGCGCCGAGAAGCCCGGGCGGGCATACTCGGCCGCGATGCCTGCGGCGCCGCGCCACTGCGGGCCGATAAGCGAAATACCCGTACCTACCTCGACGGCACGTCGCTGCTGCCACCATGTTGTGGCGACGTACTCATTGGGAGCATCCGCTGCGCCAAAGAAAAAAGGCTGCGCCCATCCGGTGGATATCGCGACAGGTAGTAGGGAAAGAAGTAGGACGCAGAAAAACGTCTGCATGATGAGAAGGAGAAACGGGCGTAAGTTTGGCATGGCTCAGCGGTAGCGCAAGAGGCCAATCTACGTCTGTTCCCTCTGAACCCACGGTTCAATGTCCCTGCTCGACTGGAGCGTCGTTCTCGGTTACCTCATTCTTTCACTCGGGCTGGGGGTGTACCTCTCTCGCCGCGCCTCGGGCTCGATGGAGGACTTTTTCGTCTCCGGACGCAAACTCACCTGGTGGCTGGCGGGCACCAGCATGGCGGCGACGACTTTTTCCATCGATACGCCGCTGTATGTGGCGGGCGTGGTAGGCACGCGCGGCATCGCGGGCAACTGGGAATGGTGGTGTTTTCTCTTTGCCCACGTCGCGCTCATCTACGTGTTTGCGCGCCTGTGGCGGCGCAGCGAGGTCGTCACCGACGCTGAAATCATAGAACTGCGCTATGGTGGGGCGAGTGCGGCGTGGCTGCGCGGCATCAAGGCCTTTCTCTTTGCGGTGCCCATCAATTGCATCGGCATGGGATACGCCATGCTTGCCGCTGTCAAGGTGGTGACGGGACTGGGCATTCTGGAAAGCATTGGGATTGCAGAGGGCGAGACGGTGATGGGGCTGGATCCCAAGCTGCTGGTCGTTATCGGCCTGTCGTTTCTGGTGCTCATCTACGCCGGGTTTTCCGGGCTGTGGGGGGTAGTGGCGACCGACTTTTTCCAGTTTTTCCTGGGATTGTTCGGGGCTATCCTGGTGGCCGTCATCGCCGTCGTAGATCCGCGCGTGGGTGGCCTTTCCGGACTGGTGACCAAGGCGCAGGCGCTGACCGACTTCGATGCGCTCGCCTTTACCCCGCTAACGCTGGATGGGGGCGGCCTTTTCGGGATCGGGATGAGCGCCGTGGCGGGCATTTCCGCGTCTGCGTTTATGGCGTACCTAGGCTTGCAGTGGTGGACGTTCCGCCGGTCGGACGGCGGCGGCGAGTTTATACAGCGCCTGGTATCGGCGCGCGACGAAGCCGAGGCTGAAAAAGCGGCGTGGCTTTTCAATGTGCTCAATTACGTCGTTCGGACGTGGCCGTGGGTGCTGGTGGCGCTCGCCGCGCTCGTGCTCTACCCGGACCTTGAAGATCGCGAGCTGGGCTATCCGCGCCTCATGCTCGAATTTCTGCCGTCAGGCCTGCTCGGACTCGTCGTCGCCTCCCTTGTGGCTGCTTTTATGAGTACGATTTCCACGTCTATCAACTGGGGCGCGAGTTACCTCACCAACGACCTGTACCGGCGCTTTATTCGTCCGGAAGCCAGCCAGAAGCAACTCGTCTTTATGGGTCGGGTGTTCTCTGTCGGCATTACGCTCCTGGCCGCGGTTGCGGCCTACTTTGCAACTGATGTGCGGACGGTATTCCAGCTCGTCATCGCGATAGGAACGGGACCGGGCGTGGTGCTCATTTTGCGCTGGTTCTGGTGGCGCATCAACGCGTGGGCCGAGCTCTCGTCGATGCTGGCAGGTTTTCTCGTGGGCATCTTTACTACGCTCGTGCCCGTTTTGACCATCGCAGACTTCGGGCTGCGGCTGTTCGTGATCGTTTCCATCACGACGCTGGTGTGGGTAACAGTCATGCTGTTCACGCCACCTGAGCCCGAGCCTGTGCTGGAAGCTTTTTACACCCGCGTACGGCCTGGTGGGCCCGGGTGGAAAAAGCAGCGCGCAGCTACGGGCGTCGAACCGGCACAGTCGCTGGGGCGCGACCTCCTCCGGACCGCCGCAGGGGTGCTGCTTTTGTTTGGCCTCATGTTCGGCGTGGGCGGGGCGCTGCTACTCAGGCCCGGGGTGGCGCTGCTGAACGCAGGTTTTGCCCTGCTGGGCGGCAGCGTCCTGTTCGTGATGCGGCGTCAGCAGGGGCGCGTAGCGTGAAACAGAAACCCGTTCGCGGGGTCTATCCCGTCCTCGTGCCTCCATTCCTGTATGGCAGCTTTTGAACGCCTACCCTTGTTTCCGCTGGGGCTTGTCTGCTTTCCAGATGAGCGCCTGCCGCTGCACATTTTCGAGCCGCGCTACCGCGAGATGGTTAAAGGCTGTATCGAGCGTAATGAACCGTTCGGCATCGTGCTCACCGACGAGGACCGGCTGGCGCGCGTGGGGTGCCTCGTGCGCGTCGTGGAGGTGATCGACCAGCAGGCCGATGGGGCGTTCGACGTCATCGTGCGGGGCGAAGACCGATTTCACATCCACCGGGTGCATACCGAGAAGCTGTATCTCACCGGCGACGGGGAAGTAATCGCAGAGCCCGACGTGTCAGTCGAGCTGCCGCTGCGCGAGCGGGTGATAGCCCAGCACATGCGCCTGCTCGAACTCGCAGGCCGAACCATCCGGCCAAGCCTCTACGACACCGAACAAGAGGTTTCTTTTACGATCGCGCACAATGCAGGTCTGAGCAACGTCCAGAAGCAGGAACTGCTCGAACTGCTCACCGAAAACCTGCGGCTGGGCTATCTGAGTAAGCACTTCGAGGAGTTTATCCCGCGCGTTGAACAGGCTGAAGATATTCGCCGCAAGATTCGGTCTAACGGACACTTCCGCGATTTTCCCCCGGAAACGGGCAAGGTCTGAGTCTTGTATTAATCTCTGTAAACAAGTTTCGATGTGGCACTGAAGCTGGGTTCTTATACCGTTCACGTCGTCAAAACGGGCACGCTGCGCCTCGACGGCGGGGCTATGTTTGGCATCGTGCCCCGGCCGCTCTGGGAAAAACGCATCGCCCCAGACGCGCACAACCGGATTCCGCTTCAGATGCGGTGCCTGCTGCTCGAAGGCGACGGCAGGCTGGTGCTGGTGGACAACGGCATGGGGGATAAGTACGACGCGAAATTTGCGGACATCTTTGGCGTCGATCACGAGACCGACACGCTGCAATCTTCGCTGCGGGCGCTCGGCGTTGCTCCTGCTGACATCACCGATGTGATTCTCACCCATCTCCATTTTGACCATTGCGGCGGCAGCACCTACCGCGAGGGGGCCGACTTGAAACTCACTTTTCCCAATGCCCGGCACCACGTGCAGCGTCGCCACTGGGAGTGGGCCATGAAGCCCAATGCGCGAGAAAGGGCCTCTTTCCTGAGCGAAAACCTGTTACCCATACAACAGGCGGGAGCGCTGGCCTTGCTCGACGGTGCGGGCGAACCCATCCCAGGCGTCGAGGTGCGGGTGGTGGAAGGCCACACCGAGGCGCAGCAGATTGTGCTGGTGCGCGGGCGCGAGCAGACGCTTGCCTACGTGGCCGACCTGCTGCCCACCGTGCACCACCTCGCGCCGGCCTGGAACATGGGCTACGACGTTCGCCCGATGGAAACGATGGCAGAAAAGGCTACATTTCTGGACGAAGCGGTCGACAACGACTGGTGGCTTTTTTTCGAGCACGACCCCGAGGTAGAAATGACTTCGCTGGCCCGTACGTCTCGGGGCATTGTTACCACTGACCACCGCGAGGTGCGCGATGCCGGATAAAGAGGAGCCTTTGAAGGCACGCGCAGACGCACTGGAGGCACGCCTTCTCGACGTCACCAAAGAGGTGACGCGTATCTATCACGACCTCAGCAACCCGATGTCGGCGCTGACGGGAAACGTGGAACTGCTGGCTATTCTGGCTGAAGAGAATCCTATCGACACACCTATGCGCGACACGATCCGTGATCTCGGGCTGGCCGTTGAAAAGCTGGGAACGACGCTGGAGGGGCTGCGGCACCTCAGGCAAGCGCTGCGGACGGGCGACCCCGTATAGCACGTAGCACCGCAGCCGAGGGCAGAAGCAATGCCCTGCCTCCGGCGGCTTGCAGGAGAGTCATGAGTGCCGTATTTTGCCCGCTCATCACTCCGGCCAAGCGCTTATCGGTCTAACAGTTACGATTTCTTGCTGATGCGGCACCGCCGCACGCCGTACCTGAACCGATCCGACAGTCTCTTGCGTTTGCGCTGCCTCCATTACGCTGCTTTTTTGATGGCCCTGCTGGGCCTCGCAGCCTTTGTGCGCCCCGCTCACGCGCAACAACCCGTCGTTCGTACCCTCGACGAGCAGCAGGGGAGCCGCACCGTCGAAATCACGGTAGACTGGAAAAGCTCGCTGCGTGCAGTGCTTGATTCAGCCGACGTGCAGAATTTTGGCGTGGCTGCCATCAACGCGGCTGTATCGGCGCTTACCACGGCAGACGAACTGCTGACGCTGCCCACCCTGGCTGCCCCGCAGGTAAGCGTGCTGGCGTCAGACTTCGAGGAGGTGAGTCTGCCCGGCGGGCCACCCTCGGTAGCTGACACGGTAATTGCGGGCGCGCTGGCGGAAGCCGTAGGGTTGGGGTGGTTTCGCAAAAAGCCGGTTGCCTCGCTGCTGGTGCGCCTCTTGCAATACGATGCCGGGGCGCAGCGGCTTGTGCGGTATCGCCGCGTGGTGGTGCGTATCACGTATGCGGCTGACGAAGCGGGATCGGGGCGGCAACTTCGCGCGTCGTCCAACCCGCATCTCGCCGTGACGCGCAGCGTTCTCGCTGATGGTACCGTTTTTCGGGTGCCTGTTACCAGCGAGGGTGTCTACAAAATAGACCGCGATTTTATCGCCAAACTCGGCCTCAACCCCGCCGCTACAGACCCGGCGCGCGTAGCGGCCTACGGCAATGGCGGCGCACCACTACCCGCGCTCAACAGCGCCAGCCGGATCGCGGACCTGGCAGAGATAGCCGTTAAGGTGCAGGGCGGAGGCGACGGCAGCTTCGATGCAGGGGATGCCGTGTATGTTTACACCCGCGGCGTGCAGGGATGGACGTACGACAGCACGTCGCAATCGTGGACGCACTACACGAATCCGTTTGCAACCGAGAGCGCCTTTTTCATCAAGATCAAAGACGCCCCCGCGCAACAGGTGGGAGTACAGGCTTTCCCAGGCGTGCAGGCACCCGAATTGACGCAGACGGTAGGACGTCACATCGCCGAGTTTGACGAGTTTAACTGGACGCCCGGCGAGGCCGGTTCGGGTCTGATCTGGTGGACGCGCACCTTTGGGGCCTCTACGCCGCGCACGCTGCTCGCCTCTTCCGACCTTCCCGGGCTGGCTTCGGGCACGATCTCGTACGTGTCGCACGCGGCCGTGCGCTCGGTAGATATCACCCCAGCCGCCTCGCTGCGCTTCGAGGCCGCCGGCTCGACCCTGTTGCAGCGCGATTTCGGCACCGTTTCCACGCGAAGCCAGACGGCGACCTCGGCTCGCGCCCGCGTGGTCTCGTTCAACCAGGCATACAGCGGGAATGCGTTCACGCTTCAGGCGCGCGTTGTGGAAGGAGCGCCCAACCCCAACACGCCAATAGCCGCTGTAGACTGGGTGCGGACGTTCTATCCGCAGAACCTGACTGCCACGAATGGCTATCTGCGTTTTGCCACACCGCCTGGCCAGACAGGTTCGATCACGCTGGCGATGACGGGCTTTACTACCGAGCCGCAGGTGTGGGACGTGACCGACCCGGTTGCGCCGGTGCAGCTGGGGGTGCAGTCATCGGGCAGTCTGTACCGCGTGCAGGTGGTAGCCGCCGAACGCCCCCGCGAGATCGTCGCGTTTACCGCGACAGGCGTGCGTGCGATAGAAACCGTCGCGCGCCGCGTGCAGCCGCAGAACCTGCATGGTCTCACAGGCTCTCCCGACCTCGCCATAGTAGTGCCGGACACGTTCCGCGTGTTTGCAGAAAGTCTGGCCGATATCCGCCGCCAGCAGGGCCTGGAGGTCGTGGTTGCAAGTGTGCGCGAGATCTACAACGAGTTCTCCGGTGGCGTGCCGGACATGCGTGCCGTGCGCGACTACTTCAAGTTCGTGTACGACCGTGCCCCCGATGACGATAGCCGCCTGCGCTACGGCCTGCTTTTCGGCGATGGGCACTTTGACTATCGCGGCATCGGGCGCGAGACCGTTCTCAACAACTGGATCTTTCCCTACGAAACAGAGGAATCGCTCGACGAACTCTACACCTACGCCTCAGACGATTACTTTGGCGTGCTCGACGATGCCGAGGGCGTCTGGCGCGACAACGCGTTTAACGAGCGGGTAGATATTGGCATTGGACGGCTACCGGTGCAGAACCTCGGTGACGCCCGGGCTGTGATCGACAAGATGGCGCGTTACGAAAGCCCGCAGACTTTTGGCGAATGGCGCACCCGCTACCTGTTCGTGGCCGATGATGGCCCGACGCCTTCCGACAACAACTCCGATCTCCACGTTCAGAACGCAGACTTTGTAGCTGAACTCGTCAAGAGCACGTCTGAGCAGGTGAAGATCAATAAAATCTACGGCCCGTCATATGAGCGCGTTTTCCAGGTAAAGCACCGGCTTCCAGGCGCGCGGCGCGATATTCTGCGTGCGATCGAGGATGGAATTCTCGCCTTTAACTACAGCGGGCACGGCGGGCCTGAAGTGCTGGCAGATGAGGAGATCTTTACCAAAGACGACGCCGAGGCACTCCAGAACCTCGACAAGCTGCCTGTTTTTGTTACCGCAACCTGCTCATTCGGGCGCTACGACATGGAAGCGCGCCAGAGTGCCGCCGAGGTGCTCGTGCTCAATCCGCGTGGTGGGGCGGTGGCTATGTTCACTACCATCCGGGTGGTGCAGACGTCGTCGTCCACAGTCTCGCTTAACGTAGGCGTAAACCGTTATCTCAACCTGGGCCTCTTTACCCGCGATGCTGAGGGACTGCCGCCGCGGCTCGGCGATGCGATGCTGCGCCTCAAGCAGAGTCCGATAGGCAGCGACTCCAACAGCCGCAAGTTCAACCTCCTCGGCGATCCATCGCTGCGCTTTGGTCTGCCTCCGCTGAATGTGGCTATCGACGAAATTGCGGGCGTGGCGGTAGACACCGCGCAGGCGCGTCTGCGCGCGCTCGACCGCGTGGCGGTAAAGGGCCGCGTGCTGCGCGGTGACCAGACGGTGGCCACTGACTATAACGGGCGCGTCAATGTCGCTGTTTTCGACAGTGAGCGGCGCGTAATGCTGCCCTACGTGACGTACATGCCCACACCGTACTACCTGCAGCGCAACGATCTCATATGGCGCGGCAGCGTCGAGGTAACAGGTGGCCTATTCGAGGCCACGTTTGTCGTGCCCAAAGACATCTCCTATTCCAACCAGGCAGGTCTTGTTACAGCCTACGCCACATCAGCGCAGTCCCATGCTGCGGGCAGCACACAGCGCGTGGTTGTAGGCGGCTCGGTACCTCAACTACCTGACGATAGTCGGGGGCCGAGCGTGCGACTCTTTCTGAACGACACCACGTTTGTCTCGGGCAGCGTAGTGCCTGCCAAGCCTGAACTTATCGTGCGGCTGTCCGACGAGACCGGCATCAACACCGCCGGCACAGGTGTCGGGCACGAGATGCTGCTCGTAGTCAACGGCGACGAAAGCAAGGCCGTCGACATTGGCTCTTTTTTCCAGGCAGATCCCGGCGCATATGCCAGTGGGGAAGTGCGATACGTCCTAGACAATGTGCCGCAGGGGCCAGGTACCGTACGGGTGCGCGCCTGGGACGTCCTTAACAACTCGGGTGAAGCGGCGCTCGACTTTGTCGTCACCTCAACAGATCGGCTCGACGTGCAGCGGGTGATCAACTTTCCCAACCCCATGGTTTCAGGCACGCAGTTTGTCTTTGAGCACAACCAGCCCCTCGGCACGCCCGCCACGGTTCAGATTCGCGTGTATACGCTCACCGGCCGGCCGGTGCGCACGCTCGACGATATCGACACGCTGCCGAGCGGCGTGCTGGGTGCAGGCCGGGTGCAGGTCAGGTGGGATGGACTCGACGAAGACGGCGACCGGCTCGGCGCGGGCGTGTACCTCTACAAGGTGCGCGTCGAAGTGGAACGCGACGACGGCACCCGCGAAGTCGCTGAACGAATCGAACGGCTTGCAGTCGTCCGGTAGACCCGGCCCTCCTTTTTACACGTACTCACTATCTCTTTACTGGCAATGAATCGCTTCTTTTTTACCCTCTTAGGTGGGCTGCTACTGGTGGCCTCGTTTGCCACAGCCCCTGCGCGCGCGCAGATCGGCGGGGCGGCTGTCGTGTTTTTGATGATCGAGCCGGACAGCCGCGCGGCAGGCATGGGCAACGCCGGGGTGGCCCTTGCCGACAACGCCAACGCAAGCTTCTGGAATCCGGCAGGGCTCGGGTTTCAGGAAGGCGCGTCGGTAGGTATCACGCACTCTAACTGGCTGCCAGAATTCGGGGCCAACCTGTACTATGAGTACGCGGTAGGCAAATACCACGCGCCCAAAATCGGCACGTTCGGCGCGCACGTCACGTTTTTCAATCTGGGCAAGCACGACTGCGTAGACCAGTTTGGCGAGTCGTGCGGCCAGTTTCGGTCGTATGACATGGCAGCGGGGCTGAGCTATGGCAAAAAGCTCACCGATAACCTCGCCATCGGTACAGGAGCGCGCATCATCTATTCCAGCCTGGCAACAGGCATCGAGGTAGGCGGCGGCACCGCCCGCGCGGGTGTTTCAGCCGGTGTAGATCTCGGCCTGCTCTACCGCTCAGATCCGTTCAGTCTCGGCGGCACACAGACGACGTTGCGGGGCGGGTTCAACTTGGCCAACATGGGGCCTACCATCAAGTACATCGAAAAGCGCGATCCTATCCCCACAAACCTCCGCTTTGGCTGGTCGGCTACGTTCGACTTTGACGAGTACAACTCGCTAACGCTGGTCAACGATTATACTAAATCCCTGTACCGTATCCGCGTTACCCGCAACGGCGCAGACAGTGTCGTCACGCGCGAAGTCGATCCGTTTTACAAGGCGATCTTCTCGGCGTGGTCGCCTATTACCGTGAAGCTGGGTCAGGATACAGAGCCACAGGAGCTAAGCGCCATCGACCAGCTCGTGATTGGCGCAGGTGCCGAGTACTGGTACAACAAGCTGTTTGCGCTTCGGGCGGGCTATTTCTACGAGAACCCGTACAACGGCAACCGAGAGTTTGTGACCCTGGGCGCAGGTATCCGGTACAATATTGTGGGTGTAGATTTCTCTTACATCTACGCGCTCGAGCAGGACAATCCGCTTGCTAACACGCTCCGGTTTTCGCTGCTGATTGAGCTGTAATGGATTCATGCAAGACTTGAGGGGGGCGGGCGCTGGTAGCGCC
>PPFU01009825.1_pt1 | contig 27079 bp, 19 predicted proteins | sample 1535991 | NCBI WGS metagenome assembly PPFU01 (sample SAMN04901290, study PRJNA319586) | Hypolithon metagenome, whole genome shotgun sequencing project. | isolation source: Antarctic Hypolithon | place: Antarctica: Miers Valley | collected 2014
TCGCCCGCACCGTCCCCACCCCCCGCCCCGCCTCCCGCAGCCGCCCCGCCTCGATCACAGCTACGTTGACCCCCAGCTCGCGCACTTTTCTGATGAGGGAGCCTTCCTCCAAAAATGTCACTGACCATCTGATGCCGACGTCGTGCAGACCCCCCAACAGATGAACCAGGGCCAGCTCCGCCCCGCCTCGCTGCTCGGCAAGAGGCATGATGATCTCCCCATTTCTCTGATCGAACTTATTGATGGGTTCCCCCGGCCACTTTGGGAGCAAGGTAAACCCAAAGCTGCGGACCGCCGCGTAACTCACTGATTGCGATCGCGCGTTCAGCTTCGGAAAACTCCACTAGTTCATCGTAGCGGTTGGTATCTCGATATTGCTGCTCAATGAACTCGATTTGATGGGTTTGGGAGAACCTTCGCCGGACCCCCTCCATGACGTCAGCCACCTCCGGCGTGCTGTGCAGTTCCACAAGTAGATGACACGAACTTAAGACGGGAACCCGCTCACTATCGAGCAGTTGCCACTCAAATCCTTCGCAGTCACAGAAGATGAGCGACTGAGGTTGAAGATCAGCGGCCAAATGCTCCCAGGCGCATCGGCGTTGGATTCTGACTCGGTCCCCCACGTTGTTCAAGATGGCGAGTCGTTCACAGTCTCGTCGAGCAGTTGAGTTCAGTTCATAGGCCGTCACCTGAGCCTCCGGAAGAAGCCTGGCCAAGCCCACCGCGTAGTAGCCTTCTGCAGCTCCGATGTCGATGATGTGATTGAAACCCTTTGCCTGCAGCAATGTGATATGAGGGTGCAGCTCCACTTCATAGCACCCGATCAGCTTCGGTATCAACACGCTGCCCGCTGCACGGGTGAGGTAGTGCATGCCGCTGAAGGGTCCGTGCCGGACCACGGAGCCATGTGACTTCAGATATTTCTCGGCCAGTCCGGGCAAGCCAAGGCGTCCTTCGACGCGTCGCGCATGTCGAGATTGCCAGGCCGACTGTGCCGCTTGCGCGAGTCGTGGTGAGAGAACCTGCATGCCACGGTGAACGCGTTGACGCCAGTTGCGAATGGGCATCATCGAGCATTTGCTCCAGCCGAGGTGGACTCAAGATCCGGGCTCGGTCCTAGAGTGACGGCCGAATCTTCAAGGTCGCGCAGCCGCTTTGCAGGCAGCCCCCCGTACACTCCGTTGCTTTCACAGGAACGAGTCACGACCGCCCCGGCTGCAATAACACAACCACAGGCGATCCGCACGCCGGGTAGAACGATGCACCGCGCACCAATCCAGTCCCCATCCTCGACAACGATATCGTCAGTCACCAAAGAACCGCACCGCTGGCCAGATGGGCCAATACTATGGGATGACGTGACGAAGGCCGTCTCGAATCCCACGGAACAACGTGTGCCAAGTGAAACCTTTTCTTCGCCCACGAAGCGGCAGCCGAAGTTGATGAACGACTTCTTGCCGATCTCAACCCTCTTGGAGATGAAGTAACACTTGTGCAAAACACTGGGCGTGGAGACCGATAATCCGCCCGCTCGATAACAAAGCCACCGCAAAACGCGGGGTGTGCATGTTGACCCGCCGACGACATTCACCAAAAAGCTCCATGGCACTTGGCAAATGTCACGGATGAGCCATCGAGCCGCTTCGAGTAGCCGCAAGAGGAGTCTCCTGAATCATGAGCGGTTGCTCGGGACGCATCATCAGAGTCTTGATCTTAATCGCTGCATTTCTCGGCGAGAACATTTCCTCGTACGCACGCCTCCCTGGTGTGAGGGCAACTTTACCTGTCCTTACATGTTCCCACAGCTTCGAAACGTACTGAGAATAGGCTGCATGCCCCGCCGACACATCCGATTCCGCGGCCCCCTTAAAGGCTGTCCAGCAATCATCCGTCAACTCCCCTCGCGTGCTCACCACCGCCACCCCGTGCTGCAACGCCGCCATCGCCGATCCACGCCGCGTGCTCACGCCATCGATGAACGGCGACAGGTACAGGTCCATCACATGAAAGCACGCCGCCGCCTCCGCCGCGGGTAGGCGGCCCGTGTCGACGATCGGGGTCTCCACCCCGCCCCCGCCCTCCCGGCACTGCCGTCGCACCTCGTCGCCATCGCCGCCGATGTAGAGCAGCCACGCATCATGTCCACGCCGCCGCAACTCCGCGACCGCAGCCCCGACCCACGTCAGCAGACGCGACGGGTGGGCCGTGCCGAAGACACCGCACACCACCGCGTCCTCGGGCAGGCCCAACTCAGCACGCGTTTTGGCCTTTTCCGGTGGGCAGTAGGGAAGATTCGACCCGACGGGCAGGTGGACACTGTCTTGGGGCGGTCGGTCAGGCCGCCGGGCCAGCTCCTCGTCCGCCCACTTCTGGATCGAGAAGAACCGCACGTCCGCCACGTCCGCGAGCGCGTTGTACTGCCACAACTGCCACAGCCGCATCACCCGAAACTTCCACCCCACCCGCGGCACGATCTTCTCATGAAACATTACCCCTAATTTCACTTCGGGCCACCGCTTCTTGATCGCCTGCATCACCCGCGGCAGGTGGAAATTCAACCCCCACCGACCCCACGAAAACTGATTGAACTGCAGCACGATGGCCCCCGGCAAATCCCCCGCCGCCTCCGCCCGCTCCATCTCCTCAAGGATCCCCCAAACCCGCCGCTGCCGCGACAATGTGAACGGCTGCGCAATGTTAACGCCATCAATCCCGTCCGACTCGACCCCATCGTTCTGCGTCCACACTCGAACGTCCACCCCTTGCTGTCCCAACGCCTCTGCCAGCCTGGCTGTGTAATCCCCGATCCCGTCGTGGACTGGCGGCAGCCGCGTAGACACTAATACGATCTTCATTCGCTCGGCCTTTCGAACACCGCCAACATCCCTGTCATCACACGCGACCGGAGCGATGTCGGCAGGCGTTTGGCGATGCCACCCCCGAAAGAAGCTAGCGGTAAGAGCGACCGCCGACGATGAAGCACGCTTGTGCCTAAGAAACCGGCTTCGAAGACATCAGTGATGAGCTCCAATTCGACCAGCTTTAGCCCGGCTGAATGCGCCAAGCCATCCATCTCATCGGGATGTAACAGAAATATATGCCCGTCTGCGTTTGGCTTGAACTGGACATCCTCATATTGGGAGGGGTCCGGGCACTCGGAGAAGCGCGGCAGGTCATTCCGCAAAAACCGTCCATTGGGCGTCGTCAATACAATGTGCCCTCCGGGAGCCACAAACTCAGCTAATCGCTGCAAGAATTGATCAGGATGCGCCACGTGCTCGATAATTTCAGTGGCGAATACAAGATCAAAGTATCGTCCCTCAGCAACTTCGAATACGTTTCCCGGACGGAACTTAAAATTCCCCTTCGGATATTTAAGTTTGACGTATTCGATCAAACCTTCCCGCAGATCATTCCATGTGACGCGAAATCCATCTTCAGCAAGCTGGATGGAGAAATTGCCTTGCGCAGCTGCCACGTCGAGTACTGTGGCACCCGGGGCGGCTACTTTTTTCACCGCTTTCAACGTCGCTTGCCGACGGGACGCGTAGCGACTGGCGTAGGCCGGATCGGCTGTAGCGTCACCAAAAACTTCCATGAGATCGTAAGCGAACGATTGCTTTCAAGGTTCTGGCCAGTCGCTTTGTTTTACGGGAATAATCATTTGTGATTTAGTCCTGGTCTGGTGCAGCCATAAATGATGAGCGACAGTGACGCGGAACTAGCATCGCCTTGGCACGCTTCCACGGCGTGGCTCGACACACGTTTTACTTGCATCTGGAGGAGACGGCGTTTCGGTTCAGTTATCATTATGCTGTCCTTTATTAGGCGGTACTGAAACTGCTCGCCAACATCTTTTTTTTGGCCGCAAGGCTCCTAAACCCTAAAAGAATCTCCTCTTGTAGTCCAAGGTGTAATGGATATCGCGATTCCGTGGCCCGATCGTGCGAGCTGGAACGCCACCCACAATCAGATATTGGGCCACATCTTTGGTCACCACCGACCCCGCGGCGACCACCGCGCCTTCGGCGATGATTACCCCCGGAAGGATGGTGGCTCTTGATCCGATGAATACAAGATTGCCGATCTTGATCGGAGCCTCGCGTCCGGCAAAATCCTGGCTTTGCGGATCATGGTCGGCCGTGATGAGATGGACCTCAGGCGATATTGAAACATTGTCGCCGATTGTAATGCCGCCTCGGTTGTCTAGGCGACATCGCTGATTGATCACGACATTGTTACCCAGTTTGAATTGGCCCCGCCCGTCGAACCATGCGTCCATAAAGATCGCGCTCCCGCTCCCAATTTTAAAATCCATGATATGGCGGTAGAACGCCAACCTGATCGTGTGACTTGGAATCTTTGCAATAATTCGATTGCACACATACAAGAGTAGGTTAAAGCGCAGTGACTTCATTGCGAGTGGTCGATACGCTGGTAGAAAAACGATCAGTAATACGCCCCCACCGGAAACTGTTTGCAATTTCGAAAACCGCGTCGTTCTCGGAAGTGAGTAGCTGCTGGGCAAAACTACCGAGAACTGCCTCGGCGGTCGCTTGAACATCCCCCGCGGGGATTAGCGACCCTGCACCACCCCCTTGCAGCATCTCCCGCGGCCCAGGCACGTCCCATACGACGACGGGGATGCCCGCGGCGAGCATTTCGAGCACACCCAGGGGGAAGCCCTCGATGTAGCTGGGGAAGACGCCGCAGCGGGCGTCGGCGAGCAGGCGTGGGAGCTCGTCGGGGTCGTACTGCGGGATAACCTCGACGTGCTCGCGGTCCTGCGGGTCGAAGGCGGCTTGGACGGTGGCGGCGTCGGTGTAGGTGCCGATGAGCCGGAAGCGGGTGGCGGGACGGGCTGCTCGTACGAGGCGGACGATCTTGGGAAACTCCAGCTTGCCCTTGCGGAGCGACCAGGTGCCGATGAAGACGACGGTGTCGCTCGCCGCCCGCTGCTCGGGCGTGGCGGACGCGGCGAGGGCGGCCGCCCGCTCATTGCTCAGGCCGTTGGGCACGTACACGCACTTATCACCGAAGCCCAGTTCGTCGCGGACGAACGCCATCTCGTCCTGGTTGAGCAGGTGGATCTTGTCGGCCGCCTCGAACGACCCCTCGACCGCTCGCAGCCCGCCATTGACCCAGCGGGCGAGGGATCGGACGGCATTGCCGATGAGGGTGCCCCGCTCCCCCGCCTCGCGTTGCAGCCGGGGGAGGATGTCCTTGTTCAGGTAGCGGTGGTAGAGGTGTGGCAGCCCATTGCTCTTGGCGATGAGGATGCCGTCGAAGCGGTACGCCGACCGCGGGAACGGCAGCAGGTTGCACTCGGCTTGGATCACGTCGTACTGGTGGCCGTGCTTGCGGATGTGTTTGAGCAGCTTGCGTTGAAACCGGGCGACGCCGAACGGCCCGGTGATCTTGTTCTGCCGCATTCCCGTGTCTTCCCACGAGTATTTCTCGCAGGTGTGCCCGAGCATTTCGAGGTGCCTAGCAAGCTCGATCGACACCCGCGGCACGCCGAGCTTCTCGGTCCAGGGGGTGTTGACGGCGAAGAGGATGCGGCGGATCGACTCGGCGTGCAGGGTAGGCGATGCCCGTGCTTCACAGCATTGAGTCATCGGTTGCATCAGGAGGAGTCGCCGGTGACGCCGTATTCCCAAAGCGTGACGAGGTCTCGCTGGAGGAGCGTGCTGATCGCTTCCACCTCGGGGCGGAACCGTTGGATGAGCTTGAGTCGGAGAGAGGGATCTACCGCGCTCTTGGGCCCAAAGGCCAGCGTTCGGTAGGCGGCGGAGGCCGCCGCCCGGGTCACGCATCGAGGAGTGAACGCACGGATTGCCCCCCGAATCGGTCGCCAGACACCCCGGCCGTGGGAGAGGTCGGCGATAGCGTGCATGGCTCGCCTTGACCGCGTGGTCACGCTTTCATTTTCTGTAGTTGCTTGAAAAACGTACCCGGTATCGACCCTTAGAAACTCGCAGATCCTGCGCATCGTCGCCGCGTTGTCCGCCCTGAATTCTTCGTAGATGAGCACGAGGACCTGGTCCTGTGGGAACTGGCCGTAAAACCGTTCGAGCTGTTCGCGGTATTTCACCCTTTGAGTATATTGCAGCCGCCGTGGTGCTCGATGCCCCTCCGGGATGCCGACGCCTCGGGCACGATCACTTTCAAGATCAAGCGCCTGCTGAAAGGTGGATGCGGGCTCATGGAAACCCGTGGCGTTGCGGCGGAGTTGCAGATAGTAGCTATAGAGAAAATCCATCGGCTCGCGGAGGATGGCGACAATCCTGGCCTCGCTGTTCCAGTCCGCAATGCGTTGCGCCGCGACCTCCGAGAAAAGGTAGTTGGGGCTGGCCTCTCCCGAAATTTGGGTCTCGTCGGAATCATCAAACATCCGGCGATATTCACCTTCGCCCACACGCGTCCAAATGTCCGACGCGAAGAACTCGGGCTCTTTGACGGAGGACATGAATATTTGAGGATGTTGTGCAAGCAGAGCGTGTAATGCGGTCGTGCCCGACTTCGGCTGCCCCACAATGAAGAAGTCGGGTTTCATGATCCCGGCGAGAGTGCCGTGGCGGGCGCGCTGGTCGTTCGTGACAGCTCCCGTCGCGCAGCGATGACCTCCAAACGCTCAACGATGGCGGCTACGTCGCCCGTCGGTACTACAAAACCGCAGCGTTCATCTGAGATCAGCTCTTTCATCCCTGTGTCCGCGGAGACGACCACCGGGACCCCACACCGCATAGCCTCGAGCGGCGCTCGCCCAAAGCCGTCCTGCCACGAAGGATGCACATAAGCATCAGCGATTTGCAGGTGGGGGAGCGGGTCCCCTGCACCGATCGTGGCGTTGGCTCGAAATCTCATCCAATTGGCGACGAACTTCCTCATTCCGCGTGTCCCCCACCCGCCCACGAGTGTCAAATGCTTGCGGTCCACATCGATCTGTTCAAAGGCCTCCAGCAAGAGCGGCACCCCTTTGGCGACGGTGATGCCTCCCGTGTAGATCACCCTGAAGACATCGTCTCTTCCTTCACCCCGGGTCGCTGTAAAGCGGGTGTCGACATCGGTGGGTATCCGCTTGAGCTTCGACGCCAACACGCCCTCTTGTAAAAACGTATCGGCCACATAATCACTCGCCACCCATATCGCATCGGCTAGGTCGTACTCCTTCAACGTCTTGTCTCTCTGCTGCGAGCTCAGCCAAGTGGATTCGATGGGATGACGGGAGACGGCCTCGGCGTATCGGCGGTAGGTGTAAGCCACATGGGCGGTCGGAGCAATCAACTCCAGGCCCGCGTCGCCCAAGTCTCTAACACGCTTGAAGGAGTGGAGCGCCTGACCGGCGAAGCCTACGAAGCGTTTGATGGGCGGGACAAGCAATCGGCTGACACGGCGATCAAAGGTGTTCGATCCCCAATGACACCGCCATCCCGGTCTCATGCGCGAAATAACGCCCGAAAGTAGCCTCGAACGACACGCCGCGGAAACCGTCACCCCCGCCGGGTCGTCCTCCCGTGTCTGTCCACAGAAATATGCTACAGGCTCTCCTCCGCTGCGCATCTCCTCGACCACCTCCCTCAGGCGTTGCCCAAGTCCTCCCTTTCCGTACGGGGCGGTGCAGCTGATGATCGAAACGCCATGCATAGTATGCTCAGGCACCGTGGCGTGACCGATACGGCACGCCGCTCACGCCGCCGAACAATCTAAATTTATAGAGGCGTTGATAGTGTGCGGTATCCCGGTGGCGAAGGATTTTAGCGGCGTCGTCGTCCCCGATCACCGCTAAGGGTTCGACCCTACCCCTGACAACGGAGCCACCACCGATGACCGCGCCCGAACCGATTAAGGCACCCGGGAGAATCGTGACGTTCACGCCGATCCATACGCACTCTCCTATGATCACGGGGCGGAAGATGTCATTGTCATCGTAGGGTAGCCGCGCGCCCCGATAGTCGTGGTTACGGGTGTAGATGGTGACATTGCGGGCGATGTGCGTATGTGACCCCACCTCCAACCCCCCGTCGGCAACGATGAACGCGTTTGGCCCAATGTGGACGTTGTCACCGAACTTGGCGCGCTCGATGCCTGTGATTGTGCTGACTCCATTGAACCTCACCGCATGACCACATGATAAAGCTGCCGATTGATAGGCAGCCTGCATCTGTTCGTGCTTCTCCATCTGATGATAGTTATAAAATCTCTCGGTTAGGGGATAAAGCACCCTCACGAATATCCGTAGGGCGGCGTAGAGGAATGACCTGATTGGCAGGAGCGACAAAGGTCCGCGTCAGGAGACAGGTGAGGTGGCGGGAGAGCTACCACGGCGCAGCGCGAGTATCAACGGCTGCAGGTGGTGGCGGGGCGTGGTAGCATAGGCACCCAACATATACGCGAGCAAGACCGCGGTGCTGATGAGGCCGGCTCCGAGCCAGCCCGTGGGGCCGAGCATTCTTGCCGCCGATCCAATGCACACCGCCACCGTCGTGATGAGGCCGACATGGATCACGACGGACAATGCGTATCTGCCACAGCCTGTCGGTGCCTTGTAAAGATAGACGGCAGCTTTGAGAGCCGAGGTAGCCAACAAGGCGATCGGAACGCCCATGAACCCGACGCTGTATACCAGTGGAATAGCGAGAACGAATGACAGAAAGGTGCACACCGCCTGCACCCGCACATTGAACCCAATGTGGCCGGTGCTGCGGGAGATGATGCCCGTGACCCACCCGATAATCTCCACTGACATGACGCTCGCATAGATGTATAAAGCGGTGATGGCGGGTACCCACTTGTTGGTGTAGACCAAGGGCACCAGGTCGGCGGCAGTGACAAGGATGAACGCAACCCACAGCCCCGCCAGGAGCAGCGGCGGAAAGAGGTAGCGCTTATAGGCTTGCACCAAGGCGGAGACATCGTTCTGGAGTCTTGAGAAGTGTGGGAACGCCACGCGGGTGAGGGGGTCCAGCAACACGAGGGGCTTCCGGCCGTTCGAGCCCGCCCAGGTCAGGAACCCGACCCCTGCGGGACCCACAAAGGTACCGACTAAGAGTGGGGTGACCCATCCGCCGATTGAGCTCATGATACTTCCCGCTTGGAACGGGAGGCCAAAGCTGAGGATCTGTTTGGCTTTCAACGTGTCCCATGCCATCCGGATTCGCCACGGGTGGACGGTGTAGGCGAGGGTGGTGCCGAGGAGGCCGCGGGCGAGGGTGGCCCAGACCAGGGACCAGATGCCGAAGCCGGTGACGGCGAGGCCGACGGCTAGGGCTTGGAAGCTGAGGGCTTCGACGATTTCGATCCAGGCGATCCTTTTGAAGTCGAGGTGCCGCTCCATTTGAAGGACGGACATGGACCGCCAGGACTGGAGGAAGAGGGTGAAGGCCATGACCCGGATGAGCCAGACGTATTCAGGGCCGCCGAAGTCGGGGTAGAGGCGGAGGAAGAAGGGGGCGGCGATCCAGATGGCGACGGCGACGGTGGTGAGCAGGATTTGCTGGAGGGTGAAGGCGACCTGGAGGTCGTGTTCGGTGAGGTCCTCTTTGCGTTGGATGAGGGAGGGCGCGAGGCCGAAGTCTCCGAAGAGGGCGAGGGTGGAGACGAGGAACATGGAGATCCCGAAGATGCCGAAGATCTCGGGGGTGAGTGTGCGGGCGAGGACGATGCCGCCGGCGAAGGTGAAGACCTGGATGAAGGCCTGTCGGCCGAGCATGAGCTTGAGGCCCTGCTTGGCTTTGCGGTTGTAGTGGGCGGCATCAAGGGGGGCGTCGAGTGCGGGCGGCGGTGAGGGATTGATAGAGGCGGCCGCATCGGGCGAGTCGAGCTCCACATCCCGGAGGGGGTGGTCCGGCTGGGCGATGATGTCGGGCGGGTTGGTCGGGTCGAAGGTCAAAGTCGTTGGGCGACGGGAGCGGCTGCGGTGGGGGCGGAGGTGACAAGGGATTCGACCTGACTGCCCACATCGGAGACTTCCGGATCCTGGTAAACGATGTTCGGGACGCGGCGGGCGGGGCGGGGCGTGTTACATTCGGAGGCGTGGGCGATCGAGACGGCGCGAGGATTCACGTGTGCCGCCCACTCGCGTTCGAGGAGGGATTGGAGGTTTTGGCGGAAGCGGGTGGTGGCGTAGCGTTGGGCTTGGGCGGTGATTTCCTGCGGGGTGGCGGTGAGGCCTTTTTGCTCGAAGAGGTGGATGGTTTGGGTGAGGCTTTCGGGCATTTGTTGGTTGAAGAAGAGGCCGGTGTGGCCGGGCTGGACGGTTTCGCGGACGCCGCCGTGGCCGAAGGCGAGGACGGGGGTTCCGCAGGCCATGGCTTCGACGGGGACGATGCCGAAGTCTTCCTCGGCGGCGAAGATGAAGGCTTTGGCGAGCTGCATGTAGCGGAGGAGTTCGTCGGCGGGCTGGTGGCCTACGAGGGTGACATTGGGGGCGGCGATTTTTTCGAGTTTGGCGCGGTCGGGGCCGTCGCCGATGACGATCAGCCGCTTGTCGGGCATCTTGTTGAAGGCTTCGATGATGACGTCGATGCGTTTGTAGGGGACGAGTCGTGAGGCGGTGAGGTAGAAGTCGGAGTGTTGCGAGCCGGGGCGGAAGAAGTCGGTGTCGACGGGGGGGTAGAGGACGGCGGCATCGCGGCGGTAGGTTTTCTGGATGCGTCGGGCGATGAAGTCGCTGTTGGCGATGAATCGGTCGACGCCTTGTGCGGAGCGGGCGTCCCAGTTGCGGATGTGCTGGAGGACGAGCCTTGCGAGCATGCCCTTGGGTCCAAAGCCGATGCCCTGGCGGTCGAGGTATTGGTGCTGGAGGTCCCAGGCGTATCGAGCGGGGGAGTGGCAGTAGCAGACGTGGAGCTGATCGGGGCCCGTGATGACGCCCTTGGCGGCGAGGTAGGAGGAGGAGACGACGAGGTCATACTGGGAGAGGTCGAGCTGCTCGATCGCCAGGGGCATGAGGGGGAGGTAGGCGCGGTGTTTTGAGCGGGCGAAGGGTAGGTGCTGGATGAAGGAGGTCTTGACGGGTTTGCCCTGGAGGAAGCCGCGGGAGGCTTGGGGGAGGAAGTCGAAGAGGGCGAAGAGGTCGCAGTGGGGGAGGACGCGGATGATCTGTTCGAGGACGCGTTCGGCCCCGGCGTAGACGTAGAGGAAGTCGTGGACGACGGCGACGCGGAGGTGGGCGAGGGGTTGATCGGGGTCGGGGGTTGCGTCGGGGTGGTGGATCGGGATCGGCGGGCTTGCTGCGCTGGGGTCAGGGCGGCGGGGTCGGGTGAAGCCGTGGGCGGGCCAGTGGGGGCCGGTGAGGATGGTGGCGGCGCTGGGGTGGGGTGTGCCGTAGGAGCTAGGAAAGGTTGGGGTGACCGGGTGAGCGGCCCGGTCAAGCGGGAGCATGGCGGAGATGGTGGCGGCGTGTCGTCGGACGTGGTGCCACTCGTCGTGGCGTTGGGGCTGGCAGTTGTTGGGGAGGTGGGCGACGCCGTTCTCGGCGAGGAGCCTGGCGAAGAGCGAGAGGCGGTGGCCGGCGAGTTCGAGGGAGTGGGTAGCGGCGAGGGCGACGTGGGCGATGAGGGTTTCGGAGCCGCGCCGGTCTCGAATGGGGACGCTGGCGGAGAGCTTGGCGATGCCGTCGTCGTCCGAGTCGGGGGTAGCGTTTTCTGGCCGCCAGCGGAGGGTGCGGGTGGCCTGGTCGCGGTCGATCAGGGGTAGGTCGAGGCTGAGCAACTCGAGGTCCCGGGCGGCGTGGCAGAGGCCCTGCCACCAGGAGGGGAAATCGAGGGCTGCTCGCAGTTGGAGTTGATGGTCTTGCAGGACGCTGTCGTAGCGGCGGTAGGTTCGGTCGATGAAGCCTTTGCGTCGCACGGCCTGGACGAGCGAGCGGGTGCGGACGGAGCCTGCAAAGCGGAAGAAGCCGTAGATCAGCGGCACCACCAGCGCGAGCACCGCGAGCGTAGCCCACCCTGGGGCGGTTAGGGCGGCGACGCCGATGAGCAGGGCTGCGAAGGAGGCGAGGTAGACGGCGCGGACAGCTTGAGTCTGGGTGAGGCCCATGTCGAGGAGGAGGTGGTGCACGTGGCCCCGCTCGGCGGCGAAGATGGATTGCCGCTGGATGAACCGGCGGCGAAAGAGGGTCAGAGCGGCATCGACAATCGGAATAGACAGCGCCAGCGCGGGCAGCAACACGCCCCTCGCGGTGCCGACGCGGGAGTTGGCCAGCAGCACGCAGACGGCCAGCACGACACCGACGAAGAGGCTGCCCGAGTCGCCCATGAACACCTTGGCGGGGTGCTTGTTGAGCACGAGGAAGCCGCAGAGACCCCCCAGGAGTGCGAGGGCGGGGAGGGCGGCCGCGACGTGGCCTTCGAGCAGGAGGACCGCTGCGATGGTCGCCGAGGCGAGAACGCCCAGCCCACCGAGCAACCCGTCCAGCCCGTCGATGAAGTTCAACGCCGTCGCCAACCCGACGATCCAGAGCAGGGTGATCGGCCAGGCTGCCACATGCAGTTCGAAGGGTGCCCGCCCACCGCCCAGGATCACTTGGTCGAAGCGGAGCCCGACGCCGGCGATCGCTACCGCCGCCGCCAGCAGCGAGACCATCTTGAAGCGAGCCGACACCGTGCGGATGTCGTCCATCAGCCCCACGACGAAGACGAGCGCGACCGCCGCGGCCGCTGCGGCAAGCTGCCGCACCAGCTCGGGCTCAAGTTCGACATTCGGCACGAATCGGAGCGTCAACAAGCCCGCGACACATGCCGCCACGGTTCCCAGCGTGATGGCGACGCCGCCGATCCGCGGGGTGGGGTTGGCGTGGACGCTGCGGGCGTGGGGCAGGTCCAGCACGCCGAACCGCCTCGCCCCCGCGATCACCAGCGGCATCAACGCCAGCGACATCGAGCCCGCGAGCAGGGGCACCCCGGTTAGTACAAGCCAGTGGGGGATCATCGAGATGGGTTCAGCCGCCTTCCCATGATTCGGTCAATAGTCGATCAGCTCCAGGTGGTCGCTGTGCGTTTGAAGCTCCGCTCCAACTCCGAGGATGCTGATGAAGAGAAACACCCGCTCGACGCCGTTGACGCGGACCACCGTGCCCTCCTGCCCCTCCATCGGCCCGCGGAAGATGCGGCACCGCTGGCCCGCCTCGATCTTGGGGTAAAGCTGCAGCGTCTGCCCCGCGTCGATGGCCGCCTCGATGGCGGAGAGCTCGCAGATGAACCGGTCGCGTTCCACCACCGGGATCACGTTGGCGACCCGGTTGGTGGTCAGTGTCCGGTACCGCTCCATCGGCCCACCGGCGAAGAAGAGGTAAGAGGTGAACAGCGGCTGGAGCGTCCGCCGCTTCCGCCCGCCCGAGAACGTCTCGTGCTCGAGCATCGGGAGGTAGTACTCGATGCCCAGGTGGTTCAAGTCCCACGCCAGCGCCTTCTCGTTTCGGGCTTTGGTATGGGCCACCCACCAGTCGCCCCCAAAGTCCGCGAGGCGATGGGATATATCGCGTCGCATCGGCGGGTTGTCTATCAGCTTGAGCATCAGAAACAGTTTGCGACGGGCGGACTCCGTCCCTGTCGGTGCACCGACGAAATCAGCAGGCTTGGATGTTCGGCCACAGGTCAATCCCGCGGCCGGGCGTCTTCGATTCGCTTGGCCAACTGGTCCACCAGCAGTCGTGCGGGCTTGTAGTCGGGCTTAAGTCGCACCGCGATCTGCGCCTCTCTCACCGCCTCATCGAGTTTACCAAGTTCCGCAAGAGTGTGAGAGAGTTCTAACCTCCAGTGCACCTGACCGTAGTTGAGTGCGACAGCCCGCCTCAACATTGTTTCCGCCCGACCCGGCTGCCCCTCCGCCGCCAAGGCAATCCCCAGGGCCGCCAGCGACGCGGCATCGGCATTCTCCCGCCCCGCGCTCACCTCGAGCAGCCGCCTCGCCTCCCTCCGGGCTTCGTCGAGCAGGCCCTCCACGCCGTCCACTGTCTCCAACATGTTGGCCAGGTGCAGCAGCAGCCCGCGGTCGCCGCGGGCCATGTCCATCGCGAGGTCGGGCCGACCGAGGTCGGCGATCATCGCCCGCATGGCCCCGTCCCGCAGCCGCCCGTCGATTGCCGCCGCCCGCGTCAGCAGCGCCACCGCGTCGTCCACCCGCCCCTCCGCGATCGCCTCGCGAGCCAAGTACATGGCCGCCAGCGGGTCCTGAGGCGAGAGCCGCTGCCCTAGAGTGAACAAGGAAGACGCGTCGGCCCGATCCAGCACATCGTTCGAGAGCTGCCCCGCCAGCAGCAGCGTCGAGCCATGTGAAGGGCACGCCAGCCTCGCCTCCTGCAGGCGTTGCACCACTTGCTCGACGTACCTTACCTGCTCGGGCGTGAGCAGCACCTCCCCCGTCTCAGGGATCACCACGCGGCTGGTCGCCCACCAGCGGTACAGATTCAGGTTGTAGACGACGTCGATGTTGCCCGGCTGAAGCTCCGCCGCCGCCGCCGCGCCCGAGATCAGCCGCACATACTGCTCGTCCGACCCCGCCGTCGGATCGTGAGCCAGCGTGTCCGCCAGCGGCCCCACCTCGGCCATCGCCGCCTCCGCGCGGCGGGCACCGTCCGCGGAGACGATCCACCACCCCCCCGCCGCCGCCACCGCCAGCCCCGCCACCGCCACGCGGGGCTGAGTGACCACGCCCATCCAGTGCCCGCGATGATGCCGACTCGCCCCCTCCGCCATGTCGAGCGGTGTTGACCGGTCCGCTCGGCAGATCAGCCCGCAGATCGCCGCCGTCGCCATGGCGACCGCCGGGGTATGAGCCCCGAAGTCGGTGAAGCTGTGGATCAACACCGCGATGAAGGAGAACCCGAGGCCGAACGCCGCCCACTGCAGCCTCCGCTGTGGCCGCCACGTCGCCCCCGCCAGCTTCCAGAGCACGATGCCCACAAACCCCAGCACCACCGCCACGCCCACACCCCCCACCTCCAGCATGAGGTGCGCGTACTCATTCTCCGCGTGCGTCGTCACCGCGGACACCGTCCCGCGGTCGTAGAGCGGAAAGAGGTAGGCGAACGTGCCCAGTCCCGTCCCCAGCACCGGGAAGTCCCGCCACGCCGCCACGAGATCCCGCAAGATGTCCCACCGCCCACCCGATGCGGCATCGATGTTTCTCAGCGTCGCCAGCCGATCATACGCCACATCGAAGCTCACCGTCAGCAGCACGCCCAGCAGCAGCAGCCCCAGCACCCAGAAGATGCTCCCCTGGGCACGCGACCTGCTCCGCCACCCGAGGTAGCCCCCCACCAGCGTGCCCGAAGCCAGCATCGCGACCACCCCCCCCCGCGAAAGCGAGAACACCACCATCAATGCCGCCCACACGATGTACCCCACCAGCACCACCAGGCGGAACCGGTTCAGCCGACCCGTGACCCCGCTCCACAACGACCGGGCATCCAGCCCCGCGCGATGGATCTGCGTCACCTCGATCAGCACCAGCGACACCGCCGCCCCGATGCTGATGTTCAGGAACTGCGCCAGGTGTCCACGGTTCAGGAACGGCCCCGCATATGCGTGAGCGATGCCCGGCTCGACGCCCCCTCCCTGACCCGTGACCACCTGCACCATCACCAACCCCGCCGTCGCTCCGCCCGCCGCCACCATCGCCCAAAGCAGCCTCGCCGCGGCCTCGGGCGTCCGCACCAGATTGATCACAAGCAGGAACACCCCCACCGGCAGCAGCAGCAGCCGCAAGGTGGACCACGTCCCATGAGGGTAAAACGACAGCGTCACCCATTCCCCCCGCTCCACCCCCGGGGGCAGGCCCGCCAAGAGCTCCCCGCGGAGCCGCACCGTCTCGGGTGACACCAACGACACCACCGCCAACGGGAGCGGCACCGCCTGAAGCGTCGCCACACCCAGAAAGATCACAACCGGGACCAACGCCCATGACCGCGCGAACCGCCGCCGGGGCTCCCGCCCCACGTGCAGAACCGTCGCCAGAAGTGCCAGGACCACCGCGACGATCAGCACCTCCTGGGCCCACGCCTCGGTGCCCCCAAATGCCAGCGGCGCAAGCACCAGCACCCCGGCCAGAAGCCACTGAGCCGCCGCTTCGGGCGGGGCCTGATGCGATCCATCCCAACGCTGCGAGGCCATGCTCATGCTTTGGCTCCCGTTCCGCTCGAACTCGGGATCGAGAGTGCAGGAGCACGGCGATCCCGCCCCTCCGGGCTCACCCCCAGCACCCGCGTCGGGTTCTCCACGCAAACCTGTCTCGCCACCTTTCGGCCGAGCCTCCGACCGATCCCGGCCATCGCGGCAGACAGGCGGGGCGGCCGATGCTTCACATCGTGAGCATCACCCGCGACAATGCTTACCAGCCCCGCTTCAAGCAGTGCCCAGCCAGCCCGCTCCGCCTCCGGGCCATCGTCACCGGTCAAACTGCCCGCGTTCACCTGCACCGCCGCCCCCGCATCAACCCACGCCACCGCCACCTCCGGGTCCCGCGTCACCCGCTGACACCGCTCCAAATGCGCCAAAATCGGCGTCACCCCCCGCAACAGCAGCTCCCGCAGCAGCGGCTCGGGGTCCACCCACACCCGCTCGGGCAGCTCCAGCAGCAAAAACTCTCCCCCATCCGCCAGCGTCATCACCTCATCACGGTCCAACCACGCCGTCAACCGCTCATCGATCCGCACCTCACCCCCCGCTCGCACCCGCAGCGGGATCCCCTCTCGACCCAACGCCTCCACCAACTCCGCGACTGCCTCCCGCACCACCGCCCCCGTGTTCTTCAAGCCCCATCGGCCGCCCTGGTGCGGCGTCGCCACGACCGTCGCCACCCCGTCCTCCACCAGCGCACGGCAAATCGCCAAAGCCCCTGCGAGATCGGCAGGACCATCGTCCAGCCCGGGCAGGCAATGGCAATGCACATCCACCAGCTCCAAACTGGGCCTCAGCCCCCCCCCACCGGTTACCCCGCGACTGCGTCGGAGCAATCGCCCGGTGCCGCTGTCGCTTAACTCCCCTCCGCCCGCCCTGTCGCCTGAGGCAGCCTGGGGCCTCCCGACCGCCATCACGGCTCCACCTGGGACGGATGAGCCGGGGCCGCGAAGTCGTGATCCAAAACCCTGCTCGACTCCAGCACGCCTGAGTTCGTGCCGTTGGCCCCATAGCCATAGGAGTAGTAGCCGTACCGCCCGTAGCTGCCGTACCCCCCCCGGCTCTGCGACACCGCGTTGACCACCGCGCCCACCACCCTCGCCCCGACCGATTCCAATGCATCAATCGCCGCCTCAATCACCCGCCTCCGCGACGTGTCCGCCCGCACCACCAGCACGGTCGCATCCGCAACCGCTGCGATGACCCGTGCATCCGCCACCGCCACCACCGGGGCTGAGTCCACCAGCACCCACTCGTACTGTTCCGACACCTCTTCAAGCAACTCCTCAAACGCGCCCGTGTTGAGCATCTCCGACGGGTTCGCGGGCACCGGGCCACATGGCAGCACGTGCAGGTTCGGCACGTCCGTCACACGAATCGCATCCTCGAGCATCACCTCGCCCGACAACACCCCAGCCAGCCCAGCCCCCTTGTCCACCCCGTGGATGCGGTGCTGCCGGGGCTTGCGGCAGTCCGCGTCGATGATCAGCGTCTTCGAAGCAGTTTGGGCGAACGAGATCCCAAGGTTGCCCGTCACGGTCGACTTGCCATCCCCCGGCTGGGGCGACGTGATCAGAATGATCCGCCCGCCGGTCCGCATCGTGCCAAAGTGCAACGCCGTTCGGATCGTGCGGTACGCCTCCGCCACGTTGGAACGCGGGTGGTGGTGAACCAACATCGCCGCGTTGGAGAGTTCCTTCTTGCCCTTGATCCTGGGCACCAGGCCCAGCACGTTCAGCCCCAGCGCCTCGGTCAGGTCATCCGCCGACCTCACCCGATCGTCCACCCACTCCAACAGAAACGCCCCGCCCACGCCCACGAGCAGACCCATCACAACGGAAATCGCGAGGATCTGAGAATGGTTGGGGGCAATCGGATCGCTGGTGGCGACCGCGGGCTCGAGGATCGAGATCGTGAGCACGCCCGTGTCTTCGGTGACGTTGAGCTCTTTAATGCGAGTGTCGATCAGGTCGATCTGCCGATCCAGCCGCTGGGCGGCGTTCTGCAGCATCAGAAATTCGGTGGAGTTCACATCCTGCCGCATCACCTTCGCCAACTGGGCATCCACCTCGTTCCGCAGCGCCGTCTGCGTCGCCATTGCGTCTTGAAAGCGGGCGTCGAGCGTCTTGAAGTACCGCGTGGAGGGGTCCGCAGCCGGGCCGCCCCGACCCGCCTCGATCACTTTGAGCTGGAACTGGAGCTGGCTCACCATCGGGTGCAGCTCCCCGTAGGTGTCCTTAAGCACCGCCAGCCGCTCGCGAAGTTGAGCCGCCCGCTGCTCGTCGGCCGTCTCGCTCATCGCCGCCGCCGGGTCGCCCAACAGCCTCGCCTGCTGCAGCACCGCGTCGAGCGCCTCGGGGTCGTTGCGGACCGCGTCGGCGGCCTCAAAGGCGATGCGGGTGCTGGTCATCGCCAGCTCCGCCTCGGTCAACGCCGCCGTCAGCCGCTGGAGCCGAAGCACCTCGGGGTTCAAGCTCGAATCATCAAACGTCAACGCCTGATTGTCCTGCTTGAACTTGAGGATGTCGCGGTTGGTGTTCTCGAACTCCACCTCCAGCCGCTGCTTCTCCTCCCGCAGAATCTTGAGCACCTCGGCCGCGGTCGAGCGACGCTTGAGGTTGTGGTAGTCGATGAACGCCTCGACGACGCTGTTGACGATGATCGCGTTGTCGGCGGGATCGGGCGACTTGAACGACACGAACAGCATGTCTCCGCTCGACGCCGGGCTCACCTCGAGCCCCCCTTTGAGATACCCCACGGGGCTGACATCCTTGTTGGCGGCGAAGCTGGTCTGCTTCATTGCGGGCAGCTTGGCGGCGGCGTCGAGCAGCGCGGTGGACCGCATAATCTCCACCTGGGCCGCCAGGCCCTGGCTCATGGACATGGACATGTCGTCCGAGCTCATGATGCGGGGGCCCTGCCGCTCGATGTAGACCTGCGACACGCTCTGATAAACTGGAATGGCCCGGTAAAGGTAAACGCCCCCGACCCCCAACGCGGTGGCGACACACACAATCAGGGCGATCCTGCGGTTCCAGAGCACCTCAAGAAGATTGATTCCCCGCCCACCCCGGGGCCCGCCATCCCGCTCCCCCGCCACCACGCGAACAGCCGTCCGGGGCTTCGCCGCCGGCAGGCGACCATTGCCAGCGTCCCCCGCGCCCGTTTCGTCAGGTAGATTGAGTCCCCGCTGTTTCACGTTAGGAGTCCCTGACAATGCGTGAGTCGATGCCGTTCCAGCCCCCTCCCGGACCCACGGTCACGGAAGCAATGGCGTCGCACGAGCACATCACAAGGTTCCACCAGGATGGTTCTGCCCCTCGGTGCCGCTCCCCCTACGATCAGAGCAAACCCTCACCCTAGAATCCCCCCCGCCTCGGGCGGGCGTAGGGGCTGCGGCGGGGACGAGGGGCGGCGGCAACCGAGAAGGGTGACGCGGCGGGGGCGGCAGTATAGCTCACCACCGGCTCCTGGGCTACCGGCACCGACGTCAGCGTGAACGGATTGAGAACCGTTTGGGTCACAGGGGGCTGGAACACCGCCCGCGATCGGCCGATCGTGGGCAACGCCCCCGCGCCCAACACACCACCCACCGCGGCAGCAAAAATCAGTGAAGTTCGAATGCTCATAGTTCAGTCTCCTGGGTGTCGGCCCATTGTGCAAGAATGATCGACCAATAGACACGCACGCATCAGCGTACCACATCACGAAGCGAAGCGGCGACGGCGGCGAGCCAGCATCATCAGCGGGCCCAGTGTCGCGGCGATCAGAGCAGTCGAGGGCTCGGGAACGGCAACCAGGACGCTGTCGTAGTAGGCTGTGGCATTGGTGGGCGTGAACTGGCCGCCCGACGAGGTATCCAGCGCAAAGGTGGAGAAGGCAAAGTCGGTGAAGTCAAGCGGCTTGACCGGGCCCGCAAACTCATCGATAAATGCCTGGTCGTCGATCGCAAGTGATCCGTCCACGAACACATCAAAGGTCTGATCCACGTAGTCGAGCACCATCATGAAGTCGTGCCACTGCCCGAGCGTGTAAAAGATCCCTTTGCGATCTTCGGCGAGCGACTGGTCGAACGTCACCAGCTCACCCGTGGCGGCATCAAGCCCCGCGCTCGCCGCCAGTAGTGGGAACCCGGTCGAGTTGTCAAGTGCATCGTTCACATCCAATCCGAAAAACGGCCCGACGGCGTTTGGGTCGTCGCTCGCGTCGGTCACGTTCATGCTCCACTGCACCACGAGCGGGTCGAGCAGGTCCATATCCTGCACGGTCTTCTGCACCCCCCAGAAACCCCGCCCATTCGCTCCGGTCCGGTTCATCTGCACCAATTGCAAGCCGCCGCCTAGCCGAGGTGCTAACGCGATGCTCTGGATCGTCGCGGTGACGTTGGCGGTGGTGTCGAGGGACTTCTGCCACGGCCCCTCCTGGAAATCGGGCTCGTTGTCGTCATCCGGGTCTTCCCCCGCGAGCGGGTTGAGCAGGGTGTAATCGTCCAGAGGCTCAAACCCCTGTGCGTCGTAGATGATCGGCAAGGCAGACGCGTGGGAGGTGAGGCCCAGGGCCAGACCCGTCGCCAAAAGGGCGGGGGTGAGGGTGCGGCGGTTCAGGATGGTCTTCAAGTCGGGACTCCTCTGTATCGGTTCAAGGCGGGAAAGAGCGATTAACACCGCGTGCGCAGGCACCGCCGGTGACGGACAGCGATTCGGCAGAATGAGGCTCGCCCCTCGTCCTCCTGCACACGCCGCCGGACCGCCGACCCTACCCGGGCGGCACGGAAGGCGTGTGCGTGGGTATAGTACTCGCTGCCGCAAGCAATGCAAGCACATTCTGATCAACGTGCAAAAAAATTTTCATTGAACTCGTTGACGAAGCCTCGCTCCTTTTCTGCTCGTGACAGGCCGGACGTCGGAGGGTCGTTGGTGCACCATTGGGCTTCGGTCTGCGATGCGGTTTCAAGGGTGCCACGCCTTGGAGCTTTGCGCAAGGCGTGCGGTTTGCCAACCTCTCGACGGCACGCCTAGAGCCGAGCGTCAAGGCGTGGCCCCGGACCGATCATGATGGATCATCCACCAGCTTGCTCCGCAGCATCGCCAGACGCTGGCGGGCTTCGGGTGCCAGCGTATCTATCACTGCGTTGTCGTTTAACTGAGCGATGATCTGCAGAGCGGCGTCGGGCTGTCCGGTGGCGTGGAGGATCTCGGCACGGAACAGCCACCACTCGGCCTGATCGGGCTGAGCCGCGATCGCCCGTTCGATATGAGCCAGCGCCTGCTGGTTTTCTCCCTTGGCGGCGAACACTCGGGCGACGGTGTCCAGGATCTGCGGGTTGCCGGGCGTGAGCTCGAGCGCATGCTGGCTGAACTCGAGGGCGCGGTCGAGGTCGAGTTGGCTGTCGAGCAGCACCATGGCGAGGTTGTTGAGCGCCGGCACATCGTCGGGGTTCTTCTCGAGCATCTTCTCAAACGCGGAGCGGGCTGCGGGGTAGTCCCGAAGCTTGAGGCTCGCCAGCCCCAGCATGTGCAATCCATCCGGAGGCGGATTGGGTTGGGCGGCAAGGGGAGCGAGAAGCGCTTGGGCCTTTTGATAGGCCGCGGAACCGCCGCCGCTTTGAGCGGAGGCCATCCAAGCCCGGGCGAGGTGGAGGTCGATCTCCGCCTGGGGGATGACGCCGGTGAGGGCTTCGCCAAGGCCGCTGATCCATTGACGGGTGGCCTCGGCGTCATGCGCGATCAGCGGGGTCAGGTCCACCCAGGCCCCCCGCCACTGGGGCGAGCGGGCCAGGGCGGGGGAGAGCACGGCGACGGCGGCGTCAACTTGCCCGGCGCGAAGCAGCTCAACGAGGACGGCCCGGGTGATGCGGGGGTCGGCGTCGGGCTGCCGCTGGACCTGGTCGATGTAGTTGCCCAGCCGATCACGGAGCTCCTCCGGCGGCCCGATGGCGGCGACGGCGATGAGCAACTGGTCGGCCGGCCAGGGGTCGATGAGTCGATTCCGCCAGGCGATGCCCACGGAGCGGGCGTCCGCGAGTCGACCCGCGCGGGCCAGGGCCGGGGCCACCGCCGCCGCTGGCGCGGTGGACGAGGGGAACACCATGAGCAGCCGCTGCGCCTGCACCGCCAGTTCCGTGTATCGCCCCGCGCGGTCCAGCCAACCCAGAGCCGCCATCTGCGGCGTCAGGCGGTCGGGCCTCCGGGCCACCTGTTGCAGCAGCGCGTTGAGTGCGGCATCGCGGTTGGCCTGCGAAGCCTCGGCCACCTGGCGGAGCAGCCGCAGCGTTTCAAGATTTTCCGCCACCTGCGACGGGTCCTCGAGCATCTCACCCGCCACGCCCCGCGCCAGCGGATCGTTCAAACCCCATGCCAACAGTTCGCCCTGGCTCGCCAGAGCCGCTAGCCGCGGATCGTCGCCGGGCCTCTCCGCCGCCACCTGGATCGCCCCCGGCAGGTTCCCCTGCCGGATCAGGTACGCGATCAGCCGAAGCCGCAGGTCGACCCGCTCCGGGGCCGCCTCCACCGCCGCCCGCGCCTTGATGAGGCCGCCCTCCACATTGTTCATCGCCAGCATCAGCGAGGACGCCGTCGCCAGACGCTCCGCCTCGTCCCAAGGAGCCGCATCAATCCGCCGCGCCACCTCGTTCACCTTCGCCGCATCGCCCAGCCGCGCGTACAGCCCCGCCGCCTGCAGCATCCCAGCGGGCGTGCCCGCATCGGCCAGGGCAGCCGCGACCACGCGGCCGCGGCTCGCGCGGTTGGCTTCTATATATAGGTTGCCCAGCATCGCGTCCGCGGGTCGCGTCCGCCCCTCCCGGTTGTACCACTGCTCGAGCACGGTGATTGCCTGGTCGCGATCACCCGCCTCGGTGTAGTAGCTCGCGACCTCCCGGGCCGTGCCGAGGTTGTCGATCCCACCCTCCTGGGTGGTGCGGGCGACAATGGAGTCTGCCTGCTCCCGCTGGCCGAGCTGCCGAAGGCGGCGGGCCAGCGGGATCGCCACCGCCATGTTCCGGGGCTGCTGGCGGCGCAGCAGCTCCCGCTGCTCGAGCTCGAGGCGGGGCTCGTTGAGCACCGCCGCGGCGTCCGCCAGCAGCACCCTCGCCTCGGGCGGCACGTGCTCGGAGTTTTGCTGCACCAGCTTCGCCAGCTCCTCCAGCGCTTCCCGCCACTGGGCGGGGTCGGATGTGAGATGCAACCGATACCGCAGCCGCGCCAGCCGCACCGCATCGGTCACGGAACCCGACGCTCGCTCCGCCCGTGTGATAATCGCGTCGACAAGCGGCGGATCGTCCCACACGCTCGAGCTGGCAAGAAGCGCCGTCTGCACCGCCGCGTCGTCGCGGTGAGCCTCCGACAGTCCCCGGAGCACCGCCTTCGCCTCCTCCCGCCCCGCCCCCTCCAGCGCGAACCCTCGAATCAGACCCCAGTTCGCGTTGCCCGCCTCCGCAGACGTCAACCGCCGCTTCTCCAACTGGCCCAGCGCCACATCCAACCCATCCCGGCTCGCTGCCCTTATGAACTCGACCTCCGCCTCGACCGGCGTGAAGCCATCCTCCCCAAGCTTCGCGATCACCCTATCCGCCACCGGCAGGTCCGCACGCGCCGCCACCATCGCGAGCTGACGCAGCACCTCCTGCGTCACCGAGTCCGCGGCGGCATCGCCCAACGCCCCCTCGATCAGCCCGACGGCGACATCCGTGTGCCCCGTCGCCAGCTCGGCCTGGACCCGCAGCGGCAGCAGGCTCGGGTCGCTCTCCGCCTGCGCCTTCACCAGCTCGCGAAACGCCTCCCCATCCTTCTGCGACAGCGTGGCCGCCTGCGTCAGCCACGCCGCCGCCAGCGTGCTCCGCGCCGCCATGTTCCGCGGGTCCCGCCTCACCGCCTCCTGCGCCCACTCCAGCGCTGGGGTTGCGTCGCCCTCCTGAAGATAAAGCGTCGCCAGCTCCATTGGCGGAGCCGACCAGTACGGCGCCCACCTCGCCGCCTCCGCCAACGCTCCGCGAGCCGCGATCCCCGACCCCATCGACGCCAGCAGCTTGCCACGGTAACGGTGAAAGAACGGGTTCGTCCCGTCCGCCTCCAACGCGGCATCCAGCACCGCCAGCGTCCGCTCCACATCGCTCCCCCCCGCCGCCGTCACTGACGCCGTCGCCGTCGCCTCATCCCCCTGCGCCGCGAGCAGCAGACCCCAAGCCTCCGCGACCGCGTCGCCCTTCCGCGCAGCCACCGCCATCATGATCGCCCGCGACTCCTCCTTCCGCCCCAGTTGCGACAGCGCCACCGCCCGCAGCCCCAGCAGGTCCGACGAGGCCCCCGCGGCCCCCGCATCCACCTTGCCCATCTGCTCCAGCAGCTCCTCCTGCCGACCGGTCAATATCGCTCTTCGGCCAAACTCCCGCAGCACCCACGGAGCATCGTCCCGACCCAGCTGCGCCCGCAGCACATCCATCACGTCGGTACTCGCCCGCGCACCCTCGAGCTGCTGCAGCACCAAATTCAACTCCATCGGCGTCAACGGCTGCGTCGCCGCCCCGCGGAGCAGGTCCAGCGCCAACTTGCCATACTCCTGGGCCGCCTCCTTCTCCCCCCTGCTGCCCGCCCGCACTGCGGCCGCCCGAACGGCAGCCGCGTACATCAATCGATTCAAAACCACCTCCGGGTGCTGCTCATAGAGCTGCCTCGCATGCCGCGCCAGCTCCGCCGGCGGCTTGCCCAGCCGCTGCGCCAGTTGCAGGTAGAGCTCCTGCGCCCGCAGGTTCGACGCTGAGACTTTTACGCACGTCTCCACCCAGTAAAACGCCTCCTCGAGCTGCCCCATCCGCAGGTATGCCTCCGCCTTCACCAGCAGAGCCGTGTCCCGCAGGTCGTCGGGCGCGATCTCCGCCGCCAGCACCGAGTCCGCCAGCGTGATCGCCGCCTGGTACTCCCCCCGCTGGAGCTTGATCTGCGTCAGCACCGACAGCGCGAACGTGTCGCGGGGGTAGGCATTGAACAGCGCCGCCGCCCCCGCCTCCGCCTCATCGAAGAACCCCAGCCGCAGTTGTACCTGCACCAGCGACCGCCTCGCCGCCCAGTGCTTCGGGTCCAGCTCCAGCGCCTGCTGCAACGCCGCCGCCGCCTCGAGCAGGTCCTGACGCGTTGCATCCGACGCCTCCAGCCGCGCAACCGCCAATTGATTCAACGCGCTCACATCATCCGGGCGACGCGCCACATACTCCGCGAACAGCCCGGAGGACCGAGCAAAGTCCCCCGCCGCAAACGCTTCAAACGCCTGCATCCGCAGCTCCCGGCTCTCAAAACGCCAGATCGTGTAACGCCACCCCGCAAACGCCGCAATCAACGCAACCGTCAGCAGCACCCCGCTCAACAGCAGCACCAGCCGCGGGTTGCGACGCAGCGGAGCCGTCAGGCGTTGAAGCCTGCCCCGCTTTGAGTCCGGGTGCGCCCCCTCCCGCACCGGAGCGGGGATGGATCTGCCCCCGCGGTCGTCACGCCGCTCTTTGGACCACGAACGCAGCATCACGATCGTATCCCCGATTGAATGACCTGCAACGTGCCCCAGTTGCTCTCTAGAAACGCCTCCGTCAGCTCCCTTCGCGACTCCTCTGAAAAGCTGCTGCTAAACACGAGCTGCACCTGCGTCACCCCGAACCGGTCCACCCATGGCAGCTTGATCCTTTCCCGAACCGTCTCCGCCCACCGCACGATGTGACCATCGGGCATCACGAAAAAGTTGTTGACATAGATCTGCTGCAGCCGCTCCTCCAACACCTGCCGGAAAATATACTCCGCCCCCTCGACCGTCCCAAACTTGACCGGCCAATCCACTTCCTTGAGCATTCCCATCTGCCACCCGCTGTTGGGATAACAAACCCTCGGCTCGTGATAGTGCATGTCGCGTGCATACGCACACTGAATCAACGACACCCGGAACGACTGACGCGTCGTCGGATGCACAAACTCCACGCTGTACACCGCGTTGGGCTTGAGCATCTCCTCCGCCGGGGCCGTCAGCGGCACCACCCGCCCCTCCCAGCCCGCGAGCTGCATCGGCATCGCCCGCACCGCCCGCGCCACCCGCGCGTGATACGCCGTCGCCGCCTGCGTCGACGCCGGCGAATACACCACCAGCGCCCCCACCGCCAGAATCAACCCCGACAGCGACGCCGAGGGCAACGCACCCCATTGCCTCCCCACTACCCCACCTCCACTACCTCCACCACCCTCACGCCCGCCCCCCTTCGCCACGGCTTCACCCCCCGCCGCCCGCTGCCTCACCCGCAGCCCCGCCCACTTCAGCGACGACACCACCACCTGACACAGCAGCACCGCCACCACAAACACCACAAACCCCAGCACATCGTGCAACTGGTCCGCCAGCATCTCGCTCCCATAACCATGCGCCAGCGTCACCGGCACCAGCCGCACCAAATTGCACACCACCGCCACCACCGGCACCGACCCCAGCAGCAGCAGCCGCACCGGCCACCGCAGCCTCTGCACAAACGCAAACACATACATCAACACCATCAACGCAAACGTCGACCGCATCCCGCTGCACGCCTCCGCCACATTCACCGACTCCCCGTTAATCACCAACAAATTCCCCAACCGCTTCACCGGCACCCCCACCGTGTTCAACACCTCCGTCGTCGCCACCGAAGCCAGCCACTGCAACGGCACCGCCACCCACTGACCCGCCACCGCGGGCACCGGAATCAGGAAAAACAACAACAACACCGAAGGCCACGCCCTCCTAACCACCCGACCACCCCAAACCGCCCACAGCCCACCCACAATTACCAACACCGGACTCGCATACCACAGCGTGTCCATCCGCAACGGATAACTCGCCCAAAAAGCCCCCAACCCCAACAAAACCACCACTCCACCCCACCACCCCTCACCCCATCCCCCACCCTCCCCCGCCGCCGCCGCCAACTCCCGCCGCCTCACCCACGCCAG
>PPFU01003105.1_pt1 | contig 27004 bp, 27 predicted proteins | sample 1535991 | NCBI WGS metagenome assembly PPFU01 (sample SAMN04901290, study PRJNA319586) | Hypolithon metagenome, whole genome shotgun sequencing project. | isolation source: Antarctic Hypolithon | place: Antarctica: Miers Valley | collected 2014
TCCATGCCGGCAACCTCGCCTACATGGCGGTGCTGGCGATCTTCCCGTTCTTCATCACCGGCGCGGCGATGTTCAGCCTGTTCGGCGAGGAGGCCGATCGCGCCGCCGCCATCAACGCCGTGCTCACCGCGCTGCCGCCGGTGGTGGGCGAGGTGATCGGGCCGGTCGCTCGCAGCGTGGTCGACCAGCGCAGCGGGCTGCTGCTGTGGGCCGGCGGGCTGTTCGGCCTGTGGACTGTGGGCAGCCTGGTGGAGACGATCCGCGACATCCTGCGCCGCGCCTATGGCACGCAGCCCACCCGCGCCTTCTGGATGTACCGCCTGCTGTCCACCGGGATGATCATCATCGCGGTGATTCTGCTGCTGCTCAGCCTGATCGCGCAGGTGATGATCGGCGCGGTGCAGGAGGTGGTGGCGGCCTATTTTCCCGATCTCAACACGCTGCTTGCCCGCCTGGCCTGGTCGCGCATCATCCCGGCGATCGGGCTGTTCGGATCGCTCTACCTGCTGTTCTACACGCTGACGCCGGCGGCCTACCGCCAGCAGCGCTATCCCAAATGGCCCGGCGCGGCGCTGGTCACCATCTGGTGGGTGAGTGTCTCGATCGCGATGCCGCCGCTGCTGCGAAGCCTGTTCAGCTACGATGCGACCTATGGATCGCTAGCCGGGATCATGATCGCGCTTTTCTTTTTCTGGCTCATCGGCCTAGGGATGGTCACCGGCGCGGAGCTGAACGCGGCGCTCGCCGAGACACCCGAAGAGAAGGAGGAGCCACCGGCCAGCCCGGCGGCTGCCGCGGGGACGGACACGAAGGAAATCGAGCAATGACAGCGCTGATGGCCGGCAAGCGCGGCCTCATCATGGGACTGGCCAACGAGAAATCGCTGGCCTGGGGTATCGCCAAAAAACTGGCCGAGCACGGGGCCGAACTGGCTTTCTCCTACCAGGGCGAGGCGCTGGGCAAGCGCGTGCGGCCGCTGGCCGAGCAGCTGGGCTCCGACTTCACCTTCGAGTGCGATGTGGGCGACATGGCCTCGCTCGACGCCGCCTTCGAGACGCTGCGCGAGCGGTGGGACAGCATCGATTTCGTAGTCCATGCGATCGGCTACTCGGACAAGAACGAGCTGCGCGGGCGGTTCGTCGATACCAGCCTCGACAATTTCCTGATGACCATGAACATTTCGGCCTATTCGCTGGTGGCCGTGGCCCGGCGCGCGGCGGCGATGATGCCGCCCAAGGCCGAGGATGGCACCGGCGGCGGCGCGATCCTCACGCTGACCTATTACGGCGCCGAAAAGGTGGTGCCGCATTACAATGTGATGGGCGTGGCCAAGGCGGCGCTGGAGGCAAGCGTGCGCTACCTCGCCAATGATCTGGGGCCGGACAACATCCGCGTGAACGCGATCAGCGCCGGGCCGATCAAGACGCTGGCAGCCAGCGGAATCGGCGATTTCCGCTACATCCTCAAATGGAACGAGCTGAACGCACCGATGCGCCGCAACGTGACGATCGACGAGGTCGGCGGCGCGGGGCTCTACATGCTGTCGGACCTCGCCTCGGGCGTGACCGGCGCGGTTCACCATGTGGACGCTGGCTATCACGTGGTCGGCATGAAGCAGGAAGACGCGCCCGACATCGCGCTGGTGTGAGCTTTCGGCCTCTCCAAGTTCCTGCTATGTTCGCGTGAGCGACTCGGTTGGGAGACAGGGGAATGATCACCGGAGGATGCCGCTGCGAGGCGGTGCGCTACGAGGCTGATGCCGAGCAGGTCCTGCATCACGCGCTGTGCCATTGCGCCGATTGTCGCCGCTCGTCCGGCGCGCCGGTGACGGCCTGGCTGGCGGTGCCTGCCCAGAGCTTCCGCGTCACCGCCGGCGAGGCACGCTGCTGGGAGGGGGACACCGGCTCGCTGCGGTTTTTCTGCGCCACCTGCGGCACCGGGCTCTACTTCGTGAACGAGACGATGCTGCCGGGCATCGTGGACATCACGTCCGCGACGCTCGACGATCCCGAGGGTTTGCCACCCACGGCGCAGATCCAGTGCGCCGAGCGGCTGGGCTACATGGCCCGGCTGGAAGCGCTGCCCCATTTCGAGCGGTTTCCCGAGGCATAGCGAGCCCGGCGTTGTGGGCGCTCGCCGGCGGGTAAGGACGGGTGAGCGCCAGCGGCGCCGTCTTCAGATAAAGGTTTTCCTCATCCGCACTGTCAGGAGAGCGGCGCCTGCCCGCCCACCGGCTCGCCGTGTTCGACCGCAAGGCGGGCGAGCAGTTGCACGATCCGGCCCGCCGCCTTGCCGTCGCCATAGGGGCTGTGGGCGCGCGCCATCGCCGCGTGCGCCGCTGCGTCGTCTAGCAGGCGGGTGGCTTCGGCGACGATCCGGTCGGGCTGCGTGCCCACCAGCCGGGCGGTGCCGGCGGCGATGCCCTCGGGCCGCTCGGTGGTCTCGCGCAGCACCAGCACCGGCACGCCGAGCGCCGGGGCCTCCTCCTGCACCCCGCCGCTATCGGTCAGCACCAGCGTGGCGACCGCCAGCAGCTGGGCAAAGTTCGGATAATCGAGCGGCCCGGTCAGCGCCACATTGGCAAGCCCGGCGAGCCGCTCCTCCAGCGCCGCGCGCACCGCGGGGTTGGGATGGAGCGGGAGCACGATGGCAATATCGTCGCGCCCGGCCAGCCGGCGCACCGCCTCGGCGATCCCGGCCAGCCCCGCGCCCCAGTTCTCGCGCCGGTGGGCGGTCACGGCGACGATGCGGCGCCCCGCGAAGCGGTGCTCGATCGCGCCCATTGCCGCCGCCAGCGTGGGCTCCTGCGCCACGCTGGCGGTGATCCAGTGAAGTGCGTCGATTACCGTGTTGCCGGTGACATGGACGCTCTCAGGAGCGACGTTCTCGGCCAGCAGCGCCGCGGCGGCGCCCTGTGTGGGCGCGCAGTGCAGTGTGGCAAGGGTGGCGACGATGCGGCGGTTCACCTCCTCGGGCCATGGGTTGTGGATGTCGCCGCTGCGCAGCCCCGCCTCGACATGGACCACCGGGATGTTCCGGTAATAGGCGGCGAGCGCCCCCGCCATCGCGGTCGCGGTGTCGCCCTGCACCACCACCCAATCGGGCCGTTCAGCATCGAGCGCATGGCCGATCCCGGTCAGCAAATGCGCGGTGAGTGCATCGAGGGTGCAACCCGGTTGCATCGGCGCCAGATCGCGGTTGGGCACAATGCCGGCGAGGTCCAGCACTTGCGCCACCATCGCGCCGTGCTGGCCGCTTACACATACGCGGCTGGTGAAACGCGCATCGTCGCGCAGCGCGTGGAGCAGCGGGAACAGCTTGATCGCCTCGGGGCGCGTGCCGAGGATGGTCAGAATGGGCGTGGGCGCGGCCAGGGTGCTAAGGCCGGGGTGGGGCGGAGTCAGTTCCCGCCGGGGCCGGACGGCGGCGGAGCGGTGGGAACCCGCGCCGGATCGACCACCTGGGCCGGTCTTGGGCGGTCGGTGGTGACGGGCACCTCGCCGTCTCGCTCGCGCCGCAGCCGCTCATCGTACTGGCGCTCGAGTTCTTCGACCCGGGTCTGCGTCTCGGAAGCTTCGGCGTCGATCGTCGCCAGCCGCTCGTCGCGCGCCTGCGCGATCAGCTGGCCGAAGCGCACGTCCGAGCTGGTCGCGCGCTCGGCATAAGCGGCCTCGATCATCTTGGCGGTGCAGCCCAACTCGCCGCCAGTGCCGATGGGGGTGCAGGAGAGCGGGCCGAAATCGCCCACCGCCTCGAAGGACTGGACGCGGCTGGCCCAGGACTCATTGTCCGGGCTGCCGCTCTGGCGAAGGCGCTCGGGAATGCGGAAGCGCTCGGTTTCGTCGAGCCGGGCGCAGACCACGATCTCGGCGCCGGTGGTGGCCGGGCAAGGGTCGTCGCCATAGATGATCAGCGTGTTGACGCGGTCGCCGCCATCCTCCTGCGCGGCGGCAGGAGCGGCGCCGAGCGCCAGCAGCGGAGCAAGGCCGAGAAGGGCGGCGGAAAGCCAGGAGCGATTGGAGGGGTGTCTCATCATCAGATCCTTTGAGCGCCCAAGGCGCTGAACATGCAATGAAGCGCTCCGCGCTGGGCCTCGGTTCCCTCGACCAGCCCTCGCCCGGAGGCTCATACCCGCTCGGTGACGCGGATCGCCACCCGGCAACCGAGCCGGATCGCGGCCGAGAGCAGCGCATAGGCGGGCGCACGCTCGGCGCCGGAGGCCATTGCGGTATCGTGGTGCTCACGCTCATCGTCGCGGAAGCGCTCGATCATGCCGGCCAGTTCGGGATCCTCGCCGGTCTGCTGGAGCGTCTCCAACTGGCGGGTATAGTGGCGCTCGATCTCGGTCTCCACCGCGGCGGTGCAGGCCATCGCCGCTTCCGGCCCGATCAGCGCGGTGGCCGCGCCCAGCGTGTAGCCGGCGGCCGACCACAGCGGCTGCAGCACTGTCGGGCGCACGCCGCGCCGCACCAGCAGCGCATCGAACTCGGCGCGGTGCGCGGCCTCCTGTTCCGCCATCGCGCGGATCTCGGCCGAATGGGTGGCGCTTTCGCCCATCACCGCAAGCTGGCCGGCATAGATGCGCGTGGCGCCGAATTCGCCCGCCTGGTCGACGCGGATCATCCGATCGCGCTGGCTCTCGTTCCTGTTCGTCATCCGCGCGCGCTCCTGAGGCCCAACAAGCGGGATATGGCGAGCCCGGCGAAAAACGAAAGGAGCGCGTTCCAACCGGCGAGCGAAACACCCAGCAGCCGCCACGGCGCTTCGTCGCAGCGCACCAGCGGCGCGTTCATGATCGCCTCCAGCGGATCGCCGCCCGCGCCCCCAGAGACTCCGGCCGCGTTGGCGCAGCCGGTGACCCCCTCCCACCAGCCGTACTCGACGCCGGCATGGAACAGGCCGATAAGGCCTGAGATCATAATCGCCAGCGCGGCGAACGGCAGCAGCGCGCGCGGGGCCACGCGGGTGGAGAGCAGCGCGAGGGCGATCGCCACGAAATGGGCATAGCGCTGCCACCAGCACATCTCGCAGGGGTAAAGGCCAAAGCCATATTCGCTCACATACGCCCCCGCGATCAGCAGCGCGGGCACGCCGATCGCCAGCCGCTGCGCGAGCAGGTCGGCCGGGGCCAGTGCCACGGGCCGCGCGAGCGGTTGCGAGCCGGATGGATCAGGGGAGAGGCTGTGGCCGGGATTAGCCACGGATCAACCGGCCTCGGCCATCATCGAGCAGGCCCCGGACGGTCAGCGCGCGGCGATGACCGCGCTGCCGGTGCGGCGCAGCACCTTGATCGCGTAATCGAGCTGGAAATCGTCGATTCCCTGCGCCTCCAGCTCCTCGGCGGTGAGGGTGAAGCGCGGATCGGCTTTGCGATCCTGCTCCAGCGCCTTGTCCTCCAGATCGACCTCGTTGACGAGGTGCCCGCGCAGATCGCTCTCGCGCAGCGCATATTGCTGGCGCCGGGCGGCATCGGGATCGCTGAGCTGCGGCACGCGGATATCGGGCTCGATCCCGCCCTCCTGCACCGCGCGGCCCGAGGGCGTGTAGTAACGCGCGGTGGTGAGCTTGAGCGCCGCATCGCGCGCCAGCGGCAGCAGCGTCTGCACGCTGCCCTTGCCAAAACTGCGCTCGCCCATCACCAGTGCGCGGCGCTGGTCCTGCAGCGCGCCCGCTACGATCTCGCTTGCCGAGGCGGAGCCCGCATCGATCAGCACGATCATTGGCACGCCCGCCGCGGCATCGCCGCGATAGACGCTCTCGGCCTGGTAATAGATCGTGTCGCGCTTGGCGCGCCCACGCTGCGAGACGATCTGCCCCTTGGTAAGAAACAGGTCGGCCAGCGCCACCGCCTCGTCGAGCGAGCCGCCCGGGTTGCGCCGCAGATCGAGCACCAGGCCGGCCAGCCGCCCGCCCGCCTCGCTGCGCAGGCCGGACAGCGCCGCGTTGACATCGGCGCCCACGTCGCGGCTGAACTCGTTGACGCTGATTGTGCCGATGCGGCCTTCCTGCAGCTCCCAGGTGACCGGCTCCAGCTCGATCAGCCCGCGCGTGACCAGCACCTCGAACGGCTGATCGCGGCCCGGGCGGAAGATCGACAGCTCGATCGAACTGCCGGCCGGCCCGCGCATCTGCTTCACCGCCTCGTCCAGCGCGAGCCCGTAGATCAGCTTGCCGTCGATATGAGTGATGAAATCGCCGGCCTTGATCCCGGCCCGGTCCGCCGGGCTGCCCTTGAACGGCGAGACGACCTTCACTGCGCCATCTTCCATCTGCACCGAGATGCCCAGGCCCTGGTAATTGCCGTCGATCATCGCCTCGAGCCGTTGAAGCGCGGGCCCATCGAGATAGGCCGAGTGCGGATCGAGCGCGGCCAGCATTCCGTCGATCGCGCCGCGGATCAGCACCTCGTCCTCCACGGGCTCGACATAGCTGGCCTTGATCCGCTGGTAGGTGGCGAACAGCTTGCCGAATTCGGACGAGGAGCGGCTTTCGACCTGCGCGAACACCGCGGTGGTGGCGGGCAGCAGGGCCACGGCGGTCAGGAGGGCCGCGGCGCGCAGCGGCTGGGCAAGCTTCATGGGAAAGCGGATTCCTGTTGTGCGTGAGGCGGCTTGTATCCTGTGCCACCGATGAATGGAAGATGAGGGTTCCCGCGCCCGCTTCAAGGAGCGCTAGCCAGCGCGGTGGTAAGGATGGCCGGCGATGATCGCGGTGGCGCGGAACAATTGCTCCAGCAGCATCGCGCGGGCGAGCAGATGCGGCCAGGTAGCGCGGCCGAAGGCGAGCAGCAGGTCCGCCTCCGCCCGCGCGGCATCGCCGTGGCCATCGGCCGCGCCGATGAGGAACCGCGTTTCGCGCACGCCATCGTCGCGCCAGCGCCGCAGGAGCGCCGCGAAATCCTCCGACGCAAGGTCCTCGCCGCGCTCGTCGAGCAGGATCTGCCGACACGGGGTGAGCGGATCGGGCAGGCGGCCGCCGCTCTCGGGCAGTTCGGTGAGCCGGAAAGGCCAGGTGATTCGCTTCTGGTAGCGAGCGACCAGCTCCGCCTCCGGTGAGCGAGCGATTTTTCCGCGGGCAATCACGTGAAGGAGAATGTTGTTTTAGTCCTTCAGGCGCTGGGCGCGGGCCATTTTAGTTCGGCCTTCCGGCCGGCGCGCGTTCGCGCTTGCGGCGCGGTAGCGCGCCGGTGTCCGCGCCGACCGGAGGCGTCGAAGGCTGAACAGGTGCGCTGCTCGCAAGCCGCCGCCGCTGTGACCCGAATCAGGCGTGCCCGGCGGTGGCGGAGACGTCTTCTTCGCCGAAGCCCCACATCCGTTCGAGGTTGTAGAAGCTGCGCACCTCGAGGCGGAACAGGTGGATCACCACGTCGCCCGCGTCGATCAGCACCCAATCCGCCGCCGGCAGCCCCTCGATCCGGCACGCGCCGTGGCCGGCCGTCTTCACCCGCTCGGCCAGCTTGCCCGCCATCGACGCAACCTGTCGGGTCGAGCGGCCTGAGGCGATCACCATGTAATCGGCGATGCTGGACTTGCCCTCCAGCGCGATCGAGACGACGTCCTGCGCCTGGTCCTCGTCCAGCTGGTGGAGGACCAGCGCATGCAAGGCGTCGGCTTGGGAGCGGCGCTCGGTTGTCGTGTCAGCCATGGGCGCGAGCGGTGCCCTCTGCGTCGGAGCGCCGGTGGGCACCGGCCAGCCTTGGGTCTGGTTCATCGCGACCATTCATGCTCCTTGAAAGAAAAGGGCCCAGCGGGCCGGGCAAATTGGCGCGCGCCAATTTCATGCACCGCCGCCTTGTGGCGCGGGCACCTTTGCCAAATCGTGAATAGGGGTCACATCGTGAATGAGGGACCGGGTCACGCCATCGCGTTGAGTCGCACCCCCCAACCGGGCGGCCCAATTGGGATCCGCCAGGCGGATCGCGCTGGCCGAACGCGGATCGGCGTCGAAACGCAACTCAAGCAGAGCGGGAGCGCTCCATCCGTTCCGGTTGAACAATGCGGGGTCGCTCAGGCTGGCGGCAGGCGACCGGTAGCGCCGCAGCCAGGCCATCGCGGGGCTCGCGAGGGCCTGCGGATCATACCCGGGCCGGGCCACCACCGCAATCGGCATTTCCCGCGCCAGCCGCCGCCAGTCGCGCCACAGGTGCAGCTGGGCGAGATTGTCGGCCCCCATCAGCCACACGAATCGCCGTCGCGGGAAGCGGCGCTTGAGCGCCCGCAGCGTATCGGCGGTGTAGCGCGTGCCCACTTCGCGCTCGATCGCGGTCACCCGGATGGGCGCCCGCCGCGCCATCGCCCGGGCCGAGCGGAAGCGGGCGGAGAGCGACGCCATGCCCGCCGCGGGCTTGAGCGGATTGCCGGGGGAGACCAGCCACCAGGCCTCATCCAGCCCGAGCGCCTCGATGGCGAACCGAGTGATCCGCCGGTGGCCTCCGTGCGCCGGGTTGAAGCTGCCGCCGAGCAGGCCGATGAGCGGACCGTCACGAGTCACGGAAGGTGGTTCATGCAGGGCGCGCGCCTCAGGCCGGGCAACGCGGCGGTGACAGGTGGCGGGCGACGTAGCCACCCTGGCGCTCGATCATCCAGCCCGGAAATTCGGGGGCCAAGGCGCTCAGCCGCTCGAGTTGCGCGAGATCGTCGGCGGTCAGCTCCACCGCGCAGGCAGCGATGTTGTCGGCCAGCTGGTCCGCGCACTTGGCGCCCACGATCACGCTGGAAACGACCGGTCGGTGCAGCAGCCAGGCAATCGCGATCTGCGCCACCGAGACGCCCCGCGCCTTGCCCATCGAGCGCATCGCCTCCACCACAGGCCCGGCGCGTGCAAGGTCCACCGGCGGAAAATCAAAGCTGGCACGGCGCCCCTCGCCCTCGATGCCAGCCGCGCCGAAGCGGTACTTGCCGCTGAGCAACCCGCCCGCCAGCGGCGACCACGCCATCAGCCCCAGCCCCTCGCTCGCCAGCATCGGCGCCAGCTCGCGCTCCAGCCCGCGCCCGGCGATCGAATAATAGGCCTGCACCGAGACCGGCGCAGCCCAGCCGTGGCCCGCCGCCAGCCCGAGCGCCTTGGTCACCTGCCACGCCGCCCAGTTCGACACGCCGACATAGCGCGCCCGGCCCGAGCGGACGATGTCCTCCAGCGCCCGCAGCGCCTCCTCCATCGGGGTGACCGGATCCCAGCCGTGGATCTGGTAAAGATCGACATGGTCGAGCCCGAGCCGCGCGAGGCTCGCATCGATCTGGTCCAGCAGGTGCTTGCGCCCGGTGCCCGACTGGTTCGGCGCCTCGCCCATCCCGCCCATCGCCTTGGTCGCGACGACGATCTCGGAGCGGGCGAGGCCCAGCGCGCTGATTGCCGCGCCCAGCAGCTCTTCCGACTGGCCGTTGGTGTAGACGTTGGCGGTATCGACGAAGTTGATCCCGGCCTCCACCGCCTGCCGCAGCAGCGCTGTCGCCCCCTCCAGCCCCACGCCGTTGACCGCGCCGAAGAAGCCCTCTTCCGTCCCGAAGGTCATGGTGCCCAGGCAAAGTTCGCTGACGAGCAGGCCCGTGCGGCCGAGCGTGTTGTAGCGCATGGTCGTCTCCTGTCCGGCAGACGGCAGGCCCGGAGGCTACGGGCGGACCTGCCCGGTGCCGCGAACCTGCCACTTGTAGGTGGTCAGCCCCTCCAGCGCCACGGGCCCGCGCGCGTGCAGCCTTCCGGTGGCGATGCCGATCTCCGCCCCCAGCCCGAACTCGCCGCCATCGGCGAACTGGGTGGAGGCATTGTGCATCACGATGGCGCTGTCCACCTCGGCCAGGAAGCGCTCGGCGGCGGCCTCATCGGCGGTGACGATCGCCTCGGTATGGCCCGAAGAATGGCGGATGATATGCGCGAGCGCGGCATCGAGCCCGTCCACCACCGCCACCGAGAGCACCGCGTCGAGATACTCGGTGCCCCAATCCTCGTCGCTCGCAGCGCCGATCCGCGGGTCGATCGCCTGCGCGCGGGCATCGCCGCGCAACTCGCAACCCGCTTCGATCAGCGATTGCACCACGTCGCGTCCGGCGGGGAAGGCCGCATCGAGCAGCAGCGTTTCCATCGCGCCGCAAATGCCGGTGCGGCGCATCTTGGCGTTCAGCGTCACCGCCAGCGCCATCGCCGGATCGGCAGCGGCGTGCACATAGGTGTGGCACACACCGTCGAGATGGGCGAGCACCGGCACCCGCGCATCGGCCTGCACCCGCGCGACCAGCCCCTTGCCGCCGCGCGGCACGATCATGTCGATCAGCCCGGCGGCGCGCAGCATCGCGCCCACTGCCGCGCGCTCCTGCGTGGGCACCAACTGCACCGCCTCGGCCGGCACCCCGGCGGCGGCGAGCCCCTCCACCAGCGCGGCATGGATCGCACGGTTGGAATGCACCGCCTCGCTCCCACCGCGCAACAGCACCGCATTGCCGCTCCGCAGGCACAGAGCGGCGGCATCGGCGGTGACGTTGGGGCGGCTTTCGTAGATGATGCCGATCAGCCCGATCGGGATACGAATGCGCGCCAGCTCCAGCCCGCTCGGCACGCTGCGGCGGTCGATCTCTTCGCCCACCGGGCTGGGCAACGCAGCGACCGCCTCCAGCGCGGCGGCAATGCCCTCCAGCCGCGCGCCGTCGAGCCGCAGCCGGTCGAGCAACGCCCGGGTGAGCCCATTTGCTTCGCCCGCCGCCATGTCCTGCGCATTGGCCGCGAGAATGCTTGCCTCGTTCGCCCGCAACACCGCAGCCGCCTCCCGCAGCGCCTGCGCCCGGGTGGCATCGCCCAGCTGCACCAGCTGTCGCTGCGCGGCACGGCCGGCCTGCGCGAGGCCGGCGATCAGCGCATCGAAATCGTTCGGCTCCTGGTGAGTGGGGAGAGGCTGGCTAGACATGCGCGACCGTCTACCAGCGCCTGAACAGCCTGTCAGGCGCGAATCGGCTGATGGTGGCGGGCAATGCCGCTCTGCGGGGATGGTTCCCGACTTTCCGACAAATTATTTCCTCGGATCGCTCATTTCATCGCAAAGTGACCCCGTGTTGCCTTGAAGCGCCGTCCCAAGATTGGACTCGGGCCGATGATACAGCGTAACCGCGCCGCCTACGGGAAACCACTCAAGGGTTTGTTTTGCGAAATCACGATGCCGCTTGCTCGCCGAGCTGCGGGCCGGCCCTCTCTGCAGAGCGCGCGCCCTCTCTCCGCTCTAGCGGGCGGACCCCGTCCAGCCGCAAGCAGACGCTCCTCGCCGTAGCCGGCGCGGCCGTATGCGCGGTGTCGCTGGGTGTGGGCGCGCTCGGCTGGCAGCAGACCCAGGCGGCAAGCGAGCAGCTGGCCGCGCGCGAAGCGCATGTGACGAGCGAGGCGGCACGGGTCGAGGCCTTCCGCAGCGATCTGAATGCGGTGGCGCAAGACCTCCAGGCCCGGCAGGCATTCCTCGAGGAGATGGTCGAGCTGCTGCCCGAGGATGTGACGGATGGCGAGGACGCCGCCGCAGCCGAAAGCACCGACACCGAGACCGCAGCCAGGCTCGGCGCCGCGATGCCCGAGGCCGGCGCGCTGGCCCGGCTCGAACGGCGCCAGCTGGCGCTGGCCGATCGGCTGACTCGCTTTGCCGTGAACCGCGCCGCCGGGGCCGAGGCGGCGATCCGCCAACTCGGGCTCGATCCGCACGTGGTGCTCGCCGGGGCGCAGGCGGGCCGCGGTGGTCCGCTCGAGCGCCTGCCGACTGCTGGCCTCGGCAGCGCCTTCCAGCGGCTGGGCACCAGCCTCGCCCGGATGGACGAGATGGAGCAGGCACTGGCGCATATCCCGCAGGTGATGCCCGCCGATCTGCGGATGATCTCCTCGGGCTTTGGCCTGCGGCACGATCCGTTCACCGGCGAGGCGGCGATGCACTCGGGCCTCGATTTCCGCGGCGCGACCGGAACGCCGATCCACGCCGCGGCGACGGGCCGGGTCAGCTTCGTCGGGGTCAAAGGCGGCTACGGCAAGGTGGTGGAGATCAGCCACGGCAACGGCTTGATGACCCGCTACGCGCATATGTCCGCCTTCAAGACACGCGTGGGGCAGGAGATCTCCGCTGGCGAGGTGATTGGGGCAATCGGCAACACCGGCCGCTCCACCGGCCCGCACCTGCACTTCGAAGTGCGGGTGTACGACCGGGCGGTCAATCCGCGCCCGTTCCTGGAGAATGCGCCGCAACTGCTGCAGGAAGCCCGCGCGCACGACCATTGATGCGCCCGCCGCCGGTGTGCGGCCTTACGAGATCACGAGATGGGAGAGCAGCGCCGGGCACCGACCCGGCGCCCATTTTGTGAGGCAGCGCCGCAACGTGAGCGGCGCTCCGGCCCCTCAGCCCTGCGCTTCGCTCGCCTCGGCGGCGCGCTTGGCCTCGAGCCAGGCTGCGGCCTCGGCCTGCTGAGCGGCTTCGGCGGCGGCTTTGGTGGAGGCGGCGCGCTCGGCGCGCAGCTCCTCGATCAGCCGCGCGCGATCGTCGCCGGTATCAGCCTGCGTCTCTTCCTCGGTCTCCGGCTCGCCGGTCGACACGCGCTTGGCCGCCTTGGCTACGGCCGCATCCAGCTCGCGCTGCGAGCACAGGCCCAGCGTCACCGGGTCCTTCGCCTGGATGTTCGAGATGTTCCAATGGCTGCGATCGCGGATGGCGTTGATCGTGTTGCGGGTGGTGCCGATCAGCCGGCCGATCTGCGCGTCCGAGATCTCCGCGTGGTTGCGGATGATCCAGGCGATGCCGTCCGGCTTGTCCTGCCGCTTGGAAACGGGGGTGTAGCGCGGGCCCTTGGTGCGGCTGACATCCACCGGCGCGCGGTGCATCTTCAGCCGATATTCCGGCTCGTACTGCCCCCTCTCGATCTCCTCATGCGTCAGCTCGCCCGAATGGACCGGATCACGGCCCGTATATTTGGAGCTGGCGAGATCGTCCGCCATCGCCTGCACCTCGAGAATGTGCAGCCCGCAGAAGGCGGCGATCTGCTCGAAGCTGAGCGCGGTGTTGTCGACCAGCCAAGAGGCGGTGGCATGGGGCATCAGGGGGGTGGGCTGGGCCACGGGAACTCTCCGGCATGAAAACAAAGGGCCGCCCCTTCCCGGAGCGGCCACCATGCCCACCGATGTAGGCTTAATGTGGCGCAACGGCAAGCCGCTCAGGCGTGCCGCTCTGGGACGGGATGCCGGCGGGATGCGGGAGGGGCGGGCGCGACGGGCGGGCGGCGGTATGCTCAGGCGGTGGCGGCGCGCGCAGCCGGCGAGGGCGGCGCCGGTGTCTCGGGTTCCAGCGCGGCGAGGAACTGGTCGGTGCTCGCCTCCCAGCTGAACGAGCGGCCATGCGCCAGGCAATCCGCGCGGCTGAGGGTGAGCGCACCGGCGATCGCATCCTCCAGCCGCTCGGCCATGCAGCCGCTCCGGGGCGTCAGCACGTCCAACGGGCCGGCCACGGGATAGGCCGCCACCGGCGTCCCGCAGGCCAGCGCCTCGATCATCACCAGCCCGAACGTATCGGTGCGGCTGGGGAACACGAACACGTCGGCCGCGGCATAGCAGGCGGCGAGCGCCCGGCCGGTCTGCTGGCCGAGGAACAGCGTCTCGGGAAAGTCGCGCCTGAACTGGGCGAGCGATGGCCCGTCGCCCACCACCACCTTGGAGCCCGGGTGCGTGTTGGCGAGAAAGGCCTCGATGTTCTTTTCCACCGCCACCCGGCCGACCGAAAGCTGGATCGGCCGCGGCAGCGCCAGGAACAGGTCGGGCGGGCCGATGTCGGGGCCGAAATTGGCCATGTCCACGCCGCGGCTCCAGGGCCGCAGCCGGGTGAGGCCGTGCGCGCGCAACTGGGCGCGGATCGTCTCGGTCGCCACCATGATCCCGGCCGACGGGCCGTGGAACCGGCGGATGTAGGGCCAGAACAGGGAAGCCGGCAGATGCGTGCGGCGGGCGAGATAATCGGGAAATTGCGTGTGGTAGGCGGTGGTGAAGCTGCGCCCACGGTCCAGGCACCAGCCCCGCGCCGCCCAGCCCAGCGGCCCTTCGGTGGCGATATGCACCGCCTCGGGCGCGAAGGCATCGAGCCGGCGGCCCACCGCGCGGCGGCCGGCGAGCGCCAGGCGGATCTCGGGATAGGTGGGGCAGGGCAGCGAGCGGTAGAGATCGGGCGAGACGATCTCCACTTCATGCCCGCGCCGGCGCAATTCACCGGTTACCGCGGTCAGCGTGCGCACCACGCCGTTCACCTGCGGCGCCCATGCATCGGTCACCAGGGCTATTCTCATCGTGCGTTCGGGCCAATCATTGGGCCAATTATTGAGCTGGCGCTCCGGCCGATGGTTAGGCCAGAACTCCAGGGCACCGGCCCGCTGCTCGCTGTCACGCGGCGGCGGCCAGACCCGGATTACGCACGGCCACAAGGGCCTGTTCCGCGCTGGCGGCGCGAGCGGCTTCGCGCTTGGCGATTTCCTCGGGCCAGTGGAGGATCTCCATCCGCCCGTCGAAATGCTCGACCAGCGCGTTGCAGCCCTCCACCCAATCGCCATCGTTCCAATATTCGATGCCGTCGATGTTGCGGAACTCGGCGGTGTGGATATGGCCGCAGACCACCCCATCCACCTTGCGCTCGGCGGCGGCCCGGGCGACCACCTCCTCATATTTGGAGATGAACTCCACCGCGTTCTTCACCTTGTGCTTGGCCATCTTGCTGAGCGACCAATAGGGCATTCCCAATCGCCGCCGGGCGCTGTTGACCCAGCGGTTGAGCCCCATCAGCGAAACGTAAAGCGCATCGCCCACAAAGGCCAGCCAGCGGTGAGCCAGCATCACCGTATCGAATTCATCGCCATGCAGCACCATCAGCCGGCGCCCGTCCGCCGTATCGTGGAACGCCGCGCGCTTGATCTCCACCCCACCGAAGTTGAGCCCGGTGAACTGGCGGAACATCTCGTCGTGATTGCCGGGGATATAGATGATCCGCGTGCCGCGCTTGGCCCGCTTGAGAATGCGCCAGACGATATCGTTATGCGTGGCGGGCCAGTAGAACTTCTTCTTCAGCCGCCAGCCGTCGATGATGTCGCCGACAAGGTACATCGTGTCGGAATCGACATTGTCGAGAAAGTCGATCAGCAGCGCGGCATTGCAGCCCTTGGTGCCCAGGTGCACGTCGCTGATCCAGATCGTGCGGAAACGGCGGCGGCCTTCCTCGGGCGCGGCCTCGGGCACGCTGGGCTCGCGCGCCACGAGCGAGGGCAAGGAAGCGAGCACGTCCGCTCCGGTGGTAGTATCGTCGGTCGAACCCAGCATCGGCAAAGATCCTGCAAGCGGCTCTTGGATACCCTGACGTCTAGCGGGCGATTGTGACAGCCTCCCCTCCTTTCGGAGTCAGTTGCGCGACTGTATGACGATTGCCGGTCAGCCCTTCTCCCACGCCGGGAAGCCCGGCAGCGTGGCCACCCGGCCCAGCCATGCGCGCAGATGCGGCAGTCCATCGAGGCGAAAGCCCGCTTCCTCGCACACCGAAGTATAGGGGTAGAGCGCGACGTCCGCGAGCGAGGCCCGCTCGCCCACGAACCACTCGCGCGTCGCCAGGTGCCGCTCCATCAGCGCCAGCGCCGCCTCGCCCGCCGCGCGCTTGCCCGGGATCTGCGCGCGTTGCAATTGGCTCAACCGCTCCTCGCCAAGCGCGCATAGCCAAAAGCGCAGCGTGGCGACGTTGGGTTCGTGATTGTACTGCTCGAAGAACATCCAGTGCAGCATATCGGCCCGCTCGAAACGGCCCGGCGGCACCAGTGCGCTGCCCTCGGCGAGGTAGCAGCAGGCAGCGTTGCTCTCCGGTAGGAAGCGCCCTTCCACTTCCAGCACTGGAATGCGGCCATTGGCATTGACGGTGGAGAGGAAGGCGGGCGTGCGCGTCTCGCCGTCAAGAATATCGTATTGCCGCCGGTCGAGCGGCTGGCCCAGCAGCGCGGCGGTGAGGCGGATCTTGTAGCAATTGCCGCTGCGCGCATCCTCGTGCAGCACCGGCACCGGGGTCGGCACCGGATTGCCTGCGGGTGTTTCCGTCACGGCCATGTCGCTCCCTCCTCGCCCGTCGCCAGCACGATCTTGCCGATATGCTCGCCCGCCTCCATCCGCGCGTGAGCGGCGGCGGCCTCGGCCAGCGGGATTGTGCGGTCCATCACCGGGCGCAGGCGCCCCTGCGCCACCAGCGGCCACACCTCGCGCCCGATCGCCTCGGCCAACTGCGCCTTGAACGCATCGGGCCGCGCACGCAGGGTCGAGCCGGTGAGCGTCAGCCGCCGCACCATCACCTTGGCCATGTCCACCGTAGCCAGTGCGCCGCCCTGCACGGCGATGGTCACCAGCCGTCCGTCGGGCGCGAGGCAATCGCAATTGCGCTGGGTATACGCACCCGCCACCATGTCGAGCACCAGCGGCACGCCAGCCCCGCCGGTGATCGCGCGCACCGCCTCGACGAAATCGGCCGTCCGGTAATTAATCGCATGGTCCGCTCCGATCCGCCGGGCAGCGGCGCATTTCTCGTCACTGCCGCAGGTGACGATCACATCCAGCCCGCGCAGCTTCGCCAGCATCGTCGCCATGGTGCCGATGCCGCTGGTGCCGCCATGCACCAGCAGCGTCTCGCCCGCCCGAGCCGTGCCGCGCTCGAACACATTGTGCCACACGGTGAACAGCGTCTCGGGCAGCGCCGCCCCCTCTGCCAGCGAAAGCCCGTCCGGCACCGGCAGGCAATGCGCCGCCCTGGCGAGGCAATATTGCCCATAGCCGCCGCCGATCACCAGCGCACAGACCCGCTGCCCCAGCAGCCCCGCCGCCACGCCTTCGCCCAGCGCCACCACCGTGCCGGCGATCTCCAGCCCGGGAATTTCGGGCGCGCCCGGCGGGGGCGGGTAGAGCCCGCGACGCTGGAGCACGTCGGGCCGGTTCACCCCCGCAAAGCCCACCGCCACCAGCACCTCGCGCGGCCCGGGCCGCGGCACCGGGCGGGTCTGCGCCACCAGCATCTCGGGCCCGCCCGGCGCTTCGATGCCGATCGCCACCATGGTCTCGGGAACACTATCCAGCATCTTGCGGGGCCACTGCACTCCTCGATCCAGCCGCTCCCGGCTGGCCAACAGGGCTAGCGAGTCGGCCCATTGACAGCAAGCCGGGGCAGGAGGATGCTCCATGGCAATGGAGGACGATCTCCCCCGAAGGCGCGATGACATCGCAAGCCAACTGGCCGGCGAAATGCTCGACCGATACTCGCAGGCCGAGCTGCTGGAACGCATCCGCCTGCTGGAAGCCGAGATCGAACGGGTCCGTTCCCGCCACCAGCAGGCCGCCGGTGACCGCCACGCGGCCGAAGCGCTGTTCGGCAAGCTGGGCGCGACTTGACCGGCCGCAGGCCTGGCACCGACCCACTCGCAATTGCGCGGCAGCGCCCCATATCGCTCCTATCGAACTTCTACCCTGCGTTTAACGCATGTTCACTGCGTCAGGCGCATATTCCTGCCACCTTCGGCCCATACCGAGAATCGTAGCACCCCACGGGACCACACATATGCCAAGTTTCGCCCAGAGCCTCGAAAAGACCCTCCACGCCGCGCTGCAGAACGCGACCGAACGGCGGCATGAATATGCCACGCTCGAACATCTGCTGCTCGCGCTGGTGGACGATACGGAAGCCGCCGCGGTGATGACCGCCTGCGGGGTGGAACTGGGCGAACTGGGCAATGTGGTGCGCCAATACCTCGATCAGGAATACCAGTCCCTGCGCACCGAGGATGAAACCGATCCGCAGCCCACCGCCGGCTTCCAGCGGGTGATCCAGCGCGCCATCCTGCACGTCCAGTCTTCCGGCAAGGACACCGTCACCGGCGCCAACGTGCTGGTGGCGCTGTTCTCCGAGCGCGACAGCTACGCGGTATACTTCCTGCAGCAGCAGGACATGAGTCGGCTGGATGCGGTGAGCTACATCAGCCACGGCATCGGCAAGGGCGGCCGCCCGGCCGAACACCGCATGCCCGATGGCAGCGAGGAACCGGCGACCAAGGCCGAGGAAAAGGCCGAGAAGGGCTCGAAGAAGGAATCCGCGCTCGACCAGTTCTGCGTCAACCTCAACAAGAAGGCGCTGGACGGCAAGGTCGATCCGCTGATCGGCCGCGGCCCGGAGGTGGATCGCACGGTGCAGATCCTCTGCCGCCGCTCGAAGAACAACCCGCTCTACGTGGGCGATCCGGGCGTCGGCAAGACCGCCATCGCCGAAGGCCTCGCCCGCAAGATCGTCGAGGGCGAGGTGCCCGAGGTGCTTGAACAGGCGGTGATCTACTCGCTCGACATGGGCGCGCTGCTGGCCGGCACCCGCTATCGCGGTGATTTCGAGGAGCGGCTGAAGCAGGTCGTCAACGAACTCGAGAAGATGCCCCACGCGGTGCTGTTCATCGACGAGATCCACACGGTGATCGGCGCGGGCGCCACCAGCGGCGGGGCGATGGACGCCTCCAACCTGCTCAAGCCCGCGCTCTCCAGCGGCGGCATCCGCTGCATCGGCTCCACCACCTACAAGGAGTTCCGCAACCATTTCGAGAAGGACCGCGCGCTGCTGCGCCGCTTCCAGAAGATCGACGTTAACGAGCCATCCGTGGAAGACACGGTGAAGATCCTCAAGGGCCTGCGCACCGCCTTCGAGGAGCACCACAAGGTCAAGTACACGCCCGATGCCATCCGCACCGCGGTGGAGATGAGCGCGCGCTACATCAACGATCGCAAGCTGCCCGACAAGGCGATCGACGTGATCGACGAGGTCGGCGCAATGCAGATGCTGGTGCCCCCCAGCCGCCGCCGCAAGACGATCACGTCGAAGGAGATCGAGAAGGTCATCGCCACCATGGCGCGGATCCCGCCCAAATCGGTCAGCAAGGACGACAAGGCCGCGCTCGCCAGCCTGGAAAAGGATCTCAAGCGCGTCGTCTACGGGCAGGACCGGGCGATCGAGCTGCTCGCCACCGCCATGAAGTTGAGCCGTGCGGGCCTGCGCGAGGCGGACAAGCCGATCGGCAGCTTCCTGTTCTCCGGCCCCACCGGCGTCGGCAAGACCGAGGTCGCGCGCCAGCTGGCCGAGATCATGGGGATCGAGCTCAAGCGCTTCGACATGTCCGAATATATGGAGCGTCACTCGGTCAGCCGCCTGATCGGCGCGCCCCCGGGCTATGTCGGCTACGATCAGGGCGGCCTGCTGACCGACGCGATCGACCAGCACCCCCATTGCGTGCTGCTGCTCGACGAGATCGAAAAGGCCCACCCCGATCTGTTCAACATCCTGCTGCAGGTGATGGATAACGGCCGGCTGACAGATCACCACGGCAAGACGGTGGATTTCCGCAATGTGGTGCTGATCATGACCACCAATGCCGGCGCCTCGGATGCCGCCAAGCAGGGCATCGGCTTCGGCGCGGGCCAGCGCACGGAAGCGAGCGAGGAGGCGGTGAAGAAGATGTTCACGCCGGAATTCCGCAACCGGCTCGATGCCATCGTGCCCTTCGCCTATCTCGCGCCCGAGACGATCAGCCGCGTGGTGGACAAGTTCATCCTCCAGCTGGAATTGCAGCTGGCCGACCAGAACGTGCACATCCAGTTCGATAGCGTTGCGCGCGAATGGCTGGGCAAGCGCGGCTACGACAAGCTGATGGGCGCCCGGCCGATGTCGCGGCTGATCCAGGAGCGGGTCAAGCAGCCGCTGGCCGAGGAACTGCTGTTCGGCCAGCTGAGCGCCGGGGGCGAGGTGCATGTCAGCGTGAAGGACGACAAGCTCGCCTTCGAACTAAGCCCCGCCGCGCCCAAAACCGCCAAGCCGGCCAAGCCCTCAAAGCGCCGCAAGGGCGCCGAGCCCGACGCCGAACCCGAGGCCGAAGCCGACGAGAGCCAAGGCGGGCAGGACTAACGCCGCAGCGGGGGCGGTCCGAAGGATAGGAAGGCGGGCTACCGGCAAATCGCTGCGCACCCGCCGCCCGCCAAAGGAACTCCCCCGCCGCTCTGCCATTCCTCTGCCAGATGAGCCCGAGCTTCTCCTGGATCCGCCCGGAGCCCTGGGGCATCCACGTGGTCCCCGCCGATTGCTGGATCGATCCCTCGCGCGAGGTGCCCCACGCGCTGGTCACCCACGGCCATGCCGATCATGCGCGCGGCGGCCACGGCCGCACCACAGCCACGCCCGAGACGCTGGCGATCATGGATCTGCGCTACAACACGCGCGAGAACATCCAGCCGGTGCACTATGGCGAGACCGTGCGCCTGCCCGGCGGGGTGGACGCCACCTATTTGCCCGCCGGCCATGTGCTGGGCAGCGCGCAAATCCTGCTCGAACTTGGCGGAGAGCGGGTCATCGTCACCGGCGATTACAAGCGCCGGGCCGATCCCACCTGCCCGCCCTTCCAAGTCACCCCGTGCGACGTGTTCATCACCGAGGCCACCTTCGGCCTGCCGGTGTTCATCCACCCGCCGATCGCCGGGGAGATGGCCAAGCTGCTCACCCGCCTCGCCGAATACCCGGAGCGCTGCGTGCTGGTGGGCGCCTATGCGCTGGGCAAGGCGCAGCGGGTGATCGCCGAGCTGCGCCTCGCCGGCCACCACCAGCCGATCTACCTGCACGGCGCTCTCGAACGGATGTGCCGCCTGTACGAGGAGCTGGGCGTCTCCCTTGGCGAACTGCGCCCCGCCACCGGCGCCAGCAAGGACGCAATGCGCGGCCATATCGTGCTGTGCCCGCCCTCCGCGCTCAACGATCGCTGGAGCCGCCGCCTGCCCGATCCGATCACCGCCATGGCCAGCGGATGGATGCGCACCCGTCAGCGCGCCCGCCAGCGCAACGTAGAGCTGCCGCTGGTCATTTCCGACCATGCCGATTGGCCCGAGCTGACCGGCACCATCCAGGAGGTGAACCCGGCCGAAACCTGGATCACCCACGGCCGCGAGGATGCGCTGCTGCGCTGGTGCCAGCTCCACCAGCGCCGCGCCCGCGCATTGGCACTGGTCGGCTACGAGGACGAGGATGATTGAGCCGGGCGCCAGCCGGTCCGGCGCGGGCCGGCTTGCCCCTGGCCTCGGCCATCGCCCCGATCCCGAGCGCCCCGTCGAGAGTGGATGCCATCCCGGCCTCCCTCTCGCCAGTTCGCGCTTCGTCCAGAACCGCCTGCGAGACCCCGCCTGCGATGATGCACGCCGCGCGGCTCGCCATGGCGCAGGTGGTGCCGGCCTTCCGCACAGCCCTTGCGAAAGCCCCCGTAGCGCATCGCCCGGCATGCGGCACGGCCAAGCCGCAGAAGCCAGAACCCGCTGAGAATGGAGGCCTTCGCCGCCCTTGTCGACGCGCTGATCTACACGCGCAGCCGCAACGGCAAGCTGGAGCTGATTGCCGATTATTTGCGCCGCACGCCCGATCCGGAGCGCGGCTGGGCGCTCGCCGCGCTGACTGAAGGCCTCGATTTCCCGGCGGTGAAATCCGGCACCATCCGCACCCTGCTGCACGAGCGGGTCGATCCGCTGCTGTGGCAGCTCAGCCGCGATTTCGTCGGTGACACCGCCGAAACCGCCAGCCTGCTCTGGCAGCCACCCGCCCTCGCCGATGGGCCGCCCGCTCCCCCGCCCAGCGTGACGCAGGCAGTGGAGGCGCTCTCCGCCATGACCCGAGCCTCGGTCCTCACCGAACTGCCGCGCCTGCTCGATCGGCTCGATCCCGATGGCCGCTACGCGCTGCTCAAGCTGGCGACCGGCGCGATGCGGGTCGGTATCTCGGCGCGGCTCGCCAAGACCGCTTTTGCGCTCGCCTTTCGGGTCGATGTGGATGCGGTGGAGGAATATTGGCACGCGCTTGCGCCCCCCTTCCAACCTTTGTTCGACTGGGCTGCAAACGGCGCCGATCCGCCTGATACGCAAAGCCTGCCGCTGTTCCGCCCGTTCATGCTGGCCCATCCGCTCGACGATCTGCAGGTCGATCTCGCCGACTATGTGGCCGAATGGAAGTGGGATGGCATCCGCGTGCAACTGGCTTGCGCGGGCGGTGCAACCCGCTTGTATTCGCGCTCCGGCGACGACATCACGGCCACCTTTCCCGAACTGGCCGAGGCGCTGACCATCCCCGCGGTGCTCGATGGCGAGCTGCTGGTGCGCGGCAGCCACCAGGGCGGCGAAGAGGGCGGCGCGGCCAGCTTCAACGCGCTCCAGCAGCGGCTCGGTCGCAAGACCGTCTCGGCGAAAATGCTGGCCGAATCCCCCGCCTTCGTGCGCCTGTACGACCTGCTGCTGCTCGATGGTGAAGATCTGCGGGAATGCCCCTGGACCGATCGCCGCGCCGCGCTGGAAGCCCTGCTGCCCCGCCTGCCGGCCGAGCATTTCGACCTCAGCACGATCATCCCGGCCGACAGTTTCGCGGATCTGGCCACGATCCGCGACGGCACCCGCGACGAGGCGATCGAGGGGCTGATGCTCAAGCGCCGCACCTCGCCCTATGTCGCCGGGCGGCGCACCGGGCTCTGGTACAAGTGGAAGCGCGATCCGCTGCTGGTGGATTGCGTGCTGATGTATGCCCAGCGCGGCAGCGGCCGGCGGGCCAGCTTCTATTCCGATTACACTTTCGGCTGCTGGCAGGGCGACCCTGCCGATCCCGCGGGCGGCGCCGAGCTGCTGCCCGTTGGCAAGGCCTATTCGGGCTTCACCGACGAGGAGCTGAAGCGGCTCGATCGCCATGTCCGCCAGCACACGCTGAACCGTTTCGGCCCGGTGCGCGAGACCGACCGGAGCCTGGTGTTCGAGGTGGCATTCGATTCGGTCCGCGCCAGCAAGCGGCACAAGAGCGGCCTCGCCATGCGGTTCCCGCGCATCCACCGCATCCGCTGGGACAAGCCCGCGCACGAGGCGGACCGGATCGAAGCGCTGCAGGCGCTGGTGCATGGGGAGCCGGGAGGCGGCACCGCGAGGCGCCAGGACCTCAGCGCGGAATAGGACACAAGGCGGTTACCTGGGCGCCATGTCGCGCTCCGCGTGCGGAGGAGCGCGCAATAGCAGACGACCGGTCAAGTGCGGACTGGAAGTGCCTCCGCGATGTTCCCTGCCCGGTCAAATCATCCCGGCCAGCGGGCTCGACGGATCGGCATAGCGGCGGGTGGCCATCCGCCCGGCGCGATAGGCCTCGCGCCCCGCCTCCACCGCGAGTTTCATGGCCCGGGCCATGCGCACTGGCTCCTTCGCCTCGGCGATGGCGGTGTTCATCAGCACGCCGTCGCAGCCCAGCTCCATCGCCACCGCGGCATCGCTGGCGGTGCCCACGCCCGCATCGACCAGCACCGGCACCTTGGCGCCCTCGACGATCAGGCGGATCGTGACGCGGTTCTGGATGCCCAGCCCCGAGCCGATCGGCGCACCCAGCGGCATGATCGCCACCGCGCCAGCCTCTTCCAGCTGGCGCGCGGCGATCGGATCGTCGGTGCAATAGACCATCGGCAGAAAGCCCTCGCCGGCCAGTGTCTCGCAGGCGCGCAGCGTCTCGCGCATGTCAGGATAAAGCGTCTTCGCCTCGCCCAGCACCTCCAGCTTGACGAGATCCCAGCCGCCGGCCTCGCGCGCCAGCCGCAGCGTGCGCACCGCCTCTTCGGCATTGAAGCAGCCCGCGGTGTTGGGCAGGTAGGTGACCTTGGCCGGATCGATAAAGTCGGTCAGCATCGGCGCGCCGGGATCGGTGACGTTGACCCGGCGCACTGCGACGGTGACGATCTCGGCACCACTGGCGGTGAGCGCGGCCGCATTCTGCGCGAAATCCTTGTACTTGCCGGTGCCCACGATCAGACGCGAGCGGAAGGTACGGCTGGCGACAGTCCAGCTGTCGTCGTCCTGCAACGCTGGTGCATGATCGCCACCGCCGACGAAATGGACAATCTCCAGCACGTCGCCATCGGCCAGCGGCGCCTCGGCCAGCGTGGAGCGGGGGATGATGGTGCCGTTGTGTTCGACCGCGACCTTTTCAGGACGCAACGCAAGCTCATGCACCAGATCGGCGATGGTGGCGGCCGAACTGTGGCGGGTTTCGCCGTTGACGGTGAGGGTACGGGCGGGGGCGGCGGTGTCTTGCATGGCAAGCGCCAAAATAGCGCGCGTTACGCCATGCGCAAGTTGAGGACGTGGCCAGCCGCGACCAGCAGCACGCCCGCTACGGTGAGCACCGCTTCGTGCGCGCCATGCCCGGCGGCGAGCGCGGCGGCCATCAAGGCAAGCCCGGTAGAGGCGACGATCAGCGGGACCGGCCGCCGGTGGCGCATCATGCCGACACCGATCGCCAGCGCGGCGAAGGCGGTCGCCAACGCCAGCCCAACGCGGTGGATCGCCGGATCGAGCAGGATCCCACCCGTCAGCCCGAGCCCTGCCACCACGACCAACCCGAGGATGCAGTGAACCGCGCATAGGCCGGAAAGGACGAGGCCGAGCCCATCGAATCGGCCTTGCCTGCGCGGAGTGGTCCTTGCCATCAGCTCCATGTATGTAACCATGTATCATCACGCAAGACTGCAATTGGCCGCTTGTGCCCGAGGGGCACTTGCGAATTTGGCCTTTTCGGAGCAAGAAGCGCGGTAGGATGGTCGCGCAGGTCAAGGGGCGCGCGGGGGCGGCCGCTCTACGCGCAAACGAGGTGCACCCGGAAGCGGTTGCGCGGTGGCTGCTTGCGGTCGCGGCACTGGTGGTGCTGATGGTGTTTGTAGGCGGCATCACTCGGCTGACCGAGAGCGGCCTTTCGATCACCCAGTGGGAGCTCGTCACCGGCGTGATTCCCCCGCTTAACCAAGCGCAGTGGGAGGCTGAATTCGCCCTCTATCAGCAGATTCCCGAATATATCGAGGTTACCGGGCCGGCCGGGATGACCCTGGCCGATTACAAGGTGATCTATTTCTGGGAGTGGCTGCATCGCCTGCTGGGGCGGGTGATCGGCCTGGCGTTCGCGCTGCCGTTTGCGTGGTTCTGGCTGCGCGGCGCGATTCCAAAGGGCTATCATGCGCGGTTGCTGGTGCTGCTGGCGCTGGGCGGGCTGCAGGGGGTGTTCGGCTGGTGGATGGTGACATCGGGCTTGGCGCAGTACACCGACGTCAGCCATCATCGCCTTGCGGTTCACCTGCTCACCGCGCTGCTGATCCTTGCCATGCTGTTGTGGACGGCACTCGACCTTTTGCGGCACCGCGGCGGCGCCCGTCACGCTCGGCTAACACCATTGGCCGGGTTGGTGGGTGCGGTGCTGTTCGTGCAGCTGCTGCTGGGTGCGTGGGTCGCAGGGCTGAACGCCGGGCTCGCCTCCGATAGCTGGCCGCTGATGCAGGAGCGCTTCGTGCCCGAGGTGGATTGGTCGAAGGGGTTCGGCTGGGCCCTGACCAACGAGCCGTTCCTGCTGCATTTCCTGCATCGCTGGTGGGCCTGGGTGGCGGTGGCGGCGCTGATCGTGCTGGCCCGCAGCGCTCGCATGGCGGGAGGGCGCGGCGCCTCTGTGGCCATCAATGCGGCCGTGGGAACGCAGATCGTGCTCGGGATCGCCACCGTGATGACCGGCGTGGCGCTGTGGCTTGCGGTGCTGCACCAACTGGTCGGCGCGCTGCTGGTGGCCGCGACCACCTGGGGTGCCCACAACATTGGTCGCCGAGCATGATGGCCACGGCGAGCACGGGTGCGATGGAGATCGTGAACGGGGGCATGTTCGGGGGCATGGAGGCGATGGGCCCGGCGCTGATCTGGTGCTCCTTCGCCGATGCGGGGAGCGCCGAACGGGCTGCCGGGCAGTTGCTCGACGAGGGGCTGGTCGCCTGCGCCAACATCCTGCCCCCGATGCGTTCGCTTTATCGATGGCGCGGCGAGCGGGGCGCGGGCGTGGAGACCGGCGTGCTGTTCAAGACCAACGCCGCGCTGCTGGAGCGGGCCACCGGGCGGCTGGCCGAGCTTCACCCCTACGACGAGCCGGCGATCCTCGGCTGGCGAACCGATCATGCGAGCCCTGCCACGGCGGCCTGGCTGGCCGAGCTGGCCGGTGCAATGCTGCAGGAGCTGCCCGATGGCGCATGACCGACGCGCGCTGCTGCGAGCGGGTGCCTTCGCGCTGCTGGTGCCGGCGCTGGGCGTGGCGCCGCGTCTCGCCCTGGCGCGGGGTGGCGGCTTTGCCCCGCCCGCCGCGCCGATGCTCTACACGCGCCGGCTCGAGCGCGCCCTCCCGGAAGGTGCGAGGTTCATGGTCAGCCGCAGCTTCGCGGTGCATTTTCATCCGCAGGCGAGCGGCTTTTGCATCGAGGGCGAGCAGGTGGCGGTCGATGTCGAGGCGCCGATCGTGCTGGCCGAATTTGCGCAGCTTGAACGGACGCGGCAAGAGCTTGCACTGTTCCCGATCCAGCTCGACGCGACGGGGCTGATCGCGCAGGACGCGCTCTATTCGCCGCCGCGGCAGCTTGAAGAAGCGGTGGAGGCGGTGCTCGCCAGCGTCGCGCGGCTCGCGGCTGCTGGGCCCGCGGAGATGGACGCGGCGCTGTTCGCCAGTGCGGTGCGCGGGAAGTCGGAGGCGCTGGTCAGCCATCTGCCGCCCGATCTGTTCGCTCCGGCCGGCGAGCAGAGCAGCGCCACTCGTCGCTTTGTGCTGCCGGGCGGGGACGAGGGCGAGGTAAGCGTCACCTATCGGGCCGAGGCCGACCCGGCCACCGGGCTGATGCGGACCGCGCTGCGGGAGGTGGTCACGCGGGTCGAGGGCACCAGCCGCCGGACGGTCGAGAACTGGACGTTGGCGCCGCATCCCTGAGCGGGCAGTCTATAGCGGTATCATTTTACCTCCTTGGGAACGCGCGGTTTCGCTTGACTTGCGGCCCTCTGCCGCACAAAGCGCGCCGACTTCGCGCCTGCGGCCTTCGGGCTGTGGCACGCGATGCACCCACATCTTCGTTTCGCCCACATCTTCGTTTCGCCCACATCTTCGTTTCGCCCACATCTTCGTTTCGCC
>PPFU01018803.1_pt1 | contig 26995 bp, 35 predicted proteins | sample 1535991 | NCBI WGS metagenome assembly PPFU01 (sample SAMN04901290, study PRJNA319586) | Hypolithon metagenome, whole genome shotgun sequencing project. | isolation source: Antarctic Hypolithon | place: Antarctica: Miers Valley | collected 2014
TGTAAGAATACTGCAAAGCTTTGTGAATACTGGATGTTCGCTATCACTCACCCGAGGGACGCGAGACTACGTCCCCGACCTAAAGGGAACGCGGTTTTGCTTCTTTCCCTCAAACTCCCTTAGTCCGATAAACGATAGCCATAGCTGTAGATGATAGAGCGAATGCCAGTGCTTGATCACAAACACTGGCAAAACGAACGTGCTTCCTGATGGTCAATCCCAAGCTACTGGGCAATCAGTGAAAGGAGAATAAAGGACGTATCAACTTTTTTTGAAGCTTTCCTTTTATTTCCTACGCTCAATCTATCTATCATCTACAGCGCAAAGTTTTCTGCACGTGCGAAAATCCGCTGGCAGATATTAAAGCCCTACAGGCTCAGGAATTGTCACATCCAGCGGCGTAATCTTAGCCCCTAGCGTATCCAGGTTCGGATCAATCTCCGCCATATTGCCCACTACCAGCGTAATTAGCTGCTCTGGCTTCAGCATAGCCTGCGCCGCCGCCAGCACGTCTTGTACCGTTGTACTCTCTACCTGGGCCTTAAACTGAAAAATTTGATCCGAAGGGTAGCCGTAGTACTCATAGCGAATCAGTCGAGAAAGCGTCTGACTTGGCGTCTCAAAATTAAACACAAAGCTGTTGAGCACAGAGTCCTTTGCAAAGGCTAATTCTGTCTCAGTAATCGGCTCGGTGCGGGCTTTTTCTATTTCTTGATACATAGACTGGATGAAGGGTACGGTGGCTTGCGATCGCGTCTGCCCCCCGCCAATAAACAGCCCGTCATGGTCAAACTGAGGACTCCAAAAGGCATACACGCTATAGGCCAGTCCCTGCCGCGAACGAATCTTATTAAACAGCCTGCCGCCAAAGCCATTTAGCACCTCATTTAGCACCGACATCGGCGCGTGGTAAGGGCTTCTTAGCTCGCCACCAATATGGCCAATATGAACATAGCTTTGCGTTAGCTGCGGCTGATCAACCACAAACAAACCCGCCGTTTTCTGAGGCGTACCCTCAGGCGGCTCAGAATCAGCCACCGTAGCGCTGCCGTTCTGCCACTGGCCTAACGTGCTCGCAATTTGTGCCTTCATCTGGTCAGGGTCAAAGTCACCGACAATGCCCAAAATGGTACCTTTTGGCGACAGCGTTGTCTTGTAAAAATTCACCACGTCATCGCGGCTAATGTTCGCCAAATTGGCGTACTCTACCGTGCGCGCGTAAGGACTCTCGCCGCCATACACAAGCTTACTAAATTCCCGCGAGACAATATCATCGGCATTGTCATTGCGTCGGGCGATGCCGCCTGCTGTTCGGCTTTTGATCAGGGCCACCTGCTCTTCATTAAAAGCAGGCTGAGTAATCACCTCGGCAAACAGGCCAAACACCTCTTCTAAATCTTCACTCAAAGCCGAAAATCCGGCGCTGCCGCTGGTGTCGCTAATGCCAGTTTCTACCGAAGCCGCTTTTTGCTCTAGCATTGCGCTCAGCACGTCAGGCGGATGATTCACACTGCCGCCCAGGCGCATGGCTTCTCCTGTAATGCCCGCTAAGCCTGCTTGCGTAGGAGATACTAAGTAGTCACCCGTCCGGAAAGTCGCCGATCCGCTAACTAAGGGCAAATCATGGTCTTCCATGAGATACACCGTGAGGCCATTGTCCAGGGTATACCGTTCGTACTCAGGAACTTGAATATCTCCTAAGGGCGGAAACACCAGCTCCTCATAAGGCTTTGCTTCAACTGCCTGAGCAGGCTTGGGCCAAGAGACCGTCAGCAGCACCGAAAAGGTAGCAGCGGCTAAAAACAGCAGGGGTAAAAAGTTTTTGCGAATGCGCCGTGTCAAACCCATGGATTTTCTTGATGACTCACTTAAATGATTGCGTACAGTTGATGGCTGAATTCAATGTGTTGAATGATTTGGCTACCACAGTCCCCGGACGGGCGCAGCCGTAGAAGTAGAAGATGGTGCGCTGCTGGCTGGCTGCTCCGTTGGCGGATTTATGGGTTCCTCTACTATTTCCTCCGAACTCTCCACACTGGAAGACGGGTCATTAGGCGGCTGGGTAGGGCCTACGGGCGCGGTGCCAGGTACACTCTCATCTGGAGTCGGCGGCATAACATCAGAGGGTACATCATCAGATGGCGTAGAATTACCCGCAGAGATCAGCTTGCCGACGGTTCGATTCTCAGGGCGGAAAGTTGCTTTAGCGACTCGCTGCACGTCAGCAGCGCTCACCGCTTCAATGAGCTGAAGCTCTTCAAACACGTTGCGCCAGTCGCCCGTTTTGGCCTGATACTCAGCTAGCAGGCTCGCCATACCGCTATTTGAATCTAACGTCCCTAGCAAGCCCGCCTTAGACTGAGTTTTTACTCGCTCTAAGGTTGCAGCGTCTACGGGTTCCTGCTTTAAGCGCTCTAGTTCAGCATCCAGCCCTACCGCGATATCTTCTACCGTATGGCCAGGAGCCGTCAGCCCATACAACAGTAAAATGGTGGACTGTTTGTCTCCAGGGAAGCCGTTGGCGCTACCCACATCTAACGCTATCTGCGGTTCTACCAGCGCTTTGTACAGGCGAGCCGTACGCCCCCCGGTTAAAATGCTGTCGATCATGGTGTATACCACGTGGTCAGGATCGCTGATGCTTGGGCGGTGATAGCCCTCCAAATACCAGGGCTGAGAGACCAATTCCAACGTAAAGTCGCGAGGTTCGGTTTGAGTAGGTTCATTCACGACCAGCTTTGGAGCCTGAGTGCGGAGCTGGTAACGGCCAAAGTAAGTTTCGGCGAGCTGCTTTACCTCGTCGGGCTTAACATCGCCCACCACAGCCACAATTAGGTTGCTGGGGCCATAGTATGTGTTAAAAAATGTCTGCACATCGCGCCGGGTTGCTTTGCGCAAGTCTTCCTGGTAGCCAATCACCGGACGACGATAGGGATTGTCGGTAAAGGCAACTTCTGAGAAACGCTCAATCATCTGGCCGATGGGCGAGTTGTCTACCCGCATCCGACGCTCTTCTAAGATGACTTCTTTTTCCTTGTAGAATTCTCGAAAAACCGGGTCAAGGAAGCGCTCAGACTCTAGCGAAAACCAAAGCTCTAGCTTGTTAGAAGGCAGATTGTAAAAATAGCGAGTCGCGTCGGCAGCCGTTGTTGCATTTAGGCCCGTTCCGCCAGCCTGCTCAACGATTTGACCAAACTTATTTTGCTCAACGTATGAAGCGGCTTCTGCTTGAACTTCTTCAAAGCGGGCCGATAGTTGAGCAACAGCGGCCTCATCTCCAGTTTCTTCTGCGGCCATGAGCTGGTCAAACACTTCATCGAGCTGATCAAGCGCCTGTTTTTCAGCGGGATAGTTGGTGGTACCAATTCGGCTGGTGCCCTTAAAGGCCAAGTGCTCTAAATAGTGGGCGATGCCAGTTTTGCCATCTACCTCATTAGAAGCGCCTACGTTGGCGTACAGCATCATCGACACCAATGGAGCCTCGTGCTTTTCTAGCACAATGAACTTCATGCCGTTGTCTAGGGTAAATTCGGTAACTTCTTCAGCGACCCGATCCAGATAGGGTTGAATAGAGTTGCCGGTCTGGTTGCCGGTTTGTGGCACGACTTGTTGCGCGAAGGCGGGGGGCGCGATCGCACTCAACCCAAACCAGCAAACGAATAAAATAGTCCAAAAATTTGTCAGGAAGCGGCCAAAACCCATAGCACCGATCGTTGCTTCTGCAAAACACTGCTCTCTAGCATAGGGGTTTTTGCAGACTTAATGTAATAAGGTAGCGATGGTGATGTAAAACGAGGCCACCACGCTGCATGAGCCGCTCTCTTCTCCCCGAAAATCTCACGCTCTGGCTAGAGCGGTTGCTAGCCGCTATTCTTCTGGGCGGGCAGGTGCTCATCCATATCATTTCTCGGCCCATCCATCGCCGCAACACTATAGACCAAATGGCGGCGGTCGGCCCTCAGTCGATCATTATTGCCTTGGTAACGGCATTAGCAGTGGCCATGGTTTTTACCATTCAGGTCGCCCGAGAGTTTATTACTTTTGGGGCGACTACGGCTATCGGTGGCGTTTTGGCCCTCACGCTTTCACGCGAGCTAGCACCTGTGCTTACGGCTGTCGTATTAGCCGGACGTGTCGGCTCAGCTTTCGCCGCCGAAATTGGTACTATGCGCGTCACTGAGCAAATCGATGCGCTGCAAATGCTCAAAAGCGATCCTGTAGACTACTTAGTGACCCCTCGGGTTATCGCCTGCGCAATGATGATGCCGCTGTTGAACGTGCTGGCCTTCATCACAGGCATGGCAGGTGGCTTGCTGGTTGCAACGAGTTTGTACAATATTCCCACGGTTGTTTTCATCAGTTCGGCGCGCAATTTTCTTACTATTTGGGATCTGGCTAGCTCGCTGATTAAATCTGTCATTTTTGGTGTGCTTATCGCCGTGATTGGCTCTAGCTGGGGACTCACTACAACAGGCGGCGCAAAAGGCGTTGGCCAGTCTACTACGACTGCGGTGGTCACCTCTTTGCTGGCTATTTTCGTCACCAACTTTTTCCTGTCTTGGGTAATGTTTCAGGGTGCGGGCAGCGCTTTTGCCGGTAATTAGTGGGTAGTTTATACAGACCAATTCATAGGTCAATTCATAGGTCAATTTACGGAGGCACCTCAAAGTTATGACCCCATCGACCAGTTCGACAACGCTTACGCCCAGCTATAGGCTGCCGATTGCGATCGCACTCCTTTCCCTACCTCTCCTCTTCCTCCAACTATGGCTCGGCCTGTTGGTGGCGATTCTAGGGCTGTTCTTAATCTACCAAACCACCACCATCCGGCTCGTTTTCACAGCCACCGCCCTAGAAGTTTGGCGAAACCAAAGCGTTCTTAAGACCTTTCCCTACGCCGACTGGCAAACCTGGACAGTTTTTTGGCCTTCAGTGCCCATCCTGTTCTACTTCAAAGAGATCAACAGCATTCACTTTTTACCCATGCTGTTTGCGCCCGAAGAACTCCGTGAGTGCTTAGAGACCCATGTAAAAACTGACGTATAAATGTCTGCTGTATAGCCTCAGCTTGGCATAAACAGCAGTCGCCGCAGTGCTTTTTGCACCATGTCGGCATATTTCAGCTCACCTGTGAAAATTTTTCCCATGGCCCGAGTGGCCGAGGGCTGATTCAAAATCGCTTTGTAGCTCAAGTGAGGCGCTGTGTAGAAAGCTTTTGCTAGCCTTGCGGCTAATCGCATTTCGCTGCCTAGCTCGGTGGCGATGATTTGCGTGTAGTCTGCTAAGGCGGTGGGATTGCCGCTGAGGGCTTCGGCGATCGCCTCAGCCGCCTTCACCCCGGTAAATATCGAAGGCCGAATTCCCTCCGCCGTAAACGGATCTACCACGCAAGCAGCCTCTCCCGCCAGCACCGCATTCTGCGTATGAAGCCGCTGATCACCATCCCATAAGTACACCGGATGACCGTGCTTCTGCTCGCCTGCGCTATCGACCCCAAACGCGCCTGCATAGTCCACCATTGGCTGCACCAAGTCTTGACCTGTGCGCTGATTCGTACAGAAAGCGCCGCTACCGATAGAATAGCCATCCGCCTTCGGAAAATTCCACACATAGCCATTTCTCAACAGACCAAACTCAAAATGCACCACATGGCCATTCTCCACCGCGACCTTCGGCTCAATCTCAATCGCTCCAGCGATGCTGGCCTTACGCTCTGCAAAGCCCAGCCACTTTGCCATCGGGCCACGCCCGCCATCGGCAGCAATCAGATACTGCCCTTCTAAGGTCTCGCCTTTACTGGTGCTAACCTGCCAGTAGCCACCTACAAACTCAATGCCCGTAGCCTTTGTTCCATCTTGCAAAACGGCCCCTTTAGCCTGAGCCTGCTGCACAATGTAATGGTCAAACTCATTGCGCCGCACCATCCAAATCGGCGTTCCCAGGTCGGCCTCAATTGCTTCTCCTAGCTTCCAGGTGTAGCGGGCGCGAGTAACCTTTTGCGAAATTACCGGCTCAAAGTCAAAGTCAAACCACTGAGCAATTTCTGGCGAAACGCCTCCCCCGCAGGGCTTATATCGGGGCAGCGAAGCTTTTTCTAAGAGCAGTACCTTATAGCCTTGCTTGCTCAAATGGTAGGCAGCGCTAGCCCCCGCAGGCCCAGCGCCCACAACAATGCAGTCGTATCGCGACATATCACAAGTTTTTTTGATGGGTAGTCTTGCTTCCAAGTCTACCCGTTGGGCAGCCACCCTTATGGGCAGGCAATCTTTATTTGGCTGATGATATCCCCAGATATTCCCAGGTTAATAGAGCAGGAGCCCATCGTAGGCGAGGTATAGGTAGCCTCCTGTCCGACTATTTCTGTAGGGCCGAGAATACTAAAGGCATAGTCTACCGAATCGCCTGGGCAAACCCCCGAAGGGATGCAAAACTTGGGAGAGGTGGCGATAATGTCCCACACCTGATCGCCCGCCATCGCAATAGAAATGCCGCCAAAGTACAAAACCTCATCAATAAAAGAGTCTGGCAGGACATCTCGGCTTTTAGGCGGGCCGAGTACTGCCAAAACGTCGGCTTCCGTGGCGTAAAAATCGAGGCCCGTAATGCTAAGCTCACCCGCAGAAACCGTTCCTTTCGTTGAGTGGACAGCCTGAGCTAGGTTACGCTTTTGCTGAATGACAGTAGGATTTACCGGGAAGGCTGAAGAGGTAATTTGGGAGCTGGCTGGCTTTGCTGATGCAGGGGGAGGTGTAGCGATCGCTAAAGCGCAAACCGTCCAAAGGGTGGTAGCGACTGCACTATTGACGGTTGTTTTCAAAAAAAGTTTGGCTGGTCGATGGCAAACTTGTGATAAGGACATGACACTTTCCTATGTAGATGCTTCGTCTTTCCTGTCAGGTCTTTCCTAGTCACACTTTATTTATACTTCTAAGTGCAAATTCGCAGATACTTAACCCAACGTTGGTATCTTATCGAACATTGACGACACAAAGCACATTAGGTCGCAATATTGGTGATCTAAATCACTGCCAAAAGTAATTGACTACGAAAACAACGAAAAGTCTGGAACTACAGTAGATTTAGGCGCTGTGGTGCTGGAAAATTAGGAAACCAGTCCGCCTTAAGCAGCTCACGAGACTTCTCAATCAGGCACCAGCCCAGATGGACTGCAGCCAGTCTTTTTTTAGACCAGATCCAATCCTTTAGAAGGGCGATGTTCTCTCCCTGGTAATGACACGCTTTGTATCGCACGCGACATCATGAAAGTGACTGATATGCCCGAGTCAAAGCAACGCTAGCTAGAGCAATGACGTTCTGTCAGTTTAACTCTCCAACGCAAACATTTCACTCAAATAGCTATATCTGCTTCAGCTAAGTAAGAAATAAGCGGGCACGGTAAGACACAAGCGTTCAGCGGGGTGCGAAAGCATCCCGTTTCTTCAAGCTACCTAGCGCGGCTTTTTCAAGCGGTAGGTGATGCGGCCTTTGGTGAGGTCGTAGGGAGTGAGTTCTACCTTGACGCGATCGCCCGGCAGAATCTTGATATAGTTCCGCCGAATCTTGCCCGAAATATGGGCCAGTACGTTAAACCCGTTGTCCAGGTCAACGCGGAACATGGCGTTAGGCAGCGATTCTGTAATCGTCCCTTCCATTTCAATTAAATCTTGCTTAGACAACGAGCCTTTCCTCTCTTTTGCATTCAAATATACAGTTAACTAAAGCGTAGCAAATCGCCGACACCACGTTTAGCCGGAAACCTTCCCTCTGAAGTGGTCGGATTCCCGGTCATCCTATCCCATCAATTGACGCTCGCCCGCCTTCTCGTTACAAGAAAACGTCAAGCCTCATTATTATTATTGGCAACGATTTGCTGAAGCTCACTCGTTACTTCAGCCATTGCCCGAGAGCCATCCACCGACCGTAGCCGCTCTTGCCCCCGATAAAATGCAATCAAAGGTTCGGTCTCTTCCCGATAAACATCCAACCGATTCTTAATCACGTCTTCTTTGTCATCGGCCCTCCCTCTTGCTAGCATCCGCGACACCAGCTCATTGTCAGGCACTTCCAAATTGATCACAAAGTCGCAGGTTTGCTTAATTTCATCCAACAGCTTATTCAGAAATTCAGCCTGCTCCACGTTTCTCGGAAACCCATCTAGCAGCCATCCATTTACCGCATCTTCTTGGCCCAACCGCTCGCGAATAAGATCCAAAACAAGATCGTCAGGAACCAGCTCTCCGGCACTCATATAGCCCTCAGCCTTTTGCCCCAGCTCTGTCTTCGCCTTCACAGCAGTCCGCAAAATATCGCCAGTCGAAATGTGGGGAACCTTGCAGTTCTTAGAAAGAACCTTTGCCTGCGTCCCTTTACCTGCGCCCGGTGGGCCTAAGAAGATAAGTCGCGTCATCAGCTCTTTACCATGCCTTCGTAGCGCTGGGAAATCACATAGGTTTGAATTTGCTTAGCCGTGTCAATCGCCACACCCACCAAAATCAGCAGCGACGTTGCCCCAAACCCTTGAAAGGTTTGCACACGAGTGGCGCTCTCTACCAGGCTAGGCACTACGGCGACTAAGCCCAAGAAAATTGCACCTAAAAAGGTCAGGCGGTTCAGCACCTTACTGATGTAGTCAGTCGTTGCCCTGCCAGGACGAATGCCCGGAATGCTGGCTCCCATTTTCTTCAGGTTGCGCGACATGTCCTCGGGGTTCACCACCAAAGACGCATAAAAATAGCTGAAGAAAACAATCATCACCAAATACACAAAAATGTATAGCGGCGAAGTAGGACTGAAGTTTTGACCCATGAAGTTCGAAAAGGCTGGATTCTTAATGAATCCCACCAGCGAAAGCGGCAGGATGAGCATAGAGGAGGCAAAGATAATCGGCATTACGCCACCCTGGTTTAAGCGCAGGGGGAGGTAGTTGCTTTTCTCTAAATATAGCTTTCTACCAACCTGACGCCGTGCCGACACAATGGGAATGCGACGGGTGCCCTCTTGGACGAATACAATGCCGACGATGGTGGCGATGAAGACCAAGAAAAGGATGACGATGCCGCCGATGGTGCCGCGATCGCCCTCCTGAGCCAAGTTGACCGTATCGCCCAATACCCGAGGCAGCGAAGAGACAATATTCAAGAAAATCAGCAGCGATGCGCCATTGCCCAGGCCGCGCTCGGTAATTAGCTCGCCCACCCACATCACAAACATGGAGCCTGCGGTCAGTGCCAGCACCGTCTGCAGTATAAACGGCAGACCAAAGTCGTAAGCATAGTCTCTCAGCAAAAAGCTAGAGAGCATCGTGCTCTGCAAAATCGTCCAGCCAAAAGCGACATAGCGAGTCACCTGAGAAATTTTCCGCCGTCCGGCTTCTCCTTCATTTTTTTGTAAGTCTTCCAGCGCTGGAATCGCCGCCGTCAGAAGCTGCATAATAATCGAGGCGTTGATAAAAGGCAAAATGCCCAAGGCAAAAATGCCGACCAGCGATAGACCACCGCCGCCGATGATGTCCAAAAAGCCAAGCACGCCGCCAGCACCGCCGCCACTGACAAACTCAGAAAAAGCAACCCTATCAATCCCAGGAACCGGAATATAAATTCCCAGCCTCACCAGTATCAGAAGACCGACCGTAATCAGCAGACGACTCCGCAGCCCTGCGGCCTGAGCCATCTGCAAAAACGTCTCTTGAGCGCTGGGCGACTTGCCTTGACTCACTACCATGCTTAAAAACCTTACTTAATGAAATTTCAGGAGAATTTCTTGGCTAACACTAGCCCTTATCTAATAATAAAGGGAGCAGAGGAACCCTGACTAAAAAAAGGTACTCTCTGCTCCCCATTTTTATAAACAAACAGCGTAAATAAACAGCCTTTTTCGATAACTTATCTAAACAATCTCACAGCTACCACCCGCCGCTTCGATTTTTTCCTGCGCTGACTTAGTAAAAGCCGCCGCCTTTACGTTGAGCGCTACGGCTAGCGCGCCATCGCCCAGCACCTTTAAAGGGCCATCGTTAGTTGTAATGATCCCAGCCTCCATCAAAGACGCCAGCGTGACTTCGCTTTCCGCGGGTAAGTCGGCAAGACCTTTAATATTGACGATGGTATAAACCTTCTGGTTCACAATCGTGAAGTGCTTCAGCTTAGGAACTCGACGGTAAAGAGGCATTTGTCCACCCTCAAAACCAGGACGAGTACCGCTACCCGAGCGAGACTTTTGACCGCGCATACCAAAGCCACAGCTTGCGCCCTGCCCCGCTGCAATGCCACGGCCTTTGCGCGTCTTACGCTTTTTTGAGCCCGCTTTGGGCTTTGCATCTTCTAATCTCATGTCTTTACCTCTTTGAAGGGGGGCTCGTTATGCGTACAGTTTTTCGACGGGAATACCCCGCTCTTCGGCGACATCGCCCAGCGTTCTCAATGACTCAAGGGCTTCAGCAGCGGCGCGAGCATTATTAAGCGGGTTGTCAGAACCTAATTGCTTAGCCAAAATGTTGCGAATACCCGCAAGCTCAAGCACAATGCGAACGGCCCCACCAGCGATTACGCCCGTACCTGGAGCCGCAGGCCGCATGAACACTCTAGCGCCACCCGCCCGCCCGGTTGAAGGGTGGGGAATAGAGTAGGCCTTGTTCAAAGGCACTTCCACCAAATGCTTTTTGCCATCAGCAACGCCTTTTTTCACTGCGCCGATAACGTCGCTGGCCTTACCCACACCGACGCCGACCTGGCCTTTCTCGTTGCCGATAACCACAATGGCCCGGAAGCTGAGCTTTTTACCGCCCTTAACAACCTTGGTTACGCGGCGAATTTGAACGACACGCTCCTGCCATTCAGATTCTTTTTCGCGGCCTTTGTTGCCGCCCTTCTTTTTACGATCTCTATCTCTGTTGTCTGCCATTGTTTTTAGCTGCTAGTTGTATGCGTTTAGTGATGGTGCCTTAAAACTTAAGACCTGCTTCACGGGCCGCATCAGCTAGAGCCGCTACTCGACCGTGATAAAGTTTGCCACCGCGATCAAAGACAACGTTAGAGATGTCTTTTGCCAGAGAGCGTTCCGCAATTAGTTTACCAACTGCGGTGGCGGCTTCAGCATTTGCTCCCGTTTTTACGCCAGCGTCTTTGTCCAAAGTAGAAGCTGAGACCAGCGTTTTATGCTCGGTGTCGTCAATCACCTGAGCGTAAATGTGCTGGTTAGAGCGAAAAATAGCCAGTCTGGGCCGCTCAGTGGTGCCTTTTACCCGACGGCGAACCCGCGCGTGGCGGCGACGGGTAGATTCTCGACGTGTTGATTTCATGATATCTGCCTATCCTTACGGCCTATTTACTTGCCTGCCTTACCGGCCTTGCGTCTAACTTGCTCGCCTGCATACCGCACGCCTTTACCTTTATAAGGCTCGGGGGGTCTAGCAGCGCGGACTGTCGCAGCGGTATTGCCCACCACTTCTTTGTCGATACCGGTTACCGTCACATTGGTATTGCCTTCTACCGCAAACTGAATGCCTGCGGGCGGCTCAAATTCTACCGGGTGACTGTAGCCGAGTGCCATTACCAGCTTTTGTCCTTGCAAGGAGGCTCTGTAGCCTACGCCCTGGATCTCAAGCTTTTTCTGATAGCCGTTAGAAACGCCTTCTACCATGTTGGCAATCAGGGTACGGACTAAGCCATGTCGCTGTCTGGCATTGCGTGACTCATCACGGCGGGTCACCACAATCTCTTCGCCTTCTTGTACGAAGGCAATTTCAGGTGGCAGCTCGCGTGAAAGCTCGCCTTTTGCCCCTTTGACCGTGACCTTTTGTCCGTCAATGGTGATGGTTACGCCTTTAGGAACGGGCACAGGCTGTTTGCCAATTCTAGACATTTTTTCTCTCCTGCTGGTACAAAGGGTGCGGGCACCCTCTTTGGGGGGTTAGTAAATGTAGCAAAGAACTTCTCCGCCAATGCCCTGCCGCCTAGCGTCGCGATCAGTCATGACGCCGCTGGAGGTGGAAATAATGGCAATGCCAATGCCACCGAGTACGCGGGGCAGCTCTTTGCGGTTGGAGTACACCCGCAGTCCCGGCTTGCTCACGCGAGTCAGGTTGCGAATGATGGGCTGGCGCTGCTTGCCTTTGTACTTGAGCGTTAGGGTAAGCTTGCGCTCAATGCCTTCACCGCTTTCTGCGGTTTCGCCAACAAAGCCTTCTTCTTTAAGAACGGTGGCAATGCTGCGGGTCATTTTTGTCGATGGAATATCGACGGTTTGGTGATGCGCAAGGTTTGCATTCCGAATGCGCGTCAGCATATCTGAAATCGTGTCGTTAGACGCCATAATCCTCTTTTTTGCCGTCGGCCTCAGTTATCTCGGAAGGGCATTCCCAATCCTTTGAGAAGGGCACGGCCTTCTTCATCGGAGTTCGCGGTGGTGACAATGGTGATGTCCATACCGCGAATTTGGTCTACGCTGTCGTATTCAACTTCTGGGAAAATTAGCTGCTCGCGCAGTCCTAACGTGTAGTTGCCTCGGCCATCGAAGCTGCGGGGGCTGACGCCCCTAAAGTCTCGGATGCGGGGCAGGGTTAAATTAATAAGGCGATTCGTGAAGGCGTACATGCGATCGGAACGAAGCGTCACTTTGACGCCAACCGGCATACCTTCGCGAATTTTAAAGCCTGCGATCGCCTTTTTGGCTCGCGTTACCACCGGACGTTGGCCGGTGATCGTTGCCAGTTCGCTGAGTGATGACTCAAGCGCTTTGGCGTTGTTAGAAGCTTCTCCTAAGCCGCGATTAATCGTGACTTTGGCAAGCTTCGGCACCTGGTGAGGGTTGGTGTAGCCAAACTCTTCCTTGAGCTTGCGCACCACGGTCTCCAGATAGAGGGTTTTAAGTGAGTCGGTCATGGGTTGTCCTGGTGAAATGTAATCCCTGGGCTTGGTCAGGGGATGGATTAATCAATAATCTCTCCGGTTTTCTTCAACATGCGCACCTTACGGCCATCGTCGGTAAAGGTGTGAGCCACGCGGCTGGCGACCTTTTGCTTGGTGGAGTAAAGCATTACGTTGGAGCTATGGACAGGAAACTCTTTGGTTAGAATTTGGCCCGACTCACCTTCTGCCTGGGGTTTCACATGCTTGGTACGCATGTTCACACCCTGCACAATAACCTGAGACTTTTTGGCGCTAATGGCGACAATCTCGCCAATGACGCCTTTATCTTTACCGGTGATAACCTGAACGGTATCTCCTTTTTTGACATGCATCTTCTGACGCACGAGTGCTTTGGCCTTACGCATTACAGAACCTCCGGCGCTAGCGAAACAATTTTGGTGAACCCTTTATCGCGCAACTCACGAGCCACCGGGCCAAACACCCGAGTTCCTCTAGGATTGCTGCCTTCTTGGGCGATAATCACCGCTGCGTTGTCGTCAAAGCGGATGCTCATGCCGCTGTTGCGGCGAATGCCCTTGCGGGTGCGAACAACAACGGCCTTTACCACATCGGATTTTTTGACGCCCATGTTAGGCAGCGCGTCTTTAACCACCGCGACGATCACATCGCCGACGCCTGCGTACTGCTTGCGACCACCTAGTACCCGGATGCACATGATTTTCCGAGCGCCGCTGTTGTCGGCTACGTTTAAATAAGTCTCTTGCTGAATCATTTGCTTTATCCTCGCCTATCTATACTTTTGAAGAACTGAGGATGTCAGCGACGACCCATCGCTTGGTTTTGCTTAAGGGGCGAGTTTCGCTGATTTTTACGCGATCGCCCATCTTGCAAGTATTGTCCTCGTCATGCACCTTATAGCGCTGAGTCCGCACCATAATCTTGTCGTACTTCTTGTGCTTTACGCGGCTCTCCACCGCGACCACCACCGTCTTATCCATTTTGTCGCTGACCACTTGGCCAACTCTCTCTTTCGCTGCCATGGTTTTAAGCCTCCTTCTGTGATGCTTTGGCTTGTTGTTTAGCAGCTATCTGCCGTTCTCTTTTACGTTCGTTTTCGATAGTCATAAGCTGAGCTAGCTTGCGGCGCGTATGCCGAAACTCATGAAAACCTGTTTCCATCTGGCGAGTTGCTTTCTTAAAGCGAAGGTCGAACAGGTCGCGCTTAATTTTGGCGATTTCTGTCGTGATATCTTCGTCACCCAGCTCTCTCAATTCACTTGCTTTTGACAGTGCCATTAGCTATTAACCCTCCTCGCTATCTTTGGCAACAAACTTGGTCTTAAAAGGCAGCTTAAAGGACGCAAGACGCATCGCTTCACGCGCGATCTCTTCGGTGACACCGGCAATTTCAAACACCATGCGACCGGGCTTAATCACAGCAACCCAAAACTCAGGATTACCCTTACCCGAACCCATCCGGGTTTCAGCGGCTCGCATCGTGACCGACTTATCCGGAAATACCCGAATCCAAATCTTGCCGCCCCGTTTTATATAGCGAGTCATCGCCCGCCTAGCAGCCTCGATTTGGCGCGAGGTCATCCAGCAGCACTCAGTGGCCTGAAGGCCAAACTGACCAAAGTTGATCTCGTTACCCCGATGGGCCATACCGCGCATCCGACCGCGATGCTGCTTTCTAAATTTTGTTCTTCTTGGGCTTAACATGATGAATCACAGTTGAAAAATAGAGGCTTGAGAGGTCAGTAAAAACGTCTCTTAAGATTTGCGCTTCCGGTTCAGCACTTGCACGTTCAAGTGCTTACGACTCACTACGACTCATTAGAGCGGTCATCGAACTGCTGACGGCGACGTGGCTGACGGCGACGTGGCTGCGCAGCAGTATCCTCAGGCTGGTTCTCCTGTCCCGGAATCACTTCGCCTTTAAACACCCAAGTTTTTACACCTAAAATGCCGTAAGTTGTCTGCGCCGTGCGGTAAGCGTAGTCAATATTCGCTCGCAGGGTATGCAGCGGTACGCGGCCTTCACGAGTCCACTCAGTTCGAGCGATCTCAGCCCCGTTTAGCCGACCACTGACCTGAATTTTGATGCCTTCAACGCCTGCTCTTTGCGCTCGCTGAATGGCCTGACGCACCACCCGACGGAACGAAACCCGGCGCTCTAGCTGCTGCGTAATATACTCACAAATGAGTCCAGCATCTGCATCAACCCGAGCGACTTCCACGACGTTGATTCTGATTTGGCGGCTGTCGTCTTTAATCTCTTTTTGCAGACCCACTCGTAGCGCTTCAATCCCTGCACCACCGCGACCAACCACCACGCCGGGGCGAGCCGTACGAACTTCAAGATCGATTTGATCGGCTTTTCGCTCAATGTGGACTTCCGAGATACCGGCATTAGCCAGCGTCTTTTCGACGTACTTACGGATTTCGTAATCCTCTTTTAGCAGCTCGGGATAACGGTTTTTGTCGGCATACCAGCGGGAGCGATGCTCCTGGGTGATGCCAAGACGAAGCCCTATTGGGTGAATCTTCTGTCCCACTGATGTACTCCTTAAAAAACGTTTGCGGTAGTGGCGGAAAGTAGATGAGATGACGGTCGGCTGTCGGTCTTATTCTTCGGTGCTTATTCTTTAGTGCTTACTCTTCGGTGCCAGGTGCGACTGAAATCGCAATGTGGCAAGTCGGCTTTTTAATCTGGAAAGCACGGCCCTGAGCACGAGGGCGGAAGCGCTTAAGCACTGGCCCCTGGTCGGCATAAGCCTCGCTGACATAAAGCTCAACGGGATCGAGTCCGTTGTTGTGCTCGGCGTTGGCTACGGCTGAGCGCAAAACTTTGAGAATGGGCTCGCACGCTTTGTAAGGCATGAATTCGAGCATGATGAGCGCCTCTCGGTAAGAGCGACCACGAATCTGGTCGAGCACGCGGCGTACTTTAATCGGCGACATGCGAACGAACTTGGCCGTTGCTTTTACCTGTGAGGTTGAATCGATGGTGACGGTCATGGGGGTGTGCTCCTCTAGCGACGTGCCTTTTTATCGCTCTTGGCATGGCCTCGGAAAGTTCGCGTGGGGGCAAACTCGCCTAGCTTATGGCCAACCATCTGCTCGTTGATGAACACAGGCACATGCTGCCGGCCGTTGTGAACGGCGACGGTATGACCAATGAACTGAGGGATGATGGTAGAAGCGCGAGACCAGGTTTTAATCACCTGCTTTTCGTTCTTCGCATTGAGCTTTTCAATTTTGGTGAGAAGGTGGTCTGCCACGAATGGCCCCTTCTTTAGGGAACGAGACATGTTTGTTTTCCTGGAAAAATTCTAAGAATCTAGGCGTTACGACCGCCACGACCACGCTTGGAAGAACTGCGGCGACGACGCACGATGAGCGAATCGCTACCCTTTTTCTTCTTCCGGGTCTTATAGCCCAACGCTGGCTTACCCCAAGGCGTAACCGGGCCGCTGCGACCAATTGGCGCACGACCTTCGCCCCCACCATGCGGGTGGTCAACCGGGTTCATCACACTGCCGCGAACTTCGGGGCGACGACCGGCCCAACGCTTGCGGCCCGCTTTACCCAATGTCAGGTTGCGGTGCTCAACGTTGCCAACCTGGCCAATGGTGGCGTAGCACTCACGGCGAACCATGCGAACTTCACTAGAAGGCAGCTTGAGAGTGACATAGCCCCCTTCTTTGGCCACAAGTTGCGCGCCAGCACCGGCTGCACGAACCATTTGTCCGCCTTTACCAGCAACGAGTTCAACGTTGTGAACCGTGGTACCTAAAGGGATGCGGTGCAGCGGCAGAGCGTTACCAACTTCAAAAGGGGCATCTTCACTGGCGACAATGGTTGTACCCACCTCTAAGCCCAGTGGGTGAAGGATGTAGCGCTTTTCGCCATCTTCATAGTTCACCAAGGCGATCCGAGCGTTGCGGTTGGGATCGTACTCAACGGTAGCAACTTTGGCGGAAATATTGCGCTTGTCACGCTTGAAGTCCACTTCGCGGTACAGGCGCTTGTGACCGCCACCCCGATGGCGACAGGTGATAACACCCCGATTGTTGCGCCCTTTAGGACGGTGAACCGAGTAGGTTAGTGACTTTTCAGGCTTATCTGTCGTGATGGCGGCAAAGTCGGAGACGGTGCGCTCACGCGTGCCTGGTGTTAGGGGTCTGTAGGAGCGAATGCCCATGGCTTTAGTTCGTCGTTTTTGCTAGAAATTTATACGTCGGGGAAGAGCGTGATGGAATCGCCTTCAGCGAGAGTGACCACGGCACGTTTGTAGGCAGCTTTGTAGCCGATGAACTGACCCACGCGGCGCTTTTTCCGAGGCGGGTTTTGAGTGCTGACGCCAGTGACCTTCACGTCAAACAGCGATTCAACTGCCTTAGCAATTTGAGGCTTGTTGGCTTTAGGATCAACTTCAAAGGTGTATTGATTGTTCTCTAAGGCGATAGTGGCCTTTTCAGTAATGAGCGGCTTGCGAATAATGTCGGGCAGCTCATGCTCTTTTACTAATTTACTCACCGTATACCTCCTGGATTTTCTCTAGGGCGGATGCCGTTACCACAAGGCTCTCGGCGTTCAAAATGTCATAGATGTTGAGACTGGTAGCAGGAATAAGCCTGACGTTAGGAATGTTTCGCACTGAGCGATGAAGGGTGCCACCTTTCTCAAATTCAGCGGTCACCATCAAGATCTTGCTACTGCTATCAACGCCCCAGCGGCCTAGCGCCGCGATGATTTCCTTTGTTTTGGGCTGAGCTAGCTCACTGGCAAAGTCCTGAACAATGATCATGCTGTCAGCGCAGCCCTGAAAAGCTGTGCGAAGCGCCAGACGACGCTCCTTGCGATTCATTTTTGTGGTGTAATCGCGGGGCTTGGGGCCAAAGATGACGCCGCCGCCACGCCATAACGGAGAACGGATAGAACCGGCTCTGGCCCGACCGGTTCCTTTTTGTCTCCAAGGCTTGCGTCCACCGCCGCGCACTTCGGCGCGAGTTTTGGAGGAGGCGTTGCCCTGGCGACCGTTGTTTATTTGGCGCACGAGTGCCCGATGAACCACATGTGCTGCGTTTTCTTCGCTGGCAACCTTGAGGTCTACGGTGGCGGTGCCTGCTTCTTCGCCCTGCCAATCTTTAACTACACAATCAACCATTCGTCTGTCCTGCTTGTCTGGTCTTTCGGAGGGCACCCACGAGGGGAGCCCCTACGTTGGGGGTGGGTAATGGGGTCGGGTTATTGTTGGCCGACGATGGTGGCGGGGGTGATGCTGAGGAGGGAGCCGGCTTTGCCAGGGACGCCGCCTTTGACGAGGAGTAGATTGCGATCGCTATCTACTCTCACAACGCTCAGCTTGCGGATCTTCACCTTCACGTTGCCCATTTGCCCAGCCATCTTTTTGCCGGGATACACACGACCCGGCGTGGTACCAGGGCCAATCGAACCCGGCTGCTTATGGTTCTTAGAACCGTGAGACATGGGGCCTCGGCTGAAGTTGTTACGCTTTTGGTTGCCCGCAAACCCTTTACCGATGCTAATACCGCTCACGTCAATGATTTGACCCGCTTCAAACCGATCAGCAGCCAAAGCCTGACCGACTTCAAAAGCGCCGTCCTTTTCGGTAGTGCGATACTCGCGCAAATGACGGACAGGCGTTGAACCAGACTTTTTCAGGTGGCCAAGCTTAGGGCGATTAAGCGCCTTCTCTTTGCATTCACCGTAGCCAATCTGTACAGACGAATAGCCGTCTGTCTTATCTGTTTTGACCTGCGTAACGACGCAGGGGCCAGCCTGGATGACAGTTACTGGAATAGCAATTCCAGTTTCGTCAAACACCTGGGTCATACCAAGTTTGGTACCAAGAATACCGACAGACACTAATCTCGACTCCGCTTCACAACGCGCCCCAATGAGCAGAAAAGCAGCACAAGGCTGTCTGATCTCAGAGCTTTTTACACACCAGCTAGCCGCAGAACACAAGACATGTCAGCTTTGGAAAACTACGGCCTTCCAAAACAGCAGATAGTTCAGTGCTCGCTTAGCTATACCGGAAAACAGTCGATAGGGCTTTAAGTCTAGAGCTTCGTCCAGACGGCGCTAACCGGCTGTGAGCTTCAAAACTTGCCTTACCTTTTCGCCTTTTAGACTTGGAAGATGCGCTCGTAACTTGTCAAAAGATGCCTGCTTGCAACCTTCATAAAAAGGATTGCGACAGACTTGCATTCTTCTAGTTTCTATTTTGACGGCGACAGTCTCTAATCATACACGTTTTTCTTGCTGTGTCTACAAACCAAAAGAAAAAAGTTTCAGCTTTGATTTCTTCGAAATAGACACGCTAGGAAAATGAAGCCTGAAGGTGGCCTATGTATGAGCGAGTTCGTATCATACCTTACTACTTCATTCCTGCTCAAATCTATTTTGGGCTCGCTCTAGTAATAAGACGTGCCTGAGACGTGCCAGCTTATAAGATCAAGTCTTAAGGGTTATTCTTTCGATTAGCCTTATAAAGTAATATTCTGTCTATGGCTTTGGGCTTAGTTTGCTAGCCGATCTCTACATCTGAATTCCTATGGGACTGATCGCATTTAATAAATTCACTCGTGACCTTGAAAAAGCCGGTGCACTAGGCGTTCGGATGCCCTTGGAAGGGGGGCACGAGGGCCGGTATCGTCGTCGGGTTCGCTCTGCTGGCTACGAGGATGTGTATATGTCGGCGCGAGGCCTGGGCGATTTATCGGCGTACCTGCTAGATATCCACGGTGTGAGACCGGCTCACCTGGGTAAGAAAAATTTGGGTGATTCGGCAGTGGGCGATCGCCATTTCATCCCCCCCATCATCAGCTACCGCCTAGAAAATTTGGCCCCAAAATCAAAGGGCCTTATGCTCTGGCTAATTGAAGGTCACATCCTCTCTAGCCAAGAAATCAACTTTTTAACGACGCTGCCTACGCTTGAGCCCAAAGTGAAAGTGGTTGTAGAAGTGGGGGGCGATCGCGCCTTCACCTGGTTCCCCTTACAAGAAGCCATTGCCGCCTAAAAACCTGCTGCCTGAAAATCTGCTGCCTAAAAGCACCAAGCCAAGTCCCCTTCAGTCGCTACAGTCGGGAACCTGGTTCAAGCTCATCTGTGGTGCAAGCTATCAGGAACTGCCAGCGATTCGGAATTTGGCGCTGGTATATTCTTTGGCGGGCGCTGACTGTATTGATGTCGCCGCAGATCCTGCCGTCGTAGCTGCTGCTAAAGAAGGCATCGCAGCGGCTGAGCGGGTTGCGGCTGAGCATTCGCGGCCTTACCAGCGCCCCTGGCTCATGGTAAGTATGAGCGCTGGAGAAGATCCGCACTTTCGTAAGGCATGGTTTGACCCGGCGGTATGTCCAGCCCTTTGCCCGCGCCCCTGTGAAAAGATTTGTCCGGCAGATGCGATTGAGGTAGGGGGAGTGGTGGGCGATCGCTGCTACGGCTGCGGACGTTGCTTACCCGTGTGTCCTTGGGGCTTAATTGAGGCAAAGTCTCATCCCACCCGGCTAAGTGACGTGGCCCGCCAAGTACTCACGCAGGCCGACGCCCTGGAAATTCATACTCAGGTCGGTCAGTTTGAAGCTTTCAAACAGCTATGGCAAGTCATTAAACCCTGGAGCCATAACCTCAACATCATTTCTATTAGCTGTCCTGACGCGGAAGGCTTGATTGGCTACTTAAAAGATTTGCGCCGCATTATCGTTCCACATTCATCATCCGTAAAAGCACTTAATGTTATGTGGCAGACAGACGGCAGGCCGATGAGTGGTGATATTGGAAAGGGCACGACCCACGCAGCCATTCGGCTGGCACAAAAAGTAATAGCCTCTGACTTGATTGGCTATGTGCAGCTAGCCGGGGGAACCAACCAGTACACCGCGCCTAAGTTGAACGCACTGAATTTGCTGCATAAATCTCCTGAAAATAGCCGAAACAACTGTCAGACCGGGGATCGCATGGTATCAGGCGTCGCCTATGGCAGCTTTGCTAGATGCCTATTAATGCCAGTTATCGGCCAAACCCTTTATCTTGAAGAAGTATCACTCACGTTATGGAAGGCTGTGGCGATCGCTGAGTCATTGGTGAAACCCTTAAAACAGTCAGTCGTATCAAAATAGTTACCCGCGCTTTTGTACTAGCTCTTTTTGTATTTAGGTATTGAGAGCCTTCGCGACGCTGCTGATTCGACTTTTGGCTGATGTCTTTGATGACGATATCCTTTCGTTAGTAAAAATTAGTTCTCTAATGCCGAGTTTTGACGACGACTTGTTTGAAAGTAGTCCTTCAGCGGAGGCTAGCCAAGCCACTTCCGCCAAAACGCCTCAAGAAAACAGCCAAAACAGCCCCCAGCCCGAGCCTACCGAAATCACGGATGATTTGCCTAAGCTGCTGGAAATTTTGCCAGCCTACATCCGCACCGTTTTAACCGATCATCCCAACCGCGACCAGCTCATCGAAATTATCCTGGACTTAGGCCGACAGCCCGAAGCCCGGTTCTCAGACTCAGTAGAATATCTCTCTGAAACGCCCGTTTCCAAAGCCGACCTACAGCACTGTATTGACCGCGTGGGCCACTTTGGCGGCGATAACCGCGCCGGACTAGAGAAAACCCTGCACCGGATTAGCGCCATTCGCAATCGAGCAGGCGAGGTGATCGGCCTCACTTGCCGGGTCGGCAGGGCCGTTTTTGGCACGATTGCCATGATTCGCGACCTGGTGGAAACCGGCGGCTCTATTTTAATGCTGGGTCGGCCAGGGGTCGGTAAGACGACAGCGCTCAGAGAGATTGCGCGAGTGCTAGCGGACGACCTGATGAAGCGAGTGGTGATTATCGACACGTCGAATGAGATTGCCGGTGATGGGGACATTCCTCATCCTGCGATTGGCCGCGCCCGACGAATGCAGGTTGCCAGCCCCGAAAATCAGCACCAGGTGATGATTGAGGCGGTGGAAAACCACATGCCAGAAGTGATTGTGATTGACGAGATTGGCACAGAGCTAGAGGCTTTAGCGGCTCGAACCATTGCCGAGCGGGGCGTGCAATTAGTTGGCACAGCTCACGGCAACCGGTTAGAAAACCTGATTAAGAACCCGACGCTTTCTGATCTTGTAGGTGGCATCCAGTCTGTGACATTAGGTGACGATGAAGCGCGGCGACGGGGCTCTCAAAAAAGCGTTCTAGAGCGTAAAGCTCCACCCACGTTTGATATTGCGGTCGAAATGCACGAGCGCCAAAAATGGGTTGTGCATGAGGACGTTTCTGACACGGTAGACTATCTGCTGCGCGGGCGAGTGCCGGGGCAGCAGGTCAGAGAAATCGGCCCTGATAATCAGGTGATTGTGACCAATGAGCTACCGAGCCAGTCTGGGCTGGTTGCACCTGCGCTACGGTCGGATCGCAATGGCAAGCTGAGGTCGGGGAGCTTACGGTCGTCTGGCCAACCTAGCGCAGGCGGCTGGCGTTCCTCTGGCAAAATGCAGCCAATGGGCTCCGATTCCTTTGGCAAAAGGGCGAGCAGGCCTTCAATGATTGTCGATCAGCAGCAGCGATCGCAGGCCCTGTTAAACAACACACTCAATGACACGCTCGTGCAGCTACCGCTATCGCCCGAGCGAATGGCGCAGGTGGCCAGTGCTCAGGCTGATCCGGAGTTCGAGTTTGCAGAGCAAGATGACGATCGCACTCGCATTTATGCCTATGGCATTAGCCGTCAGCAGCTAGATCACGTTGTACGGACGCTGGATTTGCCCGTGTCGTTTACCAAAGATTTGGGGTCGGCAGATGCAGTTTTGGCCTTGCGATCGCACATTAAAAACCACTCCAAGCTAAAAGACGTAGCCCAAGCTCGCCACATTCCGGTTTACACCGTCAAATCCAACAGCATTCCGCAAATCACCCGCGCCCTAAGACGAGTGCTCGACCTTGAGGATGACGGTGAAACGGTAGAGGCGATTAATCTCGATCTGTTTGCCCGCAGCGGCGCGGATGATGAGCTAGAGGCTTTGGAAGAAGCGCGGCTAGCGGTAGAGCAGATCGTGATTCCGAAGAGTCAGCCAGTAGAATTGCTGCCGCGATCGCCCAAAATCCGCAAAATGCAGCATGAGCTAGCCGAGCACTATCGGCTTAAGTCACTGAGCTTTGGTGACGAGCCTAACCGGCGCATTAGAATCTTTCCGGCTTAGACGTGATGGGGAGGTGGGGAGGTAAGGAGTTAGGAAGATGGGGATCACTCCTCCTCTGGGACTATTCCCACCGCCCCCCAGTCAGATAAGATTCAGATAAGATACTGATTCACATCTGCTCTTATTCCAGGTTCGCAAACCTCCCGATTTTTCTTATGAAAAGCTTACTGTCCCGCATGTTTGCTCTGATGCTAGTGGCCTTTATTGGCCTCACTGGCTGTAGTGCGGTTGGGCCAAGCGATGGCCTCACCGGCAATTACGCCGACGACACGATTGCGATGATCGATAGCCTTAGAGAAGCGATCGCCCTACCCAGCGACACGCCTAATAAAATGGAGCTTCAAAACGAAGCAAAGCAAAGAATTAACGATTTTGCCTCCCGCTACCGCCGTGACACCGACATCTCTAACCTGAGTTCTTTCGCCACCATGCGCACCGCGCTCAACGCTTTGGCCGGTCACTACAGCTCCTACCCCAATCGCCCTGTGCCGCAAAAGTTACAGGATCGATTGGAGCAAGAGTTCAAACAGGTAGAAGCTGCTCTGCGCCGAGGTGCTTAAGGCAAGAGGCGCGTTACGAAACGACCCTGTACGGATATCTGGAAAAATCCGTTGCTAAAGATGCGCAGATCTTTGCTAGCATGATAAACCTGTGTAGTAAAGTAATAAATTTGGGACATGAAAGTCCGCGCCTCTGTAAAGAAAATGTGTGAAAAGTGCCGCGTTATCCGCCGTAGAGGTCGGGTAATGGTCATCTGCTCTAACCCTAAGCACAAACAGCGCCAGGGTTAGATGCGAATGGGCACTGCCAGAGCACCTAGCCTTTCGCTAGGTTTTGGTAAGTAACAAAGATTGCCAGGGAGATCACCCATGATCTCCCTGGCAATCTCAAAAGCTACAAAGCATCAAGACATCATTCAACATCAAGTTCATAAGACTACTAATCGCAGCTAATGCGAATAGATCAGCGAGGGAGAAATAATCGGTGGCACGGATTGCAGGCGTCGACCTGCCAAGAGACAAAAGAATTGAGATTGGCCTGACCTACATTTACGGTGTAGGCCTTAGCCGCTCCCATGAGATTTTAGATAAAACGGGCGTCAATCCTGATGTTCGGGTTAAAGATCTTGAAGATGCGGACGTCATTAAGCTCAGAGAAACCGTCGAAGGCGATTACCTGATTGAAGGTGATTTGCGTCGTCAGGTGAACATGAACATCAAGCGACTGATGGACATCGGTTGCTATAGAGGACGTCGTCATCGTGCGGGCCTCCCCGTACGCGGTCAGCGAACTCGCACCAATAGCCGAACTCGTCGCAGCGGTAAGCGGACGATCGCCGGCAAGAAAAAGCCGCCACGTAAGTAGATTGCAGTGGACTCTGGTCGCTGCATAGCTTTTTCTTTGGTTAAGGCTATCAGGCAACTAGATGACAGGGGCGCGCACTGACGAATTTGTCAGTTCGCGTTTTCGCGTGAAATTCCAAAAGTGCAGCTATTCCGCTTTGGATGCTTAGCTTAGTCAAACGCTCAGTCAAACGCTTTGACGAATTCCTTTTGGTGAACGCTACCTAACCGCCACTTCAAGCAGACCCAACAAATTCCTTGAACACCTCGGATAACTAGATATGGCAAAACCGATCAGAAAGACTGGCCCCCGTAAGCAGAAGAAAAATATTCCTAACGGCGTGGCGCACATCCAGTCTACTTTTAACAACACTATCGTTACCATTACCGACGCTACTGGCAACGCTGTCTCTTGGGCTTCGGCTGGCTCTAGCGGCTTCAAAGGCGCTAAAAAAGGAACGCCTTTTGCCGCTCAAACCGCTGCTGATGGCGCGGCCCGTCGGGCTATCGATCAGGGAATGCGCCAGTGTGAAGTACAGGTAAGTGGTCCTGGATCGGGTCGCGAAACAGCCATTCGGGCGCTGCAAGGGGCAGGACTTGAAATTACCCTCATTCGAGATGTCACCCCGATTCCCCATAACGGCTGTCGTCCGCCCAAGCGTCGCCGCGTATAAATTCTTCGACCCATAGTAAATAGGTCGAGTCCCAAGTCCGGTCAGTCAGGTCAGTTGAGCAAAGAGAGAGGTTAGTGAATGGCGTTTCAAGTCGATTGCGTAGAGTCCATTGTTGAAGACGATCAAAGTCAGTACAGCCGGTTCGTGATTGAACCCTTAGAGCGCAGTCAGGGAACAACGGTTGGGAATGCCCTACGCCGAGTTTTACTGTCTAACCTAGAAGGTACGGCGGTATCGTCTGTGCGAATTGCAGGTGCTAGCCATGAGTTTTCTACGATCCCCGGCGTTCGTGAAGACGTGCTAGACATTTTGCTAAATATGAAAGAAACGGTGATGAAGAGCTATTCGAACCAACCTCAAATTGGCCGGATGGTTGTTCAGGGCCCTGCTAAGGTGACGGCTGCTAACTTTGACTTGCCTTCCGAGGTAGAGCTAATTAGCACCGACCAGTACATTGCTTCTGTCTCAGCGGGCCATACCCTAGAGATGGAGTTTCGGATTGAAAAGGGCAAGGGCTATCGGGCGATTGACCGCAGCCGGGAAGAGACAGGCGGCGTTGATTTTATGCAAATCGACGCGGTATTTATGCCGGTGCGCAAGGTCAACTACAGCGTTGAGAACTATCTAGATGCTGCGGGCGATCGCAAAGACCGCCTCAACATGGAGATTTGGACAAACGGTAGCCTCACCGCGCAGCAGGCCATGAGCGAAGCCGCCGCTTTGCTAGTTGACATGTTCAGCCCGCTAAAGGATGTCACTCTTGAGCCCAAGCGCGACGAAGACACCAAAGAAGAAGATCCGACCTATCAGATTCCGATCGAGGAATTGCAGCTATCGGTACGGGCTTACAACTGTCTGAAGCGGGCGCAAATCAACGCGGTTTCCGATTTGCTGGACTATAGCCAGGAAGATTTGCTGGAGATCAAGAACTTTGGTCAAAAGTCTGCCGAGGAAGTGGTTGAAGCACTTAACGTACATCTCGGCATCATGCTGCCCCTCGAAAAACCAGCCAAATCCGTATAATCCACGTCGGGGCTCCCCCGATGGGTGCCCCATTCATTCTTTAAAAAGGGAGAAAACAAATGCGACATGGTCGTCGTGTACCAAAACTAGGCAAGGCTGCTGACCAGCGTAAAGCCTTGATGCGAGCGCTCACCACTGAGCTAATTCGCAACGGTCGGATTAAAACAACTGAAGTGAGAGCTAAAGCCATGCGCTCTGAAGCAGACCGCATGGTGACGTTAGCCAAAGATGGCTCACTGTCCGCGCGTCGTCGGGCGATGGCCTACATCTACGACAAGCAGCTTGTGCATGCCTTGTTTGACCAAGCACCTGAGCGCTACGCCGATCGCGAGGGTGGCTACACTCGCATCGTCCGCACGGTCAGCCGCCGGGGCGACAATGCTCGCATGGCCATTATTGAGCTGACGTAAGCGGGTTGAAGTGGCTAAACAACTAGCCAAGCAGCTCGCAAATCTGCCGCCGGATAAGCGAAGCACTCAGCGAGTGGCTTTGGTGATTCAGTACAAGGGCACTGGATTTCATGGGTGGCAGCGTCAGGCTAAGGAGCGGACGGTGCAGGCTGAGATAGAGGGGGCGATCGCCGCCGTGCTCGGCTACCACACCACCCTCCAAGGCGCAGGCAGAACAGACACGGGTGTTCACGCCGCCGCCCAAGCTGCCCACTTCGAAGCCCCAAAGGTCATTCCCGCTGAGCGATGGGCCGCCATTCTCAACGACCGACTGCTTGACGACGTTGTAATTCGAGCTTCCGCAGCCGTTGCTGGTGACTGGCACGCCCAGTTTTCAGCCGAGTGGCGACGCTACCGCTACACCTTCTACACCAGCCGATATCCCAATCTGTTTGTGCAGCCCTTTGTGTGGCACTACTACT
>PPFU01021880.1_pt1 | contig 26965 bp, 21 predicted proteins | sample 1535991 | NCBI WGS metagenome assembly PPFU01 (sample SAMN04901290, study PRJNA319586) | Hypolithon metagenome, whole genome shotgun sequencing project. | isolation source: Antarctic Hypolithon | place: Antarctica: Miers Valley | collected 2014
CGCTATCGCGTTGTGGTCGGTGTTTCGGCGAGGGCGCCGAAACCAGCCCGCGAGGGCGCGGGCGCTACCCGGTTCACGGCGCGAGCGCCGCGGCTTCCTCCGGGCTCGGCAGCCCCCAGGCGCGCCATTTCTCCTGATACTCCGTCCACGGCAGCAACGCATAAGCCGGCTGCCGGTCGGCTCGCAGCCAGCGGATCATCCCGACGAGATCTTCCTCCGCCAGCGTCGTGCAGCCTGCCGTCGGGCGGGTCGCGCCGCGGCGGATGTGGAAAAAAATCGCGCTGCCGGCTCCGGCTTTCGGCGGGTCCGAGTTGTGGCGGACCTCGACGAGCCAGCGGTAGGCGAAATCTCCGTGACGCATCTTCTGCTTCTCGAACCACGGCGGCGGGTTGCGCGGATCGATCACGACATGGCGGTTATATTCGGGGAGCGCCGGGTCGTCGATCCAAGCGTCGGCGTCGGTGATCGTGCGATACGGGAAATCCGCCCCGCGCGGAAGCTGCTTGTCCTCGGTGTAAATTTTGCCAATGCGGAACACGCCGGCTGGCGCGCGCTTGTCGCGCTCGACTTTCTTGCGCCCCTCCTCGTCCGTGCCGAGCAAGCCGCGGCCCCAGGCCAGTCCCGCGCTCCCGTAGAGCGCGGGCACCGCGTCGCCGACCGCCCGCCAGCCTTCGCGGGTGCGCTCGAAGCGCTGGAGCTTCCCGCGGGGCGAGTCCCACGATGGTGCAATGCTGACGACGAGCTGCTCGATGCCGGCGGGGAGCTCCGAGGCGGGGAGGGAGGTGAGGAGGGCGACGAAAAGAACGCAGGCGAGACGCATGGCGCGAGTATAGCGAACGAATCGGATCGCGCGAGTTTCCGGGAATCAATCATCGACAACCCCCGCGCGGTTTTTGCACAAACATCGCCCTATGTCCGAAAAACTCCGCGTCACCGTCTGGGGCGAAAACGTCCACGAGCAAAAGCACGAACACATCCGCGCCATTTACCCGACAGGGATGCACCAATGCATCGCCGACGGGCTCAATGAAGCCGGCGACATCGAGGCGCGGTGCGCCACGCTGCAGGAGCCCGAGCACGGCCTCACGCAAGAAGTGCTCGACGCCACCGAAGTGCTCACCTGGTGGGGCCACGCGGCGCATGGAAAAGTCGAGGACGCCATCGTCGAGCGCGTGCAAAAACGCGTCTGGCAGGGCATGGGCCTCATCGTGCTGCACTCCGGGCATTACGCGAAAATCTTCAAGCGTCTCCTCGGCACGAGCTGCTCGCTCACCTGGCGCGAGGCGGGGGAAAAAGAGCGCATCTGGGTCTGCAACCCCGGCCATCCCATCGCGCAGGGGATCGACCGCTACTTCGAGATCCCGAACACCGAGATGTACGGCGAGCCTTTCGCCATCCCGACGCCCGACGAGCAGGTCTTCATTTCGTGGTTCCAAGGCGGCGAAGTTTTCCGCTCCGGCTGCACCTGGAAACGCGGGAACGGCAAAATCTTCTACTTCCGCCCCGGGCACGAGACCTACCCGATCTATCACCACGAGCAGGTGAAGCTCGTGCTGAAAAACGCCGTGCGCTGGGCCCGACCCGAGGGCTCGACGTGGGTCGATTCCTGCCCGCGCATCACGCCGGAACTCACGCCCGAGCCGCTCGAGGTGCGGGGCGCGACTTTGCACAAAGCGGGTGAGGCGGGCCTGAAGTAGCGGCGCCTGCGCACCCCCCGCCGATGTTTTTCCAAAAACCGCGCTGGTATCGCCTGCTCGCGCCCGAGGTCGCCGACCTCTGCCGCAAAGGCGCCGGCCCGCTCGAGAAATACCGCAAGAGCGCGGGCATCGAGCACGATGTCTTCAGCGGGATGGTCGCCGCGTCGGGGCCTGTGGTGATGGCGAGCCTGCTGCGCAGCGACAAGACGATCTCGCAGCTCGAGCGGACGCTGCCGGAGGCCGACCGCTGGGCGAAGGTGCTGCGGCTGCGCCTCGAGCGGAAGCTGAGCCACGTCGCGCTCGAGACGCCGACTTCGTGGCTGCGCGGAGCGCTCCGCGAGCTTCAGTTCACGCGGTTCAGTTCGTTCCTCGAGATGGCGCAGTATGCGACCGAGGTGGAGACGCGCGAGGGCGGGTTCGACCGCGAGGCGGCGGATGCGGTGAGCGAGATTTTGGAGAAACATTCATGACGACCTACGAGATTTTTGCGGCGATGAGCCCGGCGACGGCAGAGCGGATTTTCAGCTGGATGCAGGAAAAGGAGAAGCCGCTCTACCAGGCGACGATTGATTCCCTCGCGAAAAAGCGAAACCTGCGGCCCGTCTTCGTCCAGCGGAAGCCGCGCCCCGAGCGCCACACTTGGATGCACGAGGCCATGGGGCGCAAATCGGGTGAAGCCGTCGCTGCGCAGATCCTGCAAATCTGGCTCGTCGGTGCCGAGTCGAAGCTGCTCTGCGACTTCCTCGACAGCCTCGGCATCAAGCACGACGAGGATGGCACCGTCGAGGATCTCCCCGCCGAGCCCGCGCGCGAAGACTTGGAGAGAGCCATCGCAACTCTGCTGGAAAAGCACGACGCCGAAGTGGTGAGCGTCTATCTCCGCGCGTTCCAGGCGCTGAATGAAACCGGCTGGACAACCCTCGACACCATGCTCGCCGAAGACCCGCGCCTGGCCTTGGGCGCGCGGTAGTGCGTCCAGCCTCCGAGCACCCGGAGCGCATTCGTCGCTGTGCGGCACCAGCTCGCCGTCGATGAGAAAAACGGGGCGGGAGGCGTCTGCCAAGGGGGCGGCAGCGGGCATCCCCAAGCCGGACTATCTCACGTCACCAAGCGCAGGATCGCCGGATAGCGGTAGGAGACGCCTTCATTCGCCTTCACCGCGGCCATGATGGTGAGGATCACCCAGACGATGCCGATGGCCGGCAGCAAAATGAAACCGATGAAAACGAACATCGAGAGCCAGGCTATGATGCCAATGATCGTATAGGTGATCTGGAAGTTGAGCGCTTCCTTCGCCTGATCGTTCACCAGCGGCATCGTGTCTTTTTTCAGCATTCAGATGACGAGCGGCGCGACGACGTTGCCCAGCGGGCAGGCAAAAGTCGCGAAGCCGCTGAGGTGCGCGGCCATGGCCCAGGTGCGTTCTTCCTTGGTGGTGTTGGCGAGGCTGGAGTTCGGTGGTGGCAGTTCCATGCGGCGAGAGTAACTGGATGCGGGCAGCGGTCGAGCGGGCTCTGCCGCGCCGCACTCACACCGAGATCGACCTGGCGACGCTTTCCTCCTCGCGGCACCGGGGCTTTATGAACACGCTCGGGCATGAAGATCGTGATTCCCGGCGGTTCAGGCCAGGTGGGCCATTTGCTTGCCCGGGCTTTTCATAAAGAAGGGCACGAGGTGATCGTCCTCAGCCGCCAGCCCTCGATGGAGGCACCGTGGCGGTCAGCCGCTTGGGATCCGCGGACGCCCGGCTCGTGGACCGCGGAACTCGAGGGAGCGGATGCGGTGATCAACCTCGCCGGACGGAGCGTGAACTGCCGCTACACGCCAGAGAATCGCCGCGCGATCATGGACTCGCGGGTGGACTCGACGCGGGTGATCGGCGAGGCAATCTCGCGGGCGGCCAACCCGCCGCGCTTGTGGCTCCAAGCGAGCACGGCGACGATCTACGCGCATCGTCACGACGCGGCGAACGACGAGGCGACGGGCATCCTCGGCGGCGGTGAACCGAACGCGCCGGACACATGGCGCTTCAGCATCGATGTCGCCACCGCCTGGGAGCGCGCCGTGGCGGAGGCCGGACCGCTGCCACGGACGCGCACGGTCCTGCTGCGCTCGGCGGTGATTTTGAGTCCCGATCATGGCGGCATCTTCGACGTGCTGTTGCGGCTCGTGCGCTGCGGCCTCGGAGGAAAAGCGGGCGTCGGACGGCAATATATCTCGTGGATTCATGAGGCGGACTTCATCCGCGCGGTCTGCTGGCTGATCGAGCATGAGAAAATCTCCGGCCCGGTGAACCTCGCCAGCCCGCATCCGCTGCCCAATGAGGAATTCATGCGGGCGCTGCGCGAGGCGTGGGGCACCCGGATCGGGCTGCCGGCCAATGCATGGATGCTGGAAATCGGCGCTTTTTTTCTCCGCACCGAGACGGAGCTGGTCCTGAAAAGCAGGCGCGTGGTGCCGGGGCGGCTGCTGGAGGGTGGGTTCGGCTTTCAGTTCCCGGAGTGGCCGGTGGCGGCGCGCGATCTCTGCGCGCGCTGGCGTGGGCCCGGACAGTGACTGCTCCGCTGTGCCGCGAGCACGGCGGGAAGAATGTGGGAGCGTGAGTTCCTCGGCAGGATGCCGCTGGTGGTCGAGTGGGGAGGCGAAGGTCTGGTCGGATGGGGTGCCAGAACTCAGGTTCTACCCGCGCTGCTGCCATGATTTCAGTTTTCGCACGGTCGAGGATTCAACCGACCGGTTCGGGCCTCCGAAGTCTTGGCAGCCATACATTCGGACTCACGTTCCCGGGAACGCGCGCTTGCCTTCCGCTCGGGTGTGATGCATCAGCACGAACCGCCGCCGGGGTGGCGAAATTGGCAGACGCGCCAGACTTAGGATTTCAAAATCGCTCGTTCCACGGCATTGCTTCGCCGGTCAATGCAAGCCGTGAATCCTGATGTAATCAGCCTCCGTGGGCGATCCGGCTAGGCGGGTAAATGCTCGCCAGTCACCAGCTCGAACTAGCACAAGCTCTAGCACAGCCGCGCGCCTGGTAGATCGCAAACCCTCAAAAACCTCTCGGCACAAGTCCGAGTCTGGCGCGTCTAAGCCATCTTTCCTCTGTAGGATCATTCCCGGAAACTGCGCTGTGCTAGAGCCTGTGCTAGTTCGAGCGGTATTCTACCCGCCTCCCGGATCGCTTCGCTTCCGCCGAAGGCCCGTCATTTCGGTGGGCCGCTCGCGCGGGCGTGTCTGGATCAGGGCCGCCATCCGCGGCGACCGCGAGCTGGAAGACGGCAGGACGTCCGAAGCGGGCAGGATCGTTGTCGAAATGTCATGAAGTTTTCCGGGTGCTGTCGTGAATCTAAGCGTAGCAACGGAACACTTACACAGAACCTCAGTGTGCGAAAAGATTCCTTACCCCCCTCGGGACAAAATGACAGAACTTCACCAAGACCCGTCACACCCGACACACCCGTCATTGATCGCCCGCCTAGCCAGTAAACACGCGGATCGAGCGAATGACGGGTTTCAGATCGAACGTCATTCGCCGTCATTCGAAAACCGATGACGGGATGAACGGAGTGAAGCCACACGGGGGACGGGGGGAACAGGCGGCGAGCGAGGCGCAGCAGCGAATCAGGCGGCGGGCGGGCGGATTATCCATCCGCGTTCCTTCGCCGTCCGATGCTTCGACACGCGGCCTGGAAACTTCGATTCAAGATGACTCAGCCAGATCCCGACGGTCGCGATTTGCACGCCACCCAGCAGTCGCCGGGCGGACGCCTGGACGGGCGAGGCGTCGCCGGAGAGGGCCTGCTTCAAGTCCTCGGCGTCGCCGCGCCACGGGCCATCGTCAAGGCGAGCCGGCGCGAAGATGCCCTTGTTTATGAGCAAGAGCAGGTGATGCTCGGGTTCTCCCTCGAAGATCGTCTGCCCGATGTCCTCGGGGATGTAGGACTGCACTCCGAAACGGCGGCCCTGTAGTGCGACGGGAATCGGCATGGACAGAAGGTAGTGGGCGAACGCGGGCAACTCCCTTTCGATAGCTTCCCGGAAGGCGGCTCGAGGATCGTGCTCGTTCGCGAACCGCTCCCAGAAATCCGGGGCGGGCTTCGCCTGCAGCATGATGATCTTCTCCGCCAGGTCGTCGGTCAGCGGTGGAAGGCAGCGCAGCTTCTCCGGATTGTCGTTCAGCGTGATCGAGAGACGCCAGAAGGGGGAGACGGTCACGGCGTCGCGGTTCTTCTTGTGAAGCCGCGCCGTGTCATTCGCGACTATCTCCTTGATCCGCTCTCCGAAGAACAGTCGTTCCTCGTGTCGCGATGATGAAGGGACCTCCTCAATGAGCAGATGCTCCGCGCCGACCAGCTCGGCGTTGAAATCCGTGCGACCGAAAAAGAACGATTTCGGATCGGCGTGGCGGCCGGCAAGGATCGGCGTGATGATCTGATGCTGGATGCGGCTCTTCCCACAGTCAGGCGGCCCGATGATGATGAGAGCCTGCCCCGGTCTCCGCTTGCCTTCCCGTAAAGCCTCGTAGCCAATCTTGAGCCAACAACATTGTCGGATGGCACCGTCCCCGAGCAGGGCCGTGAGGAAGCTTTCAGTCACCTCAAAATCGCCTTCCTTCGGTTCGACGAGCCGGGGCGACTCGCGAACGAGAACGCGCCCGCCTGGAAGATCATAGACGCCGGCGGGCGTCCCGCCAATGCTTGCCGCGAAATCGACCGCCCGCGTTTCCGTAGCCTCGTCGAGAATCCTATCAATCTGCGAAACCGTCTCGCCGGAATCGGCGTCCGGGCGCGTGCGGAATCCGCGCACACGCAATTTTCTTCGGACCTCGCCCGCGCCCATTTCCAGAAACCGCGCCCGCCCGTCATTCTCGCGGCGAAGAAAGTAGCACGGCGAACCGTTGAGCCAGTAGAGCCCAAGCTCTTCGAGCACTGCAGCCGGATTGATCGGCGGGTTTGTTGGTGGCGAATCGCCATTGCTCCCCGGCGAGCGGGCGGCGACTGGCATGTCGCCTATCGCATTGTCTTTTTCGATGGAGACGGCGGTATCGATCGCGGCCCACACGTCCACCGCCCCGGCTCGCGTCCAGTCGTTCGCGTCCTTGTGCGGATCGGGCGTCGCGACACGCCACAGCTCCCCGGAGACGTGCGCGCGCACCTCGCGGAGCCATTCCTCGCCCGCCCGCTTGCCGTCCTTCTCCTCGTCATTCTGAGGCCAGGCATAGATCGCACCCGACGCCTGCGTCGCAAGCCGCCCATTGCTTGCTCCCCGCGTCACAAGCACGGCCCAGCCGGGCGGCGCGGAGCGATGCCAGCCCACCGCGTCCATCACGGCGAAGGCGTCCCATTGCGACTCGAAAACCATCGTCTTCGATGCAGCGCGAAGATCTCCGATAACGAGCGGGTGACAGCCCGCGCCCTTCGGCGAGTAGAACCAGCGGCCCGACGTCGGGAGGATATGCGAGGCGACGACCACCCCGTCGCGATGGACAGGAAACGCCGTCGAATCCTTGCAAAGTCCAACGAGTCCTTGCTCGTTCAGCCAGGCCACGAAGGCCGCCGACAGACCGCGCCATTTCGCGAGCTGGGAGGCGTGCGCTGGCGTGAACTTCGCGATGGCGGCGGGCCAATCAATCGAACTCGCTGGATCATGGGCGATCTTACGGACGACCACGGTCTTCCTTCCGCGCGACGCGGCCACCGGAGACGCGGCTTCCACTCCGGCGAGGGTGAGATAGCGGGCGATGGCAGCGGCCGGCGAAACGCCGTCCAGCCGTTCCAGCAGCGTGATTTCGTCGCCCTTGATTTCCGTCCCGCCGGTCCGGTCGCACCAGCCCCAGGAATCGCCACGGCGGAAGATCGAGAACGATGGTGTCTTCTGTCGGCTGCCCTTCGCGAACGGACTTCGCATATTGCCTTCGCCGGTCGCGGGAGGCGCGTATCCCAGCTTGCGAAGCAGATCGGGGAGCGGGAGCGCGACCTTCGCCGCCTCGATATTGGATCGGTCGGCCTTCATTCCGAGAAAACGACGACCGTCCCCTGATGTTCCGCGCCGATGGAGACGGCGCGGCCTTCGCTTGTCGTGACAAGGCGCATTCCGCGGGCGTCTCCATCCAACCGCCGAAAAATTCGCCGACTCCACCGATCCAGCATTCGGCGGCCCTTCCTTTTCAAGCCCGCGGGAACGTCCAGCGCGGCGACGATCTCAGACTCACGAAACGTCAGCCTGAGAATCGCGGAACCCGCCTCGCCCATTTCCAGACGATGGGTTTGCGTGGAATCGCTCATGCCTGTCCTCTCCCGACGCGCTCAATAAATTCGAGTGCCTTAGTCAGCCCCGGAACCAGTTGGTTCGCGATCCGTATGCGCGCCAGGCGCACGTCCTGCCCCATGGTCAACGCCTCCGGGAGCGGAATGTCCGTGCGGATTCGGGCCGCCGCTCCGATGAGACGGCGGGCGTTGTTGTTGAACGCCCCGCCGAAGAGCCTCGCCGCGTCAACCACCGCCCCGGGCCCGACCTTCCCGCCATTGCAGAAGAACCTCGCGAGCTCCGCGCACAGTTGAACCAGCGCGAGCAGTTCGGGCGCCTTGACCGACGCCAACGCCCGCCAGCACTCCGGCTGAATCTCCGGGAACAGATCGTCGTCGCGATCCATCACGCCTTGCCTCCCTTCCGGGCCGCGGACGGGTTCGGGATCGTCCCGGCGAACTCACCGCGTGCTGCGCGTGCATTGAACTCCGCGATTGCCTCCCTGGTGACGTAGTGCCGGTTCGAGATGACGACGGTTTTCAGCCAGCCACGTTTGCGGTATCGCCAGCACGTCGCGGACGAAAGCCCGCTTTGCAGAATGAACTGGTCTAGCGAGAGCGGCGGATGCGCGTTGAGGGGGAGTGCGTCACTGCTTTGCGGCGAATCGGGTTGAAGCGTCATGCGCCCACTGTCGGAAACTTCCTCCCTCAGCACAGGGAACACAAAGCGGGCTCATTTGTTCCCGCGATGTTTACTCGAACCGCCGGTCATCAAAACCGCCTTTCGCAGAATGCTCCACTGTCTGCCGTTCAGCTCGAAATTCTCCTTCCGATACTTGTGGGCGCAGTGCGCGTTGAAGCCGTCACGAACGACACTGGGTTTCGGCAGCGGCTTTGGAAGAGCTTGGTAATACTCCCAGAAGGCTTGCAAGAGACCCGTTTCCCGATCTCGACGAAACAGCTTCGCGGCGTCCCTCACGGCGTCCCTCACGGCGTCCTGAACGCGCCGGGGAAACGACTTGTCGCCATCCAGCAAAGCCAGCAGCAATTCCCTACCAAGCTTTCTCTCCAAGTCCGGCAAAGCGTCCTTGAACAGGATTCCCAACGCCTCTTCGCCGAATCCCACACCGTCTTCAGCCGCCAGCAAAAAAGCGCGATGCCAGCCGGCCTGCCGCATGGCGTCTATAATCGGAGAGACGAGGGAATCATTGGCGATTTCATCGCAAGATAGCCTTGTGGGCGGCGAAGCGGAATCCCACCGGTCTTCGGGATCGGGCTCGATGTCGAAGTCCACCACGCCAGAGCCGTCGTTGACTGAATCATCGTCGATACGGATGTCCGCAGCTCGCGGTTGTTGTCCGGCTGCGCCTCTTTTAACGCGCTTCGATTTACGCTTTCCACTGCTCATGCTCCGAGAACTAAAGGGAAAGCGGGCCGTTATACATACTTTACGACTCTACTACTTTCATTTTATATGACTCCTTCTGTATGATGTTATGCGCATCGTGCTGATTAAAAGCGACTTACAAGGCACTCGAAAACAGGCGTTTTCGCAGCGCAGGCACCCTGCCAATTTTGGACATTTCCGAGAGGTTTTGTGTCCGTTTTCTGCAGTCCATTCCCGGCACTCGCATGGTGGTCCTTTCGTGAAACCGCGGCGGTCACTGATGCCGCAAGACTCTCCCGTCTTCCTCCTTCATCGAGTCGAGCAAGGCGAGGAACCGCTCCCCGACGTCTTCCGACAGCGCGCCGGCCTTGTTCACGGGGAGCGAGCGCAACGCCAGGCGGATGACATGGCTGGCGGAAACCCGGCGGCCGCGCCGGGCGAGGGCCATTTGCACGGCGGTCAGCTTCTCATTGTCAGCCTGGAAGAGCGAGACGGTAATCTTCTGCGACTGGTTGAACCTCTCGGCGGGAGCGGGATCGGATTTGGCGGGCATAGTGGCGTATTTTCGGACAATCCTAACTTCTCCCTTGCCGAAGGCAAGCCCCGTGTGCATCGTCCCCTCGCTGTCGTTGAAGCGGCAGCCCGCCAAGTCTGAATCCTCCGCGTTGTGAACGCGAGGGGCGGCCAACAAAACAGAATCAGAGCCAGTCGGGGATAGCCGTCTGCGGGTCACGCCGCGGGGCGACAAGGCTTCAACCTTTCCCGGCTGGCTCTTTTCAGTTGAACAACACATGAACAAAAAAACTCAGAAAACCGCGCCGGCCTCACCACAGGCCAGGCGCATCACACTACCCAAGCCGTTCCGAATCTACGGTTTCCGAATCGACGTGGAGACTGCGCGGCGGCTAAGAGAGGCGGCCAGGCGGCAAGGGAAGTCGCTGAAGGCGTGGGTGACAGAGGCCGCGGAGGAAAAGCTGGCCGGAAAGGGGCAGCATGAATCCCGGATTCAAAGCAATGGTCTGGTTGGACAAGGCGCAGAATCACCGCATTTACTACGATCTGGACGAGCAAGAGACGCGCTGGCTTGGCGGCATCGCGAAGGCGTTCGGGCTGACAATCCCAGCGTTCGCGAGGGCGTTCTATAACAACGAACTGCCGCTGCCGGCGCCCTTCGTGAAAAGACCGGGCACCGGCGCGGAACGCGAGGAAGCGAACTATGCAAAGTTCACCGTCACTTGCTCCGATCCGGCGACGTGGCGGCAACTGACGGAGATCGCGAAACACGAAGGCCACACGGATGCGCAGAGGGTGTGCCTCGACGCCATCCTTGGAAACTTGGAAATGTATAACGAAGACTTGGTCTTTGATCCCGTCACGGGGGCCGTCCTCGCCGAGAACTGCGACATTTACAAGCTGGGCTTTCGCACGAATACGGAGGGCGAGCCGCCGCCAGATCGGCGACGGTCATGGGTGCGCGGGGAGTCGCTTCGGGCGATGGAAAAGGAACGGAAAATCGTCCCGGTCGATTTCCGCGAGCAGGAAGCGGATGAACTGATGCAGGTGAGCTGAACGGGGGCCCCAGGTCGGCATACACAAGAGCGGGCGGCGGTCGCAAGATCGCCGCCCGCTTCCTTTTCCAGCTATCGGGCCGCGCCCGCGCCGACCATCGTCGCCGCTCGGAGATCGCGGGCGCCCATGCTCAAGGAAATGACGGGTATGTCGGGTGTGACGGGTTTTGGTGGATTGCAGAAGATTCAGTGCGACCTCACGCCACCGCAGAGACTGGAGCGATGCCGATGGTGAGCCGAGACGCCATTTTGGCGCGGTGCTCGTCCAGCAGGTGCCCGTAAACCTTGCCGACGAGTATCCCGCCGTCCTTATGGCCAAGCCAGGCCGCGATGGTCATAAAGTCGATTCCCGCCATCACGCACGCCGAACAGAAGTAGTGGCGCAGATCGTGGAAGCCGACGTGCGGCAGCTTGGCCACGCGGCGGGCCATGTTCAGGCTCTCGCGGAAGCTCCGGGCGGGAATGTCGCGCCGGCCCCGTTGCGGCGACGGGAACAGCGAGGCGCAATCTGGAGCGCGGCGGGTCCGCATGTCGCGGAGCAGCTCGCCCAAGGGCGCGTTGAACTCGACGCGGCGATCCTCGCCGTTTTTCGAGAGACCGTCCGCGCCGATGGTCACGCGCTCGCCATCGAAATCCACGTCAGCCCAGGTCACGCGCAAAGCCTCCTGCTCGCGCGCGCCGCTGAATGCGAGAAAGCGCAGGTAGTCCGCGAGTTGCCCGCCGTTCTTCGCACACGCCGAGCGCGCGGCGGCGAGCAGCCGGTCGAACTCAGCCGGCGTGATGAGCGCGCGCTTCGGAGCGGGCGGCTCATCGAGGGATTTCATCTTAGGTAACTCGCGCAGGTGTCCATCGTCGAGCGCGGCTTTGAGCACGTTGCGCAGCATGAGCAGATCGAGATTCGCCGTGCGCTCCGACACCGGCCCCAGCTCGCGACCGCCAAACTTCCCGCCACCCAGCCGTCGCTCGACAAAGCCGACGATCATCGCCGTCGTGATGCGGTCGATGCGGACGTGCCCCAGGTGCTTGCGCCAGCGGGCGATGGACTGCCGCTCGTTTTCGAGGGTGCCGGGCCGCTTGCGCGAGACCTTGGCCTTGCCGAAGTAGGTTTCGCAGTAACCCGCGAAGAGCGGCTTGCGGCCCGCGCTCGGAAGCGCGTTCTCGCGCCGCTCGTTCCGCTTGATCTCAGCGGCTTCCTTCGCCTCGTTCAGCGTCCGCGCCGGTTGACCATCATCGTTCAGCAGCGGGAACCGGCGGGCCGTCTTTTTCCCATCGCCGCGGTCAACCCAAAGCTGCGCATAGAAGCGGCCGTTGCGGATGTAGAGACCGGACACACGGCGATTGCGTGAATCGCGCACCGGCCTAAACTGCGCGCCATGATCGCCCGTGCTAGTTGTGCTAGAGCCTCGAGCGGAACCGCTGGCGAGAGTATCGGGAGCCATTTCCGGAGCGGAAACAGTTTCATTGCTTTTCATGCCCTTTCTCTAGCACAAACTCTAGCACAGGCACAACCGATGATTTCCGACAATAGTGATTTTCTCTGTATCTTAGCATAAGCCGGGGTGGCGAAATTGGCAGACGCGCCAGACTTAGGATCTGGTTCCGCAAGGATTAGGGGTTCGAGTCCCCTCCCCGGCACTTTTCATCGCTTCGTGGGCTCCGCAACGCGAGGCGCGGGTCTGTATCCGGTCGGTGCTCCCGGTCGCGCGGCATCTGCTGCCTCGAACCATTTGCCGATTCCGGGTTGCATCGGCGGTTGTTCCCGCGTTCGGTGGGCGTCGTGCAATGTCTGCGATTCTGCTCCCGCTTTTTTCTCGCCGCGCTCGCCTTTTTCCTGCTCGCCGCGGCGGGCCTCGCGGCTCCCACGATCATCATCGACGCGGGGCATGGCGGGCATGACCGCGGAGGCGTGCCGGGGCAGCGGATCGCAGAAAAAACGATGACGCTGGACGTGGCGCGGCGCGTCCGGAGCCGCCTTGCCGCGGCAGGCTACCGGACGGTGATGACGCGAAACAGCGACGACTTTATCTCGCTCGGCGCGCGGGTGGCCTACAGCCGGCGATACCGCGACTCGGTCTTCATCAGCATTCATTTCAACTCGGCCTCGCGGGTAGGGGCGCGCGGGTTCGAGACGTTCTACTACTCGGCGAAGTCGCGCCCGCTCGCTCTGCGCGTGCACCGGTCGCTGCTCGGCGCTTTTCGCACGGAAGACCGCGGGGTGAAGCGCCGCGGCTTCTATGTGCTGCGGAACAACACCGCGCCGGCGGTGCTGGTCGAGTGCGGCTTCCTCACGAACCCGGAGGAAGCGGCGATCATCAACAACGCGGCCTACCGGCAGCGGCTGGCGGATCGGATCGCGGCGGCGATCCAGGCGGCGTATTGATGTACCTCCGGCAGCCGGGACTGGGTCATGGATCTGCCGCCGCTTTCTCCGGGATCGCGTCGATGCTCGCTCCCGAGCGCTCTTCGGTCCGTGCTCAGATTACGGTCGGTCTCGAGTGGCACTAAGATAAGGCCTTTGTGGGATGAATAGCTCAGGCATTTACTCTGAAACGGTTTAGCGCCATTCAGAACCGACCCCTTCCGCATACGCACCGTTACCGAAAAAAGCCGAACATTCCTCCCACCAACATGCGTAAGAACTATTAGCGCGTTCCTTCCCCGTCACTTTTCGAAGCGGGCGGAAGGGACCCAGCCAACCTTGTTGCTTGCCTCGAATTCCGGTTCCCGCGGTGGATGGTCCGGGTAACCAGAGTCCTCTGCCGGGAAACTTCGGCGCTCGCGAACCTTTATGAACAAATCGACCGCTATCGGAAAAAAACCGGCCAAGACTTCGAGAACTTCGGATCAGCCCACCGGAACCGACCAGCGCGGCCAATCACGGGTTAAAAATGGGGCAGCCTCAACCGAGAACGAGCAATTGCTCGAGGCGATGCTGGCTTTCAAAGAAGGCGATTTTTCGGTCCGGCTGCCCAACGCCTGGGAGGGAATCTACGGCAAAGTCGCGGAGGCCTTCAACGAAGTGCTCGCAATGAATGAGCAGCGAGAGAGCGAAGCGGCGCGAGTCATTCGTGTGGTCGGGCGGGAGGGACAACTGGCGGAGCGGATGACCCTGGCCCGACTGAAAGGGGGTTGGATCGCGGGAGCGCGAGCGTGGAACACTTTGATCGACGACTTAGTCCAGCCCACTATCGAAGTGACCCGCACCATCGGCGCGGTGGCGAAGGGCGATCTCGGGCAGCCCATGCCGCTGGATTTAAATGGCCGGAAACTCAAGGGCGAGTTCCTGCACTCCGCAAAGCTGGTCAACAGCATGATCGACCAGCTCGCCGTGTTCACTTCCGAAGTGACGCGCGTTGCCCGCGAAGTCGGCACGGAGGGCAAACTCGGCGGGCAGGCCAAGGTGCGCGGTGCGACCGGGGTTTGGAAAGATTTGACGGATCGCGTCAATCAGATGGCGGGAAATCTCACCGCGCAGGTTCGCAACATTGTCGATGTCACGATCGCGGTGGCCACGGGCGACCTTTCCAAGAAGATCACCGTCGATGTGCGCGGGGAAATTGTGCAGCTGAAAGAAGCGATCAACACGATGGTCGATCAGTTGCGCTCGTTCGCTTCCGAGGTGACGCGAGTGGCACGCGAGGTGGGAACCGATGGCCGACTCGGGGGCCAGGCGGTGGTGCCTGGCGCGGGCGGCACCTGGAAGGATCTCACGGACTCGGTCAATGCCATGGCGTCCAATCTGACCGCGCAGGTTCGTAACATCGCGGCGGTGACGACGGCAGTTGCTCGCGGCGATCTTTCCCGAAAGATCACGGTGGATGTGAAAGGGGAAATTCTGGAGCTGAAGGAAACCGTCAACACGATGGTGGATCAGCTGAATGCGTTCGCTTTTGAGGTCAGTCGCGTGGCGCGCGAGGTCGGCACGGAAGGGAAGCTCGGCGGCCAGGCCAAAGTGTCGGGCGTAGCCGGCACGTGGAAGGATCTGACCGACAATGTGAATTCGATGGCGAACAATCTGACTGATCAAGTGCGGAATATCGCGGATGTCGCCACCGCGATTGCCCGCGGGGATCTTTCCCGCAAGATCACGGTGGACGTGAAGGGGGAGATTTTCGGGCTGAAGACGACGATTAACACGATGGTCGATCAGCTCAATGGCTTCGCGTCCGAGGTCAGCCGTGTGGCGCGCGAAGTCGGCTCGGAAGGCAAGCTCGGCGGCCAGGCGAAAGTCCCCGGGGTGGCGGGAACCTGGAAGGATCTGACCTTCAATGTGAATTCGATGGCGTCGAACCTTACGGCCCAAGTCCGGAACATTGCAGACGTGGCGACCGCGGTTGCTAATGGAGACCTTTCCCGAAAAATCACGGTGGATGTGAAAGGCGAGATCCTCGGCCTGAAGAACACGATCAATACCATGGTCGATCAGCTCAACGGCTTTGCGTCCGAAGTGACGCGCGTCGCGGGCGAAGTGGGCACCGAAGGTAAGCTCGGCGGGCAGGCGCAGGTCAAAGGAGTCGCCGGAACCTGGAAAGACCTGACGGATAACGTAAATCTCATGGCCGCGAATCTCACGGGCCAAGTCCGCAATATCGCGGACGTGGCGACGGCGATTGCGCGAGGCGATTTGTCCCGAAAAATCACCGTCGATGTCAAAGGCGAGATTCTCCAGCTCAAGGAGACGATGAACACCATGGTGGATCAGCTCAACGCTTTCGCGGCCGAGGTAACCCGCGTGGCGCGCGAGGTAGGGACGGAGGGAAAGCTGGGCGGGCAGGCCACGGTGCCCGGCGTCGCGGGCACCTGGAAGGATCTCACCGACAACGTGAATTCGATGGCCTCGAACCTCACCTCGCAGGTGCGAAACATCGCGGATGTCACCACAGCGGTCGCTCGCGGAGATCTTTCGCAACGCATCACGGTGGACGTCCAGGGCGAAATCCTGGAGTTGAAGAACACGATCAACACGATGGTCGATCAGCTCAATGGATTCGCCTCCGAGGTCAGTCGCGTCGCGCGCGAGGTCGGCACCGAAGGCAAACTCGGCGGCCAGGCAAAGGTCTCCGGCGTGGCGGGCACCTGGAAGGATCTGACCGAGAATGTGAACTCGATGGCCTCCAACCTGACCTCTCAGGTGCGAAACATCGCGGATGTGACGATTGCGGTCGCGAACGGTGACCTTTCCAAGAAAATCACCGTCGATGTGCGCGGCGAGATTCTGCAGTTGAAGGAGACGATCAATACGATGGTCGATCAGCTTCGGTCGTTCGCCTCGGAAGTTACTCGCGTAGCGCGAGAGGTCGGCACGGACGGTAAACTTGGCGGGCAGGCGACCGTGCCGGGCGTCGCCGGCACGTGGAAGGATCTCACGGATTCGGTCAACGCCATGGCGACCAACCTCACCGGCCAGGTGCGCAACATTGCTGAGGTGACCACCGCCGTCGCGCGGGGCGACCTTTCCCGGAAAATCACGGTGGATGTGCGCGGGGAGATTCTCGAGTTGAAGGACACGATCAACACGATGGTGGATCAGCTCAACGGCTTCGCTTCCGAAGTCAGCCGCGTGGCCCGCGAAGTCGGCTCGGAAGGCAAACTGGGCGGTCAGGCACAGGTCTCCGGTGTGGCGGGCACTTGGAAGGATCTGACCGACAACGTGAATTCGATGGCGTCAAACCTCACCTCGCAGGTGCGGAACATCGCAGAGGTGACAACCGCGGTCGCACGCGGCGATCTCTCGCGAAAAATCACGGTGGATGTGAAAGGCGAGATCCTCGAGCTGAAGGACACCATCAATACGATGGTCGATCAGCTCAACGCCTTCGCCGCCGAGGTGACGCGCGTGGCGCGAGAAGTCGGCACCGAAGGCAAGCTTGGCGGTCAGGCTAAGGTCTCGGGCGTCGCTGGAACGTGGAAGGATCTGACCGATTCCGTCAACGTGATGGCCGCGAATCTGACGGATCAGGTGCGAGGCATCGTCAAAGTCGTGACCGCCGTCGCCAACGGAAACCTCGCACAGAAGCTGACCGTGCAGGCGAAAGGCGAGGTCGCCGCGCTGGCGGAGACGATCAACAACATGACCGGCACACTCGCGACCTTCGCGGATCAGGTGACCAACGTTGCCCGCGAAGTCGGAGTCGAGGGGAGACTGGGCGGCCAGGCCTACGTGCCGGGAACATCCGGCACCTGGAAAGATCTGACCGGCAACGTCAACCTGCTCGCGGCCAATCTCACCACTCAGGTCCGCGCCATCGCTGAGGTGGCGACGGCGGTGACCAAAGGCGATCTAACCCGATCCATTCAGGTGGAAACGCGCGGCGAGGTCGCCGAGCTCAAAGACAACATCAACACCATGATCGGCAACCTGCGCGTGACCACCGAGCGCAACAAGCAGCAGGACTGGCTGAAGACGAATCTAGCGAAATTCACCCGCATGCTCCAGGGCCAGCGCGACCTGTTGACTGTGGGAAAGATGCTCCTCTCCGAACTCGCGCCGCTGGTCGAGGCGCAGCAAGGCGCAATTTACCAGATGGTAGAAACAGATGACGGCATCGAAGTCCTGCGAAAGCTAGCCGCCTATGCCGACCACCCCTCGTTGCCAGAACACTTCCTTCTCGGAGAGGGACTTATTGGACAGTGCGCCACTGGGCGCGAACGCATTTTGCTCACGGAGGTTCCTTCGAATTTCACGCCCATTCATTCGAGCCTGACCGTTGCGCAGCCAGTGAATGTCGTGGTGTTGCCGATTCCCTTCGAGGGCCAGACCAAAGCGGTCATCGAATTGGCCTCGCTAAACGCATTTACCGACGCGCATCTCATTTTCCTCGAACAATTGACCGAGTCGATCGGCGTTGTTTTCAACACGATCGAGGCCACGATGCGGACGGAGAATCTACTCCAGCAAAGTCAGAAGCTCACCACGGAATTGCAGGTCGGTCAAAACGAACTGCAGCACACCAACGAAGAGCTCGAACGCAAGGCGCAGGAACTCGCGGATCAAAACGCCGAGGTGGAGCGGAAAAACGTCGAGATCGACCATGCCCGCCGCGCGGTGGAAGAAAATGCAGCGGAACTGGCGCTTACCTCCAAATACAAATCGGAGTTTCTCGCCAACATGTCCCACGAGCTTCGGACGCCGTTGAATTCCATTCTAATACTGGGTCAACAATTGGCCGGGAATCCCGGCGGGAACCTCAACGATAAGCAGGTGGAATTCGCCCGAAGCATTCATTCCGCGGGTTCGGACCTCCTCAATCTGATCAATGATATTCTCGACCTTTCGAAGATTGAGTCCGGCACGGTTTCGGTTGAAGCGGAAGAGATATCATTCGAGTCACTCCGGAAATCGGTGGAGCGAAACTTCCGGCATATCGCCGAAAACAAAAGCGTCGATCTCAATATCGAGTTCAGCGACGAGCTTCCGGCCAGCTTTACCAGTGACTCGAAACGCCTGCAGCAAATCATCCGGAACCTTCTCTCGAATGCTTTCAAGTTCACCTCGCGCGGACATGTCACCGTACGCGCCGATCTGGTGAAAGACGGGTTCAGCACCGACCACCCCGTCTTGCGTCGGGCGTCCGGCGTCATTGCCCTCGATATTCAGGACAGCGGTATCGGCATCGCGCCCGAGAAGCAGCGGCTTATTTTCGAAGCCTTTCAACAGGCTGATGCCGGCACTGCACGAAAGTATGGCGGCACCGGCCTCGGTCTCGCCATTTCCCGCGAACTCGCGGCACTGCTGGGGGGCGAGATCCGCCTTTCCAGCACTCCAGGCGAGGGCAGCACCTTTACTCTCTATCTTCCTCTTCACTATGCAGGTGCGGCCGGTGAAATCACGCCCGTCACACCACAATTGGCCGAAACATCAGATCTTCAGTCCACGGCACTGCCTGCTCCCCTATTTATCCGTGACGAAATAATCGCGGACGATCGCAATGACATTGCCGAAGGAGACGTCACCTTGCTTATCGTGGAGGACGACCCGCATTACGCTCGCGTCCTCGTAGGATTGGCGCGCGAGCGTGGTTTCAAAGTGGTCGTGGCCACGCGCGGGCAGCAAGCATTGGCGCTTGCCCGGCAGTTCCGTCCGGCCGCGGTGACTCTCGATGTCCGTCTGCCCGACATGCTCGGCTGGACCGTGCTGAATAATCTCAAGATCGATCCCCAACTGCGCCACATCCCGGTGCAGATTATCTCTGCGGATGAAGAGCGCCGGCAGGGACTGTCGCGGGGTGCCTTTGCCTACCTTATGAAGTCGGCGACGACCAACGATATCAGTACCGCTCTCGACCGGTTAAAAACGTTCACAGAACAGCATCAGAAGCGGCTCCTGATCGTTGAGGACAACGAGATCGAGCGAAACAGCATTGTTGAATTGCTCGGACACACAGACCTCAACATCACGACGGCGGATACGGGTCAAGAGGCCCTGCGCCTGCTGAATGATCGCCCCTTCGATTGCTGCGTGCTCGACCTCCGTTTGCCGGACATGAGCGGGTTTGAATTACTCGCGCAGATTCAGGGCGATAGCGCGCTCCGCGAAGTTCCGATCGTCGTGTTCACGGGCAAGGATTTGTCCGCCACCGAGGAAAAGGATCTGCGGGCCGTCGCGAAAAGCATCGTCCTCAAAAACGTTCAGTCTCCCGAGCGGCTGCTCGACGAGACCTCCCTTTTTCTCCACAGGGTCGTGGCCGATCTTCCCGAAGAAAAGCGCGCCATGCTGGAAACCCTGCGCGAACCCGGTGAAATCTTACGCGGACGCCAGGTGCTGGTGGTGGACGACGACGCCAGAAATATTTTTGCGCTATCTATCGTGCTCGAGAATCGCGACATGGAGGTCATCAGCGCGACAAATGGCCGCCAGGCCATCGAAGTTTTGCAAAACAATCCGGATCTCTCCGCCGTGCTGATGGACATCATGATGCCGGAAATGGACGGCTATGAAACAATGGGGGAAATCCGGAAGATACCCGAGTTCGAGCACCTGCCTATTCTCGCCCTGACTGCGAAGGCGATGAAAGGCGACCGTGAGAAGTGTCTTGAGGCCGGTGCCAGCGACTACATCGCCAAGCCGGTCAACCCGGAGGAACTGATCTCTCTTCTGCTCGTGTGGCTGCAACGCTGACCCCGCATGGATTCCACCGCCGCCACCCCGGAATCGGACGTAGAAACGGAAGACGGGCCCAACGCGCCCGTCTCGATCCTGCTGGTCGATGACGACGCCAACAACCTGCTCGCGCTCGAAAGCATCCTGGACCTTCCGGAGTACCGCCTGGTGCGGGCTCAGAGTTCCGATCTCGCTCTGCTCGCGCTGATGGAAGGAGAGTTCGCCGCCATCGTGCTCGATGTGCAGATGCCGGACATGAGCGGCATCGATCTAGCGCGGCTCATCAAGCAGCGCAAACGCACTCAAACCATCCCCATCATTTTTCTGACCGCGCACTATCGGGAAGATGAACATGCCGTGCTCGCATACGATGTCGGCGCGGTAGATTACCTGACGAAGCCGGTTCATCCCGCCGTCTTGCGCTCGAAGGTAGGAGTCTTCGTCGATCTCTTCCGCAAGACCCGGGCCTTGGCGGCCATGAATGCCGAACTCGAGGCCAAGAACACCGCGCTGGAGCGCGAATCCGCCGAACGAGCCCTTCGTCTGGAGGCCGAGGCCGGCCGCGCCGAAGCCGAAGCAGCCAACGCCGCGAAGGATCGATTCCTCGCCATGCTTTCACACGAGTTGCGGACCCCGCTTTCCCCGGTGCTGCATTCCGTGGCCCTGCTTGAGGAGACTCCGGATAGCGTCCCGTTGGTCAAAGAATGTGTGGAGACGATTCGGCGGAACGTGCAACTCGAAGCGAGGCTTATTGATGATTTGCTCGACCTTTCGCGCATTAAAAACGGCAAGCTCACGCTTCATTTCAAAAGCGCGGATGCTCACGAGTTGCTGCACGGTGCGATCCAGATTTGCCGCCCTGGCTTGGATTCGAAGCACCTCGAATTGAGCGTCAACCTCGACGCTGACTCCCGTACTCTCCGGGCCGATCCCGCCCGCCTGCAGCAGGTCTTCTGGAACTTACTCTCCAACGCGATCAAATTCACCCCGGAAGGTGGCCAACTCTTCATCCAGACCACCAACACCAGTGAAGGAAAATTCTTGGTGGAAATCTCGGACACCGGGACTGGTATCGCCCCGGATAAACAGGCAATAATTTTCGATGCTTTCGAACAAGCGGCGAGCGATTCCGCCGGCTTGGGCCTTGGTCTCGCCATCTGCAAGGCATTGACAGAATTTCATGGTGGCCAAGTCGGCGCCCGAAGCGCTGGTCTTGGGCACGGAGCAACTTTCTGGGTGGAGCTTCCCGTCACGGTCGAGGCCATCATTAGTATAGAATCCCCGACAGTTAGATCGAAACCGACCCGCGAGTCGCCCCTGCGCCTTCTCGTCGTCGAAGATCACCTCGATACCGCCATAACGCTTTGTCGGCTGCTCAAACGCCGTGGTTACATCGTGGAAGCGGCAAATACCTGCAAGGCAGCACTTGAGCTATTCCAGGAACATCAGTTTGATATTCTAGTCACGGACATCGGGCTGCCGGACGGTGACGGTGCTGAACTTTATCAGTCCCTTAAATTATTGCCCGGCCACGAAAATCTCCTCGGCATCGCGCTGAGCGGCTTTGGCATGGACGACGATTTGGCCCGCACTCAGCGCGCGGGATTCTCCGACCATTTAACCAAACCGGTGGACATTTCTTCCTTGCAACTAAGCCTCGAAAGTCTCGACCTCACGTCCCTGCGGTAGATCTGGGTCGAAACGGTCAATCTAAAATGTTTCACCTACGCGCGGCCGGAGCGAGCCGATCTCCGCGATCGCGGTGCGAGAAGTTGATAGTTGATAGCCCCGGAAACACTATGAAATCTGCAATCCTGATCGCAGCCATCTGCATTGGCGGAGCTTTTCCCTCGATCGCTGTGGCTGCGGAGCCAGCGCCTGCGGCATCGCATCCGGTTGATATGGTCTGGATTCCGGCGGGCACTTTTCAAATGGGGACGCCGGCGACCTACGAGGGCGCTCACGATCCGGATGAGGAGCCGCTCCGGCCCGTGCAGCTCACGAAGGGTTTCTGGCTTGCGCGCAACGAGACAACCAATGCGGATTACGCAAAATTTCTCGCAGCTCTGGAAGCGGCGGGCGGCGACGACAGCAAGTGGCGTCACGCCGAGCAGCCCGCGGGGGCGGATGGGAAGGCGAAGGATCACACGCCGCAATCGTGGAAGGCCAAGAACCTGAACGCGCCGAAACAGCCGGTCGTCGGCGTCGATTGGTGGGACGCTTATGCTTATGCAAAATGGGCGGGGCTCCGTCTGCCGACCGAGGCGGAGTGGGAATATGCCGCGCGCGGCAAGGATGCGCGCCTGCTGGTCTGGGGCTCGGAATGGCCGCCCAAATCGAAGTTGGGAAATTTCGCCGACGAAAGCCTCAAGAAGATCGAGCCCGGGGCGGAGGTGGTGAAAGGCTACGACGACGGTCATGCCGCGTCCGCACCGGTCGGTTCCTTCCCCGCAGGCGCATCCTGGTGCGGGGCGCTGGATCTGACGGGCAATGTCTGGGAATGGTGCAATGATCGCTACGCGCCCTACGTTGCCGCGGAGAACAAAGATCCGGTGGGCTCATCCACCGAGCCCGGGCGCGTGGTGCGCGGCGGCTCGTGGCGGGGCGCCGATATCGCGGATTTTCGATGCGCGTTTCGCGATAACTATGATCCTGAGACTCGCCAGGACGATCTCGGGTTTCGGGTCGCGAGGGATTTCAATCCGGCGCACGATCCGGCTCCTGGCGCGACGAAGCCGGATGCCTCGCCAGCGGCCACCCCGTAGCATTTGCTCCCCCCCAGATCCCGACTTTACCATCCCCCCATGGTGTTCTCCCCCCGCCTAATCTTCACCTCAGCGTTTCTGTTTGCCTTGTCGTTCAGCCTGCGGGCGGCGGAGCCGGTCAAGGCGGCGAAAGGCTCACTTTTTCAACCATCCGGTTTCAAATCGCTCGGCGTGCTCACCGTGGCTTCGGGCAAGGCGGTTGCTTTTGACACGGGAACCGAAACGACGCCCCCATCGGTCGCCGGCGCGGTCGCGGGCGAGGGGGCGCTTGGCGTGAGCCAGAGCGGGCAGGTGCAGGTCGCTGTGTTTGCGTTTGACGCCATCCAGCTTGGCGAGGGAGCGAAGGTGGACGTCACAGGAAATCGTGCGCTGGTGCTTCTTTCAAAAGGAGCCGTCGTGATCAACACCATCATCGATCTGAGTGGAGCGCCCGGCGTGAAGGGGCACGGAGCCCGCGTGCCAGGCGGTCCTGGCGGACCCGGCGGCGAGGGTGGCGAATACACGAAGACCTTCAACAGCGCGCCGCCGCCAGACAATGGCGGCGATGGGGGTCAGGGCATGAAGGATAATGGGGAGCCCGGGCATGGATTCGGCGGTGGCTTCAACGAGCGCGTGAAGGGCGGCACGCCTGGCGGTGGGGCCGGACATGGCGGCGCGGGCGGCGAAACCAGCGAGGGTTCGGGGGGTGGCGGCGGCGCTCCACGTCCCATGCCGGGCGGACCGACTTACGGTGATGCGGCGCTGGCGGATTTGTTTGGCGGGAGCGGTGGCGCGGGAGGATCGAACGATCGGAACTTTCAGTTTGGCAGCGGCGGTGGAGGAGGCGGGGCATTTGCCCTGATTGCGGCGCAGTCGATCAACCTTGGTCCCAAGGCGCAGATTCTCGCTCGGGGTGGAGCGGGCGGGCTGGAGAAAGTGTGCGGAGGAGGCGGGAGCGGTGGCTCCATTCTGGTGGCCGCGACGGCTTTCCAGGCGAGCCCGGGAGCCGTCGTGGATGTCAGCGGGGGCGATGGTGGAGACGGTGGGGCTGTCGTGATCGAGGACATCAAGAGCGGCGCCGGTCGCCGCAATACCGGCAGCGGCGGAGGGGGAGGCGGCGGGCGCGTGGCCGTATATATCATCGCGGATTTTGGGAGCAGTGGAAAAAACAAGGAGGAAAAAGCGCCGCCTGCGGCGCTCAAACTCACCGGCGGCAAAGGCGGGACCGCCGCGAAGGATGGCGGCACTGGAACTTGTTACGATGGCTCCTGGCCTGGCTTGCGCTGACCGATGTTTCTCCGAATTCTCCTGCTGACCGCGCTGATAGGCCTGCCGAGCATGCGCGGGCACTCCGCGCCGACTTGGTGGACAGATTACGGCGCGCAAGAGCTGACCCCGTCTGCCTCCCGGCCTTCGAAGGCTGGCGATTCGCTCACGCTCCTCGCGCCGATCAATGGAGTCGCCAGCGGCCAGATTGCGATGCAGAACAGCGCGCCAATCAAGAAGCTGGCGGCGCAGGTCTCCGAGCTGTCCGGCAAGCCGGGCGCGCTGACGGCGTCGGCGATCAAGGTGCGTTTTCTGACGAACCAAAGCCTCGTCGAGGAATCTGCCGAGCCCGCTCCCACCGCGGCACTCACCACAATCACCAGCGCGTTCATTTCGACCGCGTCCGCGCTTGGCGTCGTCTATCTCACTGCAGAAATCCCGCCTGGCACTGCGGCGGGCGATTACTCCGGCTCTGTCACCGTCACCTCCGACGAAGGGGAAATAGCTGTGCCGCTGACGGTGCGCGTGGCCGATTTCGTCATGCCGGCGCGCAGCGACCTCGACCTTTGGATCACGCTGATGCAATCGCCTGCGCAGCTCGCGTACTTTTACAAAGTCGCACCCTACAGCGAGGCGCACTGGAAAGTCATTGAGGCCTCGACCCGCCTGCTCGGCGACATGGGGCATCATGTGTTGTTCGTGCCGGTGCTCTGGCACGCCAACGTCGGCTCCGGTCCGCAGATGATCGTTTTCCGCCGCGAAGGCGACAGCTTGAAGCCCGATTTTTCGCGGCTGGAGCGCTATTTCCAAAAGATCGCGCGCGAGTGCGGCCCGCAGCGTTTGCTGGTCCTCGGCGTCTGGGGCCGTTGGCTGGCAAACGCCGAGGAGCCGCGCGTGCATCTCACCCGTCTCGGGGCTGATGGAGGCTTGGAGCCGCTGGAGTGGAGCGGCAATTACGCCGCGAACGAAGCCATGTGGCGGGAGGTTTACGACGGCGTGGCGGCGCTGGCTAAGAAATATCTCGCGGTTGAGCCGGAGCAGGTTGTCCTCGGGTTCGCCGACGATCTGCATCCGTCCGAGGAAGTCGATGCGTTCTGGCAAAAAATCGCTCCGCGCAGTCCCGGCTGGGATGCCTGGACGCACAACTACGGCGCCAAAGGCCCGCGCCCCGCTTTTTTCCAGATCGTGGACACCGCGCCGCCGGAGTCCGTCCAGGAGCTGCTGGCCTCGCCCGCGCCGATGGAACCGGTGATCGAGAATGGCGTCGCCAAGGCGCCCTTTTACATCAGCTCCTGCCGCGACATTCAGAACAGCCGAAGCCCAGCAGTTTTGTATTATAGCCTTCCCGATCTCGCCACGACGCCGCAGAAGACCGGCCACAGCGCGGGCTTTTCACGCATCGGCCTGGATTTCTGGAAAAAGCCGATCCCGCTCGTGGATGGCACGATCTCCGAGGGCGACGGCTACGCCCGCGACGGCAGCGACGCGAGGGTGCATCCGGCGCGCGTTGTGCGGAACTATCGCGGTTTCCTCACCGCGCCCGGGCCTGACGGCGCGGCGCCATTGATCCATTTCGACGCCTTGCGCGAAGGAGTGCAGGCCGCCCAGGCGCGTCTGACCGTCGTGCGCGCGATCAATGCGAAGCCCGATCTGCGAGCCGAGTTGCTTCCCGTGCTCGAACTGCAAATGCAGTCGGGCGCGCGCCACGCCGTCGTCAAGACCGCTCGCGGCGATGCTTTGGCCGATGTCTCGCTGGATACAATCCAGGAAGGCTGGGAGCCGCTGTTCAACGCTGCGGGCCGCGCCCAGCATCTGCTCGGGGTGCGCGAACGGGATGAAGCCAGTGCCAAAGCCGAAATCGCGCGCCGCGCGGGCCCCGTTTCCAGCCCCGAGAGATCGAAAAGCGAATGAATTGCTGAGAAGGCCAAAACTTTTGCCAGCAAATAGTGGTTCGTTCTGCAACCTTCAGCCTGCCGAGCTTTCGGCCTCACCCCTCACCCCTAGAAAGACACACATGAAGCCCGCAGTCCTCCTAACCGCCATGCTTATGGCGATCTCCACCCCATTTGGTTTTTCCCAGGAAAAGACCGACGCGCCCTCTCCGGAAAAAAACGACGAGGCGCCTTGGTCAACTCCGGTTCCCGGCTATAAAGCGCCCGCGCCGGGTGAGCATCCGCGGCTTTTTTTCCGCAAAAGTGATCTGCCCGCGCTTCGGCAGCGCGCCCAGACTCCGGAGGGCAAGGCGATCCTCCAACGCCTGCGCATCACGCTCAACGGCTCCGACGGCGAGTCGATGCCGACGGAGTTCAACCCGAGCAAAGCAGGCTACGAGGGAGAGGAGAAGACCAGTTTCCCAATCGGGACTTGGACGCTGTGGCACATGGACGGCTACGGGCTCCTTTACGTGCTGACTGGTGACAAGAAATACGCCGACCTGTCCCGAAAATGTGTGGAATTGGCGCTCGAGGGTCAGCGCGACCGGGACGCGCGGTATGCTTTTAACCCTCCCTCGTCGCAAATCCGCTCGGGGCCATCGCTCACGGCGATGGCCGTGGCTTACGACCTTTGCTACGACGCGTGGCCCGAGGATTTCCGCAAGAAAATCGCGCTCGAGATTCAAAACTTCGACAAGATTGGCGACAAGAAGGGCAGCAGCCATTTGAAGATGAACATGGCGCAACTCTGCCTGAAGCCGAACATGGGGCCGGGCAGCAATCACTTCGGCCCGCAGATCGGCGGGGGCGGGATTTCGATGCTCGCGATCATGGGCGATCCGGGCACGGATGACGCGCTGGTTAAAAAGTATCTCACTGGGATCCATGAGAGCACGGTGAAGGCGCTCCGAGGCGGATGGGGCACGCACGGATTTTTCGCGGAGGGACAAGGCGGTCCGGGCGGGATGGCGGCGAACACGGCGTTCGTGCCTTATCTCCAGGCGATGAAGGTGGCGGGCGGGCAGGA
>PPFU01006241.1_pt1 | contig 26885 bp, 22 predicted proteins | sample 1535991 | NCBI WGS metagenome assembly PPFU01 (sample SAMN04901290, study PRJNA319586) | Hypolithon metagenome, whole genome shotgun sequencing project. | isolation source: Antarctic Hypolithon | place: Antarctica: Miers Valley | collected 2014
TCGTCCACGACAGGCTCGTCCACGACAGGCTCTGGTTCATCGGGCACCGGCGCGTCTTCATAGGCGGGCGCGTCTTCTTCCTCTTCTTCAATCATGTCTGCCGCCCACTGGTCGGCGGTGTCTGATCGCGGTGGGGTTTCGAGGTCGCGGGCCGCGTCGCGCAGCGCCATAAGCGTTTCGTCGGAGGCGAAAAGCGGGGGTAGTCCGGCCTCGTCGGAGGGCGCGTTCTCTACCGTATCGGCGTCGGCGGTTTCAAAGACGGATTGCGGCGGTGGCCCCAGCGGGTGCTGCTCGTCGGGCAGGCCCTGCTGCCACGCTGGCGGCACGCCTCCGCTGAGCGGGATAGGCTCCATGCCCGCATACCGGTGGTTGACGACGAGGGCGACAGACGCGTCGGGCTCGAACGTGAGCAGGCCCGCTTCGAGGCGGAAGGTGCCCAGTCCTTCGTACGTCACGTCTTCCTCTTCAGCGCGGGCGCGCACGTTGCGGGCAAACGCGGCAAGCGCCGCGCGCGTGTCGGATTCGGAGAGGCCGAGTGTCTCGGCAAGGGCGTGTAGAAAAGCAGACATAGCTCAGGCCTCCTCAAACTCGATAACGTCGGCAGGGGGAAACATCACCTGCTCACCCTGCTGATCGTCCACGTAGCTGGGCTGGTGGACAAGCTGGAAAGTGCCCAGACCTGGCACGGTGACGGTTTCTTCGCGCATCAGGTGTTCGGTGAGCACGTCGCCGAGGGCGCGCGCGATCCGGTCGTCGGCAGGTTCCATATGGGGCAGCAGTAGGGTGAGAAAGGGCGAAAATACGGTGCGCGGCGTGCAGCGCCCAACGATTCTACCAGCGGACGCTCAGGCCTGCCATCGCGGTGAATGCGGCTTCGGGGTATCCCCGCCACCACTCCCGGTTGCCGGGGATGAGGTTGTCGAGCCGGCCCACGAGGGTGATGCCCGGCCTGATCTCGAAAGAGGCCGACGCGTCGAGGTCGGTGTAGGGTGGCACGCGCTGCATCTCGCGGGGGTCGGAGTAGCGGGTGCCTTCGAGCGTGCCGACAAGTTTGACGAGCACTTTCTGCCCGGGTAGCAGGTAGCCCAGCGAGGCCCATCCTTCGGCAGCAGGCAGGTACGGGATCTGCTGGCCTGTCCGGGCGAGTTCGCTGGAACGGTACTTTCCGCCCAGGGCGGCATGGAGGCCTTCTACCAGTAGCACGCGCACGTCCGCGCCTGCGCTCAGGATCTGGCCCTCGGCGTAGCGGGCGGCCACCATGCTGCCTGCACTAAAGCCACTTCCCCGTGCCTGGGCAAAGTAGCGGAGCCGGGGTGCCTGCAGGTACCCCGCCCAGCCGCGCACCTGCACGTCACCTGCGGCCACGCGCACCCCGCCCTCGGCGTTGTAGGGAATGGCGGTAGGCCGCACATCGGGGCGCTCCGTCAGGTACGGGGCCTCCTCGAACAGCGTGGCGAGGTCGTTTTCGGCGACGTACGGGCGGTTGTGCGCGTAAATCTCCAGAAACTGCGACAACCGGAGCTGCGCCGACACGTCGGGGGCGAACAGCGTGGTGCGGAAGGTGCCGTCGGCGCGCTTGTAGTTAGTAGCCAGCAGCCGCGCGCCTATCCGGAGGCGGGTCAGCGGGGAGATAAACGTGTAAGCACCACCGGCGCTCGCATACGTTTGCTCGGTGCCCGGCGTGCCTCCGCCATCGAGACCCACGCCGCCGCCGTCCACGCCCAGTTCGAGCAGGCCGCTTTCCAGCCGCTGCTGCAGGCCGAGCTGGCTCGTCAGCCGGGTTTCGTCTATCTCGCTCGGCAGGTGCATCTCGCGGATGCTGCCCTGCGTCCCCGAGTCATAGAAAGCACTCCCGTAGTGCAGGCCTGCGGTTATCGAGGTGGCGTCCTGCGGGCGGATGTCAACCCGCACACGGGCATGGCCGCCAACGCCTTCGCGGTCGGGCTGCGCCACGACGGCAGGCACCGAGCCATCGGGCGTGGCACCGTAAAGGGTGTACGAGCGGTAAAAGCCACCCACGTCCCCTTCCACCGACAAGCGGCGGCTGCCCGAGCGGATCCCGATGCTGCCCTGCGTCTGGTCGAAAGGCGCGCGCGCCTCGGTGCCGAACGGCTCGTGGCCGTAGGAGCCTTTGTAGTCTGCAGAGGCGTACAGCGAGGTGACAGGCGAGGCGGGCACGTCGAGGTAGAAACGCGCAAAGCGGGTAAAGTAAGATCCGGCCCCGGCCTCGATCACGCCGCGCCGCGGCTCGCCTGCCAGCAGCACCCGTAGCGGCGGCGGCATGGGACGTTCCAGCGGACTCGGCGGCAGGTTGGTCTGCCGGTAGGGTGGAAGAAAAGGCTTTCGTGCGGGGTCGATAATTTTGAGACGGGGCGCGGGCGCAAAGCCTGTCAGCGGCTGCCGCGCGATAGAGGGAAACGATACCCTGAGTTCACCCCTGATCTCGATCTCCTGTGGTGACAGGCGCGGCAGCGTGTCGGGCTTGGCCGTCTGCGCGTGCAGCAGCAGCGGGGTGAGCGTGAGCAGGCAGAAGGCGAGAGAAAGGCGAAACACGGGCAGCCGGGGAGAGCGGGAAAAGGAAAGCATCATCAACACGCGGTCAGAGGCGCTGGCGTTCTTCTTGAGCGGTCTGCGCCCAGGACGTTTCAGGATAATCCTCGGCAACCTGGTTGTAGAGGCGGAGCGCTTCGGCGGCGTTGCCGAGCCGGGCGTGGGCGCGTGCCTGCACCAGAAGTCCCTGCCCGACCCACGTGTCGTAGCCGCTGTATCGCGTTTCGATAGGCTGGAGTGCGGCGAGTGCGGCATCTGGATTGTCCATTCGCAGCAACAGGGCACCGAGACGGTAAAGCGCCTCCGCCCCGGCCTCGCCGCCATCTCTGTCGTGGATAGCGCCGTATGCGTCGAGGGCACCGGCGAGGTCGCCCTGCGCTTCCTTCACGCGCGCCTGGCCGAGCCGGGCAGTCGCAACGGTAGCAGGGTCGTCAGCGGCTTCGATCAGCGCAGCAAAAAGGCTCTCGGCCTGGTCGTAGCGCCGGTCTGCGAGCAGCGCAAGGCCTTGCCCTACGCGCGCCTCGACGACCACCGCGCGCGTGTCGCCGGCGAGGCGTTCGAGCGTGCGGTAGGCTTCGAGCGCGTCGCGCGGCCGGCCGGCCTCAATCATGAGCTGGCCGAGACGGCGGGCGGCGTCTGCCTGCCTGCGGTTGGCGGGTGCGGAAAGAACCTGATTGAGCGCGCGCGCGGCATCGTCGGTGCGGCCTTCGTTGGCGTAGAGATCACCCAGGTAATAGAGGGCGTCGGTCTGGAGGTCGCGGTTGCGGGTAGCGCGGATGAAAGCTGCCAGTGCAGGCTCGGCCTCGCGGTAGCGGCCCCGCACGTACAAATCCTCGGCTTGCCGGAAGCGCAGCTCTTCGGCCACATCGGGCGCGGCGGTTGCGGCAAAGGATTCCACCACGGCGTTGGCCTCTTCATCCCGGCCCAGCCCCATCAGGGCAGCCCGGAGGCTGGTGGCGGCGTCGGCGGCAAAGGGGGTGTTGCCGTAGCGCGTCAGAACGGCCTGGTAGGCCTGTGCGGCGTCTTCGAGCATGCCCCGGTTGTAGTAGGCGTCGCCCACGCCGTAGAGGGCTTTGCCCGCAATAGGATCGCGCGGGTAGTCGGTCACGACGCGCTGGAAGGCTTGCACGGCATCGTCGTAGCGGTTCTCCTGAAGGAAAAAGTACCCGATGCTGTAAGCGGCTTCTTCGCGTAGCGCGCTTTGCGGGTACTCGCGTAGAATGCGCTCGAGCGAGCGGCGGCCACGGTCGGGCTGGCCGGCGAAAAAGTACGACTGCCCAATCTGGTAGTAGGCGTAGTCGCGGTCGTCTCCGCGAACGCGGGCGTATGCATTAACCGCTTCGAGGTGGCGGCCCAGCGCGTAGTAGCTGTCGCCGAGGCGCAGGTGCGCATCGTCCTCGTAGGCAGGTGCACTGGGCATCTCGGGGTCACGCTCGTAGTGGTCGAGAAAGGCTTCAAACGCCAGCGAAGCAGGCTGGTAGCGCTCTTGCCGGAAATACGCCCACCCTGTCACATAGCGCGCTGCGTTGCGGAAGAGGCCCTCGGGATAGCGCGCTTCGTAGCTGCGGAGACTGGCGAGGGCGTCGTTGAGATTGCCCTGCTGGAACTGCGTTTCGCCCAACCAGAACAGCGCGTCGCCTTTGATGGCAGGGGTGGCACCTTCCTGGGCGAGCTTTTCGAAGGTGCGTGCAGCCTGCTCGTACGCGCCGGAGCCATAAAGCAGATAAGCCTGCTGGAAGGCGATGGCATCGCGCACGTCCGGGGCAGCATCAGCACGGCGGGCGAGGGCCTGGCTGAAAAGGCGCTCGGCTCCGGCAGCGTCGCCCGCTCCGATGCGGGCATTGGCGAAGAGTTCAAGCGCCTCGTCTGTAAAGGGGCTGTCGCGGAAGGCGCGCAGCAGGCGTTCAAAGGCGAGACTGGCGCTTTCCCACCGTTCCCGTTCGTATTCCAGCACGCCCCGCTCGAACAGGGCCTGCTCGGCTGCCCGGTGCCGCGGCCACGTGTCATACACGTACTCGAAGCGGTCTGCGGCGGCGTCTATATCACCTTTGAGCTTGAGCGCAGCCGCCTCGCGGTAGACGGCTTCTGCTGCCAGGCTGTCGCGCTGCCCGTCGGCGGCAAGGCGGTAGTACTCGTCGGCGCGGTCGTACCCCGCATCTGCATAGGCGTTACGGGCGCGCCCCAGCAGCGCGAGGCGGTAGTACGGCCCGCTGGCGTAGTCGGTGAGAAGGGTACGGTAGGTGCGGTCCGCCTCGTCGCTTCGGCGGAGGTGGTTGTACGCCTCGGCCAGCAGAAACAGCGCCCGTTCGCGCGCCGGTGGTGCCAGCGCCTCCAGGCGGCGCTCGGTTTCCTGCACCAGCCGGGCATAATCTTCGAGTTCGTAATAGACTTCGGCAAAGGCGAGGCCGAGGTCGCGGCTGTAGGGCGAGTCTGGGTAGCGCGCTTCGAGCTGTTCAAACGTGCGCGCGGCATCGCTCTGGCGGTCGAGACGTACCTGGTGGTACGCCACCGCATAAAGCGCGGTAGGTGCCGTCGTTGTGGACGGGTACAGGTCGGTGGCACGCTTGAAAAAGGCGAGTGCGCGGTCGTCTTCGCCGAGTTGCAGGGCCGCCTCGCCCATCCAGAAGTACGCTTTTGCACCCGCCTCTGCAGGTGGGCGCGACGCAATGAGGTCGGTGAGTGTGCTGATGGTGCGGGCATATTCACCGCGCTCGAAAAAAACACGTCCGGCCGCAAGGCGTGCTTCGTAGGCAAGCGGATGCGTGGGATAGGACCGCTCAAACTGCTCGAAAAGCTGAACAGCCCGGTCGTCATGGCCCAGCGCCAGCGTGCTCTGCGCAAGGTAGAAAAGCGCATCAGCCGCGCCCGGATGGTCAGGATAGGCCTGCCGGAAAGCGCCAAAATCTCGGATAGCATCCTGGAAGCGACGCTCGCCCAGGGCTTCGTGGGCAGCCGAGAACTGGGTTTGGGGAAGGGGGGTGACAGGCTGGGCCCAGGCAACAGGCGTGGTCAGGAGCAGCAGGCCGGCAAGACGTCGGAGCAGGCGCATGGGCGACAAAGCGGTGGCGATAAACAGCAGGGTGGTGTAGCGCAGCCCCTCAGAGCGCGCCGCTGACGGCAATGTACGTGCTCTGCCAACGCGAAAGGGACGGGGGATTCGTGTGCGGGTGCAGGTAAAATTGTGGGAAAAGGGCCCTCTGGCACCCTTTCCAGGCTGTCCATAGCGGATAGATTTGCCCTGAGAGCGCGTAGAGAGATTTTCGTGAAAGCACCATTGCTTTTTCCTCCTTCGCCTATCACAGCCCTTTTTATCATGAGCAAACGCAATCCCGAGGAAATCTCTGCCAGTGTCAGTCCGGCTACGCCCGACCAGCCCGCCGGGCAGCCTACAGGCAACGAGTCTACCAAGAAAGCACCGCGGCCCGATATGCCCGCCCACACAACATCCGCCAAGGCGGCGCAGCTTGAGGGAGATGCCCTTGAGCAGGCACAGAGCATCGCAGCCGAGTACTACGAAAAACTCGCCGATCTCACGGCCGACTTTGCCGATCAGGCACGCGAATATGCAACGCAGAGCCGGCAGTTTGCCAGCGACCATCCGGGAAGCTCTGTTGCAGGCGGGTTCGCGCTGGGCGTGCTCGTGGGTGTTCTGCTGGGCCGCAACTAAAGCCCTGTTCCTATGGAAGTCAGAACACCTACCGCGCTACCCGGCGAGCCAGCACCTGTGCGTACAGGGTTGCCTCCCGAGCCGGCGCCCGTGCGGCCACCCGCTCGCCTCCCGCAGGCAAGCTCTCTGGGTACAAAGCCTTTTGCCGAGCAGTTTGCCGAATGGGCACGTGCCAATCAGTTTCCTGCTATGGTGGGAGCTTTCGCCCTCGGCGCGTTTCTGGGCGTGATAGCCCGCCGCTAACTTTTTTCATCTGAATCTCTACTACCCGATATGGAAGCCAAACCTGAAACCACCACCACCAACGCTACCGACGCGCAGAACAAAACAGCGACGGCAGAACGCCTGAATGAATTCACCGGCCAGCTCAACGAGACGTTTGAGAAAGCGCAGAAGCAGATCACCGACACAGTTGCGCGGCTGCGCGAAGAGGCGGCTAATGTTGACTTTGACCAGGCGCGCGTCCGGGCGCGGTCGTGGGTAGAAGAAAACCCCACGCTCTCGGTCGCTATTGCCGTGGGAGCAGGCTTGCTGGTAGGAAAGGCGCTCGGCAGCGCGCTCACCCCTGAGCCGCCTACCCTCAAAAAGCGGGCGCTCAAGCAGGCCCAGCGCGTGCAGCGCTATGCCGTTGACCTCGGCGGAGACCTTGCGCACCGCGCGGCACTCGCCGGAGGGGCCCTGGCCGCAGGTGGCGCTGCTGCTGCCTCGGCGGCCTCGCACAAAGCACAGCAGGTAGGACATGTCGTGACAGAGCGGGCCGCTGACGTAGGCGGACGCGTGGCTACGTACACCGACGGTGTTCTGGACACGATGCAGGATGCCACCAAGGACACGCGCAAGCAGCTCAAGAAAAAGACCAAAAAAGCCCGCAAGTCTGCCGAGCATGGGATCGACTTTGCTGGTGCACTCGTGGATACCGCCCGCACTGCTGTGGCGGCCGTCGTCGTCAAAAAGATCACCGACTGGACGCGCAAGCTGACCTGAGGTTGAGACGCGTCAAGAGTAAAGGGTGAAAGGCACGCCAGGGTCTTTACCTGATGCGCGCTGCCCTTTACCTTCAACAAAAGCCGGGCTCGCACACCGCCAGCCCGGTTTTTCTGTGTTTAGCCAGCCCTGAGATTCTATGAGTGTTCTCGCCGTTGGGACCGTCGCCTTCGACACCATCGAAACGCCCTTTGCTGCACCGCAGCGCGTGCTCGGGGGCAGTGCTACCTACATCACGCTGGCTGCGCGCCATTTCTGCGACGATGTGCGCCTGGTAGCGGTGGTGGGGGGCGACTTTCCCGGCGACTACCTCGCGCAGCTACGCGACAGCGGCGTGGATCTGGAAGGGCTTGAGGTAGACGCGGCAGGAGAGACGTTTGCGTGGTCGGGGCGGTACCATTACGACATGAACCAGCGCGATACGCTCGAAACGCGGCTCAACGTGCTGGCCTCGTTTCGGCCCACGCTGCCCGAAGCGTACCGCGATGCGCGCATCGTCTGCCTCGGCAACCTCGATCCTACCGTTCAGCAGGATGTGCTGCGCCAGGCGAACGCGTCGGCCTACACGATTCTCGATACCATGAATTACTGGATCGAGCGTACACCCGAGGCGCTTAGGGAGACGCTCCGGCAGGTGGATTGCCTTATCGTCAACGACTCCGAGGCGCGGCAGCTTTCGGGCGAGCCCAACATTGTCAGGGCGGCGCGCACGATCAGCGAGATGGGGCCGCAGACGCTCGTCATCAAAAAGGGGGAGCACGGCGCCATGCTCTTTACCGACAGCGAGGTGTTTTGCGTTCCAGCCTATCCAATGGAGGACCTGCACGATCCAACAGGGGCGGGCGATACATTTATGGGTGGCTTCGCGGGGTACCTGGCGTGTTCCAGCGCCATCACGCCCGATGCGCTGCGCCGCGCCGTCGTGTATGGCTCGGCGCTGGCGTCGTTTAATGTGGAAGCCTTTGGCCCGGCACGCCTGCTCACCCTCGAGGCGGGCGAGATTAAGGCGCGGGTACAGGCATTCCACGCGCTCTCTGCCATCCCCGTGGCGGAGGCGTCAGCTTTTTCTTTTGTCTGAAGCTTCTCCGCTCGACTCTCCGAGGGCACCCAGCCTGGTAAAGCCCTCGCTTCGGGCGGGCTGAGCCGTGGCCAGTCTTTCGACGGGTTGGATGGCGGCGTCGGAAGGAGTCCGTAGCGGATCGGCGCGCAAGCGGCGCTCGCGCCTGTCGAGTTCTTCGGCCTGGTGCTGGAGGGCATCGACGAGTTCTTCGAGTTGCTGCCGTCGGCGTACCAGCGCCTGCTCACGGTCTGCCAGTTCGTGTGCGCGGGCGTCGAGTTGGGCGGTGCGCTCTTGGAGTTTCTGGCGCGTGTTATGGGCTGCTTCTGCCTCTTGTTCACTACGGGTGAGGCGTATTCTATCAGCATCGAGGCGTGCCTGCGCGTCGCGTAGCTGCTGCCTGAGAGCGTCGAGTTCGGCGCGGCGTGTGTCGAGGGTGGCCTCGCGCGCCTCGAGTTGCTGCTGGCGTTCGGTGTGTTCGCGCGCCGCGCGTGCAAGGACTGCCTCGTGGTCTTGCTGCGTGCTCTGCTGCGCATCGAGACGCTCGCGGAGCGTGTAAAGCGCTGCCACCTCGGCATCCATCTTTTCCCACCGGTCGTGCAGGCGGGCGGCTTCGCGCGCAAGGTGTTCGGCTTCCTGGGCAAGCACGTCGCGCTGCGTTTCCACCTCCTCGCGTGTGAGTACCGTTTGGTGACGGGCTTCCAGGCGCCCCAGTTGTGCCTGGTGCGCCTCTACCTGTGTGCGGAGGGTGGCTTCCTGCTGCGCCAGTTGCTGCGCGGCCTCCTGGTGCTGCCGGGCCTGCTCGCGCTGCGCGTCGCGTTCGGCCTCAAGCCTGCTGAGTTCCGTCTGGAGTGCCTGCGCGTCGTGGCGGAGCGATTTCTCTGCCACTTCGAGGCGTGCCCGCTCCTGCTGTAAGGCTTCAAGGTGCGCCTGGTGCGCTTCCAGGTCTCGGTCCTGCGCTTCGAGCACGTCGAGCTGCTGCTGTGCAGCGTCGCGCTCGCGCGTCACGTTGGCGACATCCGCACGGAGGGCCGACAGGTCGTCGCGCAGGCGGGCGTGCTGCTCTTCAAGCCTGTCGTGTGCCTGCTGCACCTCGCGCAGCAGCTGTTCCTTTTCGCTGGCCTCGGCCTCGGCAGCGGCAAGGCGCGCCTGCGCGTCAAGGTGGGTATTACGTGCCTGCTCGGTCTGTGCCTGTGCTGAGGTGAGCGCCTCGGAAAGCTCACGGTTGGTGGTGCGGAGCTGCTGGGCATCCTGCTCAAATCCTGCCCGCTCCTGCTCGGCGCGGGGAAGCCGGGTGCGCATCTCGCTGAGATCGACGAGGTCCTGTTCGAGTGCGGCGAGGCGCACGCGCTGCTCTTCTACGCGCTGCTTATGGGTGTCGAGCTGGGTGCGGAGCTGATCGGCGAGGGCCTGCGCGAGGTCGCGTTCCTGGGTGCGCTGCTCCAGCGATTCTTTCTGTTTGTCGCGCTCGTGCTGCAGTTGATGGAGACGGGATTCAAGCGCCTGCTTTTCTTGCCGGGCTGTTTGCTGCGCTTCTGCGAGTGCGTCGAGCCGTCCAAGTTGCGTGTCAACCCGCTGCTGTAATTGAATCTGCTCTTCACGTAGCCCGCGGCCTTCAATGGCCATGGTGTCACGCTCGGCGCGGAGGGTCTGCTCTTGCTCCTGCGCTGCGATAAGCGCCGGGCGGAGCACCTCGAGTTCGGCGGTAAGCTGGTCGCGCTGCGACTGAAGCTCGTCGTGGTCGGTCTGGAGGGTATCGTGCCGGGTCTGGAGCGCGTCGTGACCAGACTGAAGGGTGTCGAGTTGGGTCTGGAGCGTGTCGTGCTCGGCAGCGAGTGCGTCTCGAACCGCCACTGCGGTCTCGTGTGCCGCGGTGAGGGCGTCGTGCTCGGTAGTAAGTGCTTCGTGCGCGCTGTCCAGCGCAGTCAGGCGCGCCTGCTGGGTTTCGTGCGACAGGCGCAGCGCGGCGTGTTCGCTTTCTACCTGCTGCAGCCGTGCTGCAAGGGCGGCGCGGGCCGCCTCGGTAGTGTCACGCGCGTGCGTCAACGTTTCTTTCTCGGCTTCGAGGGCGTCGTGTGTCGACTGGAGGGTGCGGTGCGTTTTGCTGAGAGCCTCTTGCGTGTCGCGCAGGCGTTCGTGGTCGGTGCGCAGCGTGCCGTGCACCTGCTCCAGCGTTTGCAGCGTGGCGCTCAGGGTGGTGTGCTCGGTCTGGAGCCGGGTTAATGCCTGCCCGGCCTGGGAGTGCTCGGCCTGAAGGGCGTCGTACTCAGCCTGGAGCGTGTCGTGCGTATTCTGGAGAACATCGCGCTCAGCGCGCAGCGCGTCACGCGTCTGCATGGCGTCCTCGTATGATTCCTGCAGCGTTTGATGTTCTTGTTCGAGTTGCGCGTGCGTGGCATGGAGGGCGTTGTGCTCGTGCGTCAGCGTGGTATGGCGGGCGTCGAGAGCCTCGAATTTCTCCTGCAGCGCCGCGTGCGTATCGGCGAGGGCGCGGTAGGTAGCCTCCAACTGGGCATGGCGATCCTCAAGCGCAGCGTGGCGGTCCTGCAGGCTGCCGTGCGTTTCGCCGAGTGCGTCATGCGTGTCGCGCAGGCGTTCGTGGTCGGTGCGGAGCGCGCCGTGCATCTGCTCCAGCGCGTCATGCGCCTGCTGCAAGGCCTGGTGCGCATTGTGGGCGGTGTCGAGGCGTGTCTGGAGGGTATCGTGCGCCTGCTGCAACGCTGCGTGTTCTGCCTGGAGCGGCTCGTAGTCGCTGAGCAGATGGGCATACGCTTTTTCGTGCGCCTCGTGACGTTGCTCAAGTGCGTGGTGGGTTTCTTCGAGCGCGTCGAGGCGTGCTTGGAGCGCGCTGCGCTGCGCCTCGCGCGTTTTGAGCGTATCGCTCAGCGCGATGCGCAGCGACGTCAGCTCTGCCTGCACGGTGCTGGTGCGGGTGCGTTCGGCCTCGCGCTCGGCCTCGAGGCGCGCTTTTTCGCCCATCCAGCCTGCATGGCGCAGCGCGTAGTCGCGTTCAGTGGCTTCCAGCGCTTGCTCGCGCTGGGCAAGGCGCTCTCGTTCAGCCGCGAGAGCAGTCTGTGCTGCTGAGAGGGCCTGCTCTTCTGCCTGGAGCGCGTCGTGCTGCGTCTGCAACGCGTCCTGCTGGTCCTGCAGCAACAGGTTGAGGCGTTCGAGCCGCAGTTCTACAGGTCGCCACTCGTCGCCCGTTACCGTGCGCAGCGCCACGAGTCGACCTGCGATAGCTTCGCGTAGCGCCTCGAGTTCACGGGAAAGGCCTGAGCGTGCGTCTCCGGTGAGCGCCTCACCCGGCGAGAGGCCAAGCAGCGGGGCCGGCAGGCGGGCGTCGTCAGCCTCTGCGCTGTCGGAGCGCGCGCGGACGAAGAAATAGGCGGCCGCCGCACCTATCAGTAAGCTGAACAGGGCAACAGAAGCGAGAAGCAAGCCAGGCATCGGTGCCGGAGAGGAGAGGAAACAGGCTGCCAGAGTATAGCAACGCCAGGCGCTCCTCAGCACATCCGCCGGAGACACGCGGATTATGTTTAGCCATTTGTCACGGCATCGGTGCAGCACGCACAGCAGCGCCGTGCTACAAAGGCATCTCAGCAGCCGCCACGACGAGCCGCTGCACCTCTACCTCCGGTGTCCCTGCCAGCGTCGAAAACCGCACCCTGTCAGGCGGAACGCCCCAGATTCCGAACAGGGTATAGAGCTGCTCGATGCGGCTCTCGGCAAGCACGAGGCTCTGCTCGCTCCACATGACCGCCACGGGGCCTGGGGCGCGGAGCAAATGGTGAACAGCGTTGCTGAGGGCAACCTCGCTCGAGAGCGCTATCCCATCGCGAACAAACGAGGCCTGGAGTGCGGCGAAAGCCAGCGCCAGCGAGTCCGCAGGCAAAGCGCGGACGGGCGGGGCTGCCGCGCGGGTCTGAGGGTGCGTTTCCACCCCTGCGCTGCTGATGTAGGTGCCCGCTATCCAGATAACGCTGACGCTCAGCATGCAGAGTGCCACCGCCCCTATTGCCAGGCGAGAAAGGAGCGGGCGGAAGAGCAGGACGGCAGGCACGGGCAGCAGGAGAGTTCGGTACGCAGAGTGCAGATACAGGGATCATCGGCCTTAGTAGCGCGGCACTAAAGCTGTATCTTTGGGTGGGTTACGTCTTTCTATTGCAGTCTATGCTTCGGATGTTTGGTGTGCTGGTGCTGGGGGCACTGGTAATAGGCTGCGGCGGCGCGGAAAGTCCGCAAACAGAGGGCGTGGTACCTGCTTCAGAGGCCGCCTATGTAGGCGACGCCTCGTGCGCCTCGTGTCACAGCGCGCTCTATACCTCTTACAAGCAGTCGGGGATGGGGCAGTCTGTTTCCCAGTTCGACCCGGAGACGGCCCCTGAACGCTTTCCCGCAGGTCTTCGCGTGTACAGTGCCACCCGCGATCTGTATTACACCCCGTTCGTGCGGGGCGACTCGTTATACCAGCGCGAGTTCAGGCTGGACGCCGCCGGCCGCGTGATCTACGAGCGCACGCACGCGGCAGACTGGGTCATAGGTTCGGGCAAGGCCACCCGCACCTACCTAATGAGCGTGGGCGGCTATGTTACCGAGATGCCCCTGACGTGGTATGTAGAGCGTGAACTGTGGGATCTCAGCCCCGGCTACGAGCAGGTCAACAGTCGCTTTAGCCGCCCTACCAACGCCGAGTGCATCACGTGTCACAACGCGCTGCCCGAGCACACGCCTTTCACGCAGGCACACTATACTGAGATGCCGCTGGGCATTTCGTGCGAGCGTTGCCACGGCCCGGCGGGGGCGCACGTCGAGGCGCGGCTGGCCGGCTTCGACCCTGAAGAGGGAGAGGACGACCCTTATCTGGTGAACCTGGCTGCGTTGCCGCGCGACCGCCAGTTGGATGTGTGCCAGCAGTGCCACCTCTCTGGCACCGAGGTGTTCAAGCCGGGCGAGGGGCCTGAAACGTTCCGTCCGGGGCAGGCACTCAGTGACAACCGCACCGTTTTTGCCATGGTGGATCAGGTGCGCGACCCCGAACGCTTCGGCATCTCGTCGCACGCGCAGCGCCTCGCGCTCAGCGAATGCTTTGTGCAAAGCGAGATGACGTGCACCACCTGCCATGATCCGCACCGCCCTGTCAAAGAGCTGTCCGCTGATCACTACAACACGGTGTGCCAGTCGTGTCACACGCCCACCGCGCTGCAACCAGACGCGCTCGTATGCGACCGGACGCACACGAGCGCTGCGATGACGGGCAACTGCGTAAGCTGCCACATCCAGAAGTCGGGCACCTCTGACATTCCACACGTCACATTTACGGACCACTGGATTAGAAAGACGCTGCCGCCGGCGCGGCGACCCGAGGACATCGAGCGGGTGCTCGTGCGCCGCGAGCCGGCCCAACTGGTGCGGGTAACGGCTGACGCCACGCCTCCAGCGCCGGCGCGCGCCGCGCTGGAGGAAGGGCTTGCCTACTTCGCTTTTTACGAGACCCGGCAGCGCGTTCCCGAGCACCTGTCGCGCGCTACGGCAAGTCTGCGGCGCGGTCTCGCGGGCGGGCAGGAGCAGGCCGAGGCGCGCGTGGCGCTGGGGCGCGTGCTGCTGCAGCAGGACTCGCTTGCCGCTGCCACCCGCATCCTCCAGGACGCCGCCACACGCTACCCCGACCGTCCCGATGTGCACCTCTGGCTGGGCAAGGCGCACTATGCAGCGGGCCGTTACGCCGAGGCACTCGCGCCACTCCGGCAAGCCACCGCGCTGCAGCCTGCTCTGCTCGAAGCGCACTATGCACTGGCCGAGGCGCTGGAAGCTACAGGGCAGCAGGCAGAGGCAGAAAAAGCGTACCGCGCCCTGCTCGCCCGCGATCCTGTGCACCATCCCGGCGCGTGGAACAACCTCGGCTTTCTCCTACTCCAGCAGCAGCGCCTCGCCGAAGCAGACAAAGCGTTTGCGCAGGCGCTCGCACTTGATCCCGATCTGACCATCGCCCTTGTCAATACGGCCAGTCTGCGCCTTATGGAAGGCAACTTCGACGCTGCGAAAGCGCTACTCGACCAGGCGCTCAAGGTTGATCCTGTCAATACATCGGCGCTGGGCAACCGGGCGCTTATCGCCGCGCAGCAGGGCGACCTCGCCGAGGCGCGCCGCCTGGTGCAGCGTCTGCTGCGCGTCACCCCCGGCGATGCCCGGGCGCAGGCGCTGCTGGCCCAACTCGATGCCGCTCTGGCTTCTCGTTAACGCCTGTGCCACCCCTGCCTTCTATGTCCCGTCTTCTGCTCTGCGTGCTGCTGGCGCTCTGTGCCTGCCAGCGCGACCCCGGCGTCCCCGATCAGCTCTTGCTAGACGTAGGCCGCGTCTCGCCAGACGTGCTCCGGTTTTACTTTGGCAGCTACCTGGGGCCTGAAGGAGGAGATCCTTTCGAGGCCGGGGTGCTGGCGCAAACAGATGCCGGCGTCTACGTGCGCCCTTCGGTACTCGCCACGCACCTGCCGTCCAACGCACCCGCGCTCGACGGCGACGGCGACGGGCGCGTTTCGAAAGAGGAGCTGGGTGCTTTCGTTGAAGCTACTTACCTGCAAGCGCGGCAGGCACCCCCGTCGGTGGCGGCGTTGCAGGCTACCACGGGCTACGGCGGTGCTGGCTGGTTCACGACGGAGCTGCACGGCGTGATGACCACGGCGCGCCGCCGCATATCGGTTCCAGAGTCAGCGCTGCGCACCTCGCTTGCCCAATACCGCTCTAATGGCGACAGGCTGCTTTATCCAACCGGCACCACGCTCGTGGGCGAGCATGAAGGCGAAAATGGGGTGCTGCTCGAAACTACCGTGATGCAGAAAAGGGGCGACGGCCTGTGGGACTATTTCGTGTACGGGCCAGACGGACTGCCCGCGGCAGCCACTCAGACCGAACCCCGCGCCCTCCGCGCGCCTACGCAGTGCGTAGGGTGCCACTTTGGCAATCGCCCGTTTGAGCCCGAAGCGTCTTTCCCTGCTACTGCCCCTGATGGTCCGCACGGCCCCCGTGCTATCTATGTGCCCGATAGCTGGCGCGATGCCGACCTGGTCGCGTTTTTCGATGAGCACCGCAAGCGCAGCGATCACGTACTCGGCCTCTACAACACGCTGTTTGTGGCAAAGCTGCGCGCGGCAGGAGAAATGGTGCCGGTAGAAGGCCTCCCCGAGAATCTAAAACGGTAGCAGCAGGGCAAGGGCAGAAGCGGTGCCCCCCAGCAGCGCGAATGCTGCAAGCAGCGCGAAAAGCTGCACGTACTCCCCGAAAGAGAGGTCGGCGTCGGGTCCGGAAGCGCGAAGGTTCAGCAGCGATTTCATCGCAAACCTCGAATTGAAAAGTGGCGCGGGAGATAGGGGTAACTGCTGAAAACTAGGGCAGCAAACGTGCCCGAGACTGTTACCATGACACGACGGCGCACGAGCGCCGGCATATGTACCCGCTCTGTTGCAGGTGTGCGTTTTTTCGTTCGAAAAAGGCAGGACGCGCCCTGCTAAGTCGCTGCCTTGCCTGCCACGTATGTAGCGCATGGCAGACGCGACTGTCCACTATGTCAGAGCAGGCGCGAGAGCGCTTCCTGGTCATGCGCGTCGAGCCCGTCGAGCAGGTGGCCCATCTTGTCGCGCTTGGTGCGGAGATAATGGACGTTGACGTCGTTGGGCGCAATCTCGACCGGTACGCGCTCCACGATCTCCAGTCCGTAGCCGCCCAGTCCCACACGCTTGGAAGGGTTGTTCGTCATCAGGCGGAGGCGGCGGATGCCCAGGTCGCGCAGGATCTGGCAGCCGATGCCGTAGTCGCGCAGATCCATCTTGAAGCCCAGCGCCTCGTTGGCCTCGATGGTGTCCATGCCTTGCTCTTGTAGCTTGTACGCGTGCAGCTTATTGAGCAGTCCGATGCCGCGTCCCTCCTGTTTCATATAAAGGACCACCCCGCGGCCTTCGGCCTCGATCTGCTGCAACGCTGCCGAGAGCTGATCGCCGCAATCGCATCGCTTCGACCCGAAAATGTCGCCCGTGACGCACTGCGAGTGCACGCGCACGAGGACGGGCTCGTCTTCTTCCCAATTTCCCTTCGTGAGCGCGAGGTGCACCTCTCCTGTCAGGCGCTCTTCGTAGGCCACGAGGCTGAAATCGCCGTAGCGCGTGGGCATCTCGACGGTCACAACACGCTGAACAAGCTTCTCCATCCGCATCCGGTAGGCAATCAGGTCGCGGATGGTGATAACCTTGAGGTCGTACTCGCGGGCAATGGCAAACAAGTCCGGCACGCGTGCCATGGTGCCATCCTCGTTGAGAATCTCGACGAGTACGCCCGCGGGGCGGCAGCCGGCGAGGCGGGCAAGGTCTACCGCTGCTTCGGTATGACCGGTGCGGCGCAGCACGCCGCCCTGCTGCGCGCGCAGCGGGAAGATGTGGCCGGGCCGGGCGAGGTCGGTGGGTTTCGTCTCGGGCGCTGCGAGCGCCTGGATGGTGCGGGCACGGTCAGCAGCCGAGATGCCCGTGGTGGTGCCGTGCCGGTAATCTACCGACATGGTGAAGGGCGTGTCGAAAAGAGACGAGTTAGACTGCACCATCATGTCGAGGTCGAGCTCGACAGCGCGCTCACGCGTGATGGGTACGCAGATCAGGCCGCGCCCGCGCGTGGCCATAAAGTTCACCATCTCCGGGGTGATCTTCTCCGCCGCGGCGACAAAGTCTCCTTCGTTTTCACGATCCTCGTCGTCAACCACAATAACGAAGCGGCCCGCACGCACGTCGGCAAGGGCGTCCTCGATAGAGTTAAAGACGAACGGGGAGGGGAAGGCAGGCTGGTGGAGGTCTGACATCGGCAGAGGTGACTTGGCTGATGCCCCCAACGGCGGCGTCTCTACAGGGTTCGCAAACGCAAAACCGCCCTGCCTCAAAGGAAGCAGGGCGGTTTTGCGCAACAGCTGAGCAGGCGCTATTCCTGGATAGAGGCGATGGCGCTCTTTTCGAGCCGCACTTTCGTGTTGGTGTCGATCTGCGCAAGCACCGAGGTGTCTTCTACCTGCGATACGGTGGCATGCACGCCTCCAATGGTCAGGATTTTATCTCCTTTCTTGACTGCCGAAATCATGTTCTTCCGCTCGGCATCGCGCTTGCGCTGCGGCCGGATGATGAAAAACCAGAAGACGATGAAAACGAGAAGAAGCGGCAGAAAGGTGATCAGCGGATTGCCGGTGGCCACTTCCTGGGGCGCTGCAAAGAGAAACACGTAAGACATTTGGGCGATGTTTTCTATCAGGGAAACGAAAGATACGGTGGGCACGCGCGCCGAATCGTTAAGGCTGGAGAGAGAACGGGCAGCGGCGGATTTCTGCGACGGCGGGTAAAGAAAGAAGGGTAAAGAGCAGCGGGATAAAAGCTGTGCCGGCCTTTAACGCGCTACTCTTTACCCTTCAGCAAATAGAAAAAGGGCAAGCGACCTGTGTCGCACCGCATCAACCTCTTACCGTTGCTGCCTTCCGGCCCTGGCGGGGTTCAGAGGGAGCTGGTCGCACAGGACTTGCCCTTTCGGCGCCAAACGATGCCTTTCTGAGGGCGGTTCCGGCGCCTACGCTCTTCATTTTTTATCAACGCAGGTCTTTTCTGGCATCGAGCCCGAGTACGGCCACGAAGTCGGCGATCTTGCCCTCGATCTCGTCCCACTCGCTCTGCGCTTCCGAGCCTTCAACAATGCCGGCACCCGAATAGAGCGATAGCGTCTCGCCTTCGACACGCCCGGCGCGGATGCCGACGGCAAACTCTGCGGCGTTCTGTGATACCCAGCCGATAGGGGCGGCGTACCGGCCCCGGTCGAATGGCTCGGCCTGCCGCACAAACGCAAGGGCAGGTTCGGTAGGCGTGCCGCCAACGGCGGGCGTGGGGTGGAGCGCCGCCAGCACATCGAGCGGGGAGTTGCGGGGGTGCAATGTGCCCGAAATGTGCGAGCGCAGGTGGCGGCCCCGCGCGAGCGTCATCTCCTGCGGCTCGGCATCGAGGTGGAGTTGGATGGTAAGCTGCTCCAGGCGCTCGCGGAGGTAGGCCCGCACGTATCCATGCTCACGCCGGTCTTTGTCGCTGCCGAGCAGTTCGTCGCGGAGGGCGGCATCGTGGCGCGCGATAAGGCTGCGGGGACGGGTGCCGGCGATGGCCTCGCTTTCCAGCCGTCCCTCGTGCAGCCGGAACAGTCTTTCTGGCGAAGCACCCACAAACGCGGCGTGCGGGGTGTGCTCGGTGAGAAAATGGAAGCAGTTGGGCGTAGCCTCTTCAAGCCGGTGCAGGAGAGCGAACGCGTCGAGTGGGCTGGGAAAGCGGAACGTCACCCGGCGCGCGAGCACCACTTTGTCGAGCATGCCGGTGCGAAACGCGGCCAGGGCGTGTGCAAGGTGGCGCGACCAGCCCTGCGCATCGGGCAGGTCTTCGCGCGAGAGGGGCAGGGGCAGCGTAAGGCGGGCCAGGGGTGAAGGGGGCGCAAGTGCACAAAGCGCAGCCAGGATCTCGTCGCGCCGGGCTCGGTCGGCTGAGGGGCACAGGTGACACGACAGCGTAGCGGTGCCCGCGTGGTGCTGGGTAAAAGTAAAGCGCGGCAGCGTAAAGCGGTAGGCGTCGTTGAGCGTCCACGACCCGTCCGGCGGGCGGCTGGCATCAAAGCGGAGCCCCCCGTAAAAGCGCGCCTCCGGGCCGAGACGGTCGAGCAGAAGCGCGAGCGGGCGCAGACTGGCGGTGGCGCCTGAGACGGAAACGGTCTCGCCGAGCGCCGCTACGCGCTCGTCTTCGCCGCGTGCGTGCCAGTACAGGCGCGGTTGCCCCTGCTGCGCGGCAAGCCACGCCAGCGGCGAAGCGGCGGGCACCTCCTGGTCAACGCGCACGTAGGGCGGTGCCTGCGGATTCCTCAGGATGGCTTCTACCCGGCGTGCAAGGTGGGCGAGCGCCTGCTCTGAGGTGGCGGTGCCCGGTGGGGGCGAGAATGCAGGCATAGGCTACTCTACCAGCGTGGCCGTCACCACGTTGAGGTGCGCAGTGCAGTTGAGCAGGCAGGCCTCGGCCTCCTGCTCTGCTATCACCGTGATCTTGTTGACAGAGGTGTTGGCATGGTGGATGTCGTGCATCCGCGCAAGGCCGTAGCCGGGCAGAATAGACGCCAGCAGCACGCGCAGCAGCCGGCCGTGGGCGACGACAAGCACCGTCCCGCCCTGCTGCGCGCCGACAATACGGTGGTAGGCGCGGAGCGCACGGGTCTGCACGTCGCGGATAGACTCGCCCTCGGGCACCTGCGCCTCGAAATCGCCCGCCTCCCACTGCGCATAAATGGCCGAAAACGTGTCCCGGGTGTGCAGAGAAGCAGGGGCTCCTTCAAGCGTGCCCCACGACATCTCCTCCAGGTCGGCAAGCGTGTGGATAGAGAGGCGCGGGTGATAAAGGGCGACGGCCTGAGCGGTTTCCACGGCGCGCGTCTGTGCACTGGCGTAGATCGCGGTGAGGGGGACGGATGCAAAGCGCTCGGCCAGCCGCCGCGCCTGCTCTTGCCCTGTCGCGTTGAGGCGGCTGTTGATGCGCCGTCCCTGCACGATGCGGCGGCGGTTGTAATCGGTTTCGCCGTGGCGTACAAAATAAAGGGTGGTCGTCATCGGCGGCGGTGCAGGGTGTTGAGCAGCGAGCGTTCCATCTCCTGAATCTCGGGCATCGCGACGCCACGGTTCAGCGCGGTGCGCACGATCAGCGCCCGGAGTACGCGGTCTGGCAGTGAAGGCGCGTAGAGCCGGTCAACGAGCGGGCGCAGCGCAGCGGTGAGCAGTCCCCACCGGAGCAACACAAAGCCCGCCAGACCGGTCCATACGGCGGGGTAGAGACCGCGTGCGGCGAGCAGACTGAGCAGGAAAACGTAGAAAAACAACTGGCCGATAGGAGGGTCGAGAAAGCGCAGCACCTGGGCTACGCCGGGCCTTGCGAGGGCAGGCAGAACAAAGGTGAGCGCAGCGAAAAGGCTGAGTGCAACCCCGGCGGCTACCGGCCACGGCAAGAGCACGAGCAAAACGGGAAGTATCCACAGCGTCAGCGTGCGCGGGGCGGCTAAAAGCCAATCTGCCTGGCGCAACAGGTCAGGTACGCCGTTGCTCCCGATGGCAGGGGCCGCGAATGCCTCCAGATCGTCAATTCGGGTGCGGTACCAGGTGCCTGCCGCCGTGAAGACGCCCGCCGGGGTGTCGGCAAAATAAGCGGCGTCAGGCGTTGGGCGCATAGAGCATGGGGATAGAAGGCAGCGCAACTAGTCCCAACGAAAGGCGGCAAGAACGGGTTTCAGAAAAGAGTGAAAGCCGCGTGTGCTTCAGCGCCCGTCGCCTTCGAGCACGATCTCGGGCGAGAGCTGGAAGCGCAAGCGCAGGTCGTCGCGTTCCAGCGCCGCAAAGGCGGGGCGCAGCATAGCCTCCATGGCGCGGGCCGTGTTGACGCGCGGCTGCATGCTCTCGCCGCGCAGGTGCTGCTCGGCCTGCACCCGGAGGGCGTTGTTGATCTGGCTCAGCGCTTCGCGCTCGGTGCGGCGTCCGCTGCTGCTTTCCAGGCGTGCCCACCCCACCCGCGTCTGCACATCGAGGCGCGACAGGTCGGGCTCTACCCCCAGCACGCTCAGCGGTGGAATGGTGACCACTACCACGCTGTCGCCTTCAAGCTGGATATGCTCGGGCCGGATGCGGCGCAGGTCGAAGCCGTAGGTGGCGCGGCCGGGCGCGCGCACGGTAGCCCGCGTCGTTCCCATGTCGAAGTCGAGCACGCCGGGCAAAAACAGCTTCTGGCTCTCAACAGTCACGCTGGCAGTCATGTCGAGTGTGCCCGTGACGAGGAAAGAGGCCGCGCTTTCCCGCTGGATGGTCGTAAGAATCGTCTCGCGCACCTGCTCTTCGGTCAGCAGCGGCAGGCGCACCCACTGGGCCACGATAATGCCGAGCACAAAAATCGCCACGAGAATAAGGGCGATAGGCGTAAAGCGGGCGAGACGGCGCATGGTGGACATGCCCGGCGTACCCGCACCGGTGCTGGTGGGTTGCGCGGAAAGGTGTAGAGGGGAGGGCGATGTGCGATATTCCTGCACCGCCACACGTTTCCCTATTTCTCATTCCATGCTCACCTTTACCAACAACCTGTCTCGCCCCGATGCCATGCTGGGCTTTGTGGCCGCTACCGGCGTGCGTCCTGCTGAGGTGCCCGAGAACTTCGAGGCGTACCTCGCGGGGCTGTTAACGCAGCGAGAAGGGCCCCTATCCGATACCCTCGACGTGCGCCGTCAGGCGGTGCGGGCACTTCTTCGCAACGGTACCTACAAACCCACAGGCCGCGCCAAGCCTGCCACCGAGTACCTGCTGCGAACCGTGGAGACCGGTGCTTTCCCGCGCATCAACAGCGTGGTGGACATCTGCAACGCGTTGTGCGTCGCGCATCTGCTGCCTATCTCGCTGTGGGATCTCGACCTTGCCGGAGCAGACGCCTTCACGTTCCGGCTGGGGCACGAGGGAGAATCGTATGTGTTCAACAGCGGCGGGCAGGAAATCAGCCTGCACGACCTCATTGTGGGTTGCAAGGTTGAAGCGGGGCCAGACGTACCTATCGTGAACCCGGTGAAAGACAGCCTCGCTACCAAGACGACCCCGCAGACACAGCGCGTGGCTGCCGTGATTTACAGCAGCGCCGAGGCGGCGTCGGCGAGTGAACTGGCCGATGAGCTGGCCGACTTCGAACGCTGGCTGCGGGGGACGGGGAGCGGGGTGCAGGCCGCACACGGTATCGCCGTGGTAGGCGAAACCTGCAGGCTCACCCTGTCATGAAAAGCGTGCTGCTGATCGGGGTGATGATGGCGCTTTCAGCCTGCGAGCGCGCCGCGCCGCCCGTCTCTGTTGCCGACAGCACGGCGGCGGCACCGACACGCGAGGCGTGGGACGTGCGCCTGAGCGTGAACGACAACGAAAGGCCGCGCGTCCGCCTCGACGCGGGCTACATGGCCACGTTCGAGGCGGACACGCTTGTCCATGTGCTCACCGGCACCGCGCCGGGCAGCACGGTTTCGGCAGAGCTGTTCGATGAAATGGGGCAGCCCTCGGCGCGCCTCACCGCCGATACGCTTTATTACTACGAACGCGACCGCCGCTTTGTCGCCGCAGGCGGCGTGGTGGTGGTGACCACTGCGGGCCGCCGGCTCGAGACGCCGCGTCTGACGTGGCTCGAAGCCGACAAGCGCATCCGCGCGCCAGGCTTTGCCCGCATCACGTCGCCCACCGAGGATGTGCGCGGCTACAACCTCGACGCCGCCGAGGACCTATCCACCTACCGCCTCACCCGCATCGTGGCTGATGTGGAAGTGGATGAGTAGCCAGGCTGCCTGGCGGGCAATACGCTGGGCGCGAATCGGTTTATCATGGCAATTCTCCGCCTATTACCGACCTGCTGCATGCGTGCTGCCCTTTTGCTGCTGATGCTTGTGGTGCCCAACCTCGCGGTGGGGCAGGAGGCGGACACCACGCGGCAGCGCGTGCAGGTGGAAGCGCCGCTGTTCGAGGGCGAGACGGTGAACGGCGAGAGTGTCCAGCGGCTCTCGGGCGGCGTGACGGTTCGGCAGGGCGAGACGGTGCTGAAGTCGCGGCAGGCGACCCGCTTTCTCGATCAGGGCCTCATCCTGTTTGTCGGCAACGTGGTCATAATCGAGCGGGGCGACACGCTGCGCGCGCCCGAGGTGCGCTACGACACGCGGACCAAGGTAGGTGTGGCCCGCGGGCCGCTGCGCCTCAGCGATGGCGAGGTGGTGGTGACGGCCCCACGCGGCGAGTATTTCACCCGGGAAAAGCGCGCCACCTTTGACGAGGGCGTCCAGCTCGTCGACAGCGCGACGGTGCTCACGAGCCAGGCTGGCACCTACTTTTCTGACGAAAAGCGCGCCGAGTTCGCCGGTGCCGTGCGGCTCGACGAGCCCAGCTCGCACCTTGAGGCCGACAGCGTGACGTACCTGCGCGAGACGAAAGAGTCGTTTGCGCGCGGAAACGTTTTTATCGAGCGGCGCGGCGGTGAGGACGAGGCTGCTTCCGACAGCACCGCGCGCACGTTTCTGTATGGAGCGCGCGCCTACAGCGATGAAACGCGGGGCTTCAGCCGCGTCGAGGGCGACCCGATGCTGGCGCGGGTGCGCTTCGACACGCTGGGCGTGCCCACGGACACGCTGCTGCTGCGCGCGCCCACGCTCGAAGCCACCCGCACCGACAGCACGCAGGCCTTCCACGCGTGGGGCGGCATGCGCCTCTGGTCGTCCGACTACGCCGCCCGCGCAGATTCGGCTTTCTCTTTTCGCACCACTACAGACTCGACCACGCGCGAGGATGTGCGGCTTTTCGGTGACCCAATCGCGTGGTTCGACCGTGTGCAGATCAATGCCGACACGCTGCGGCTCGTGGCCTCGGATGGCAGCCTCGACACCCTTTTCGCCTTTTCTAACGCCTTTGCTGCTGAGCGAGACAGCGTCACCGAACGCTTCAACCAGCTAAAAGGACGTGTGCTTACCGGCTACTTTTTGCCCGATTCCGTCCGCATCTTTGACGCCACTCCCAATGCCGAAGCTATCCGGCAGCGGGTGAAAGACGGCCAGCCTGACGGGGCCGTTGAGGCCAGCGCCGACCGCATCGTGCTGCGCTTTAGAGGCGACGTGGTGCAGCGCGTGTCGGTACTTGACGGGGTAAAGTCTACTATGTACGCCGAGTCCATCGTGCCCGCTACGCTGTCGCTGGCTGGATTCCGCTGGCGCGCCGAGGAGCGGCCCGAGAAAACCGACCTGCTCGCGCCGTACGCGCTGCCGCCGCTGGGCGGATCAGAGCCGCCCGCCACAGCGTCCGACCCCTTATCCCGCCTGCCACCTGATGATGCCGACCCCGACCAGCGCTGACGCGCCTGTACGCCTGCGCGCCGAAGGCCTCACCAAGCGCTACCGCCGCCGAACCGTCGTCTCCGACGTACACCTGGGCGTGTCGCGGGGCGAGGTGGTGGGGCTGCTCGGCCCCAACGGTGCGGGCAAAACCACCACGTTCTACATGATCGTGGGCCTCGTGCGCCCCGACAAAGGCCGCATCTTTCTGGGCGGCGACGAGGTGACGCGCCTGCCCATGTATAAACGGGCGCGGCGCGGCATCGGCTACCTCGCGCAGGAAACGTCTATCTTCCGCGACCTCACGGTCGAGCAAAACCTGCACGCCGTACTCGAATTTCAGAAGATGAGCCGGGCGGATCGGGTTGCGCGTGTAGAGGAATTAATCGGCGAGTTCGGCTTGGAAACCGTCCGCCGGTCGAAAGGCTACGAACTCTCCGGTGGCGAGCGGCGGCGCACCGAAATCGCGCGCGCGCTGGCTACCCGCCCCCAGTTCCTGCTGCTCGACGAGCCTTTTGCCGGCATAGACCCCATCGCCGTCGAGGACATCCAGGCGATCGTGGCGGGGTTAAAAGAGCGCGGCATTGGCGTGCTCATAACCGACCACAACGTCCACGAGACGCTGGCCATCACCGACCGGGCCTACCTGCTCTACGAGGGCCGCATTCTCAAAGAAGGCACAGCCGAGGTGCTGGCCGAAGACGAGGAAGTGCGCCGCCGCTACCTGGGCGAGAAGTTTACCCTCGAACGCTACCGGTGACGTGGAGCAGGGGGAGAATTGCGCGCGGGCGTGCTCTGCGTTCCACCCTCACGCTCGTGGGTTTAACGCGGCGACAGGCATGACGCTGCAGAGGTGCGGTAGGGCAGCATAGAACAGAATGCGTCAGCCTCTTTGAGCGCGGGGATCGTCATTTCGAGGTAGTCTGCTCCATCAATAGCATGGGCTGGCTGACGTATGCAAGTGGCGCGTTCGCGCTACAACCTCGCGGGCTTTTCCTTTATCTGCACCTCTTTTCAAGGTGGAAGCTTTTCGGTAAGCATTTCCGGAGGGCATGTGTACAGCAGCGCATCAAGAACGCCGCTGCTCTTAACAGAATCGAGAAAAATCTGCCTTGCCCTCCCAGTAGCATGTAGTCTAATATAGAAATGATCTAAATAGAGATACCGTCTCTGAAACGCCCAGGTACCTGGTTGCAAGTCCCGTGCTGGCCAGACATTCCTTTAACTCTCTTATGCGTTCTAAAACCGACACCTTTCCCCTTTTTAGCCGAATTCTCCTGATGGGAGTTTTCCTTGGCGGTGTAAGTCCACTATACGCCCAGACCGGTTCAGTCAGCGGCACCGCGCGCGACCGTGCAGGTGAGCCGGTGCAATATGTGAACGTCGGGTTGGAAGGCACTGCCCTGGGGGCCGCCAGCGGGTCGGACGGCACTTTTACCATTGCTGCGGTGCCGCCAGGGTCTTACACCCTTGTGGCCTCGTCTGTCGGCCACGCAACGCTCCGCCGTGTGGTGGAGGTGCGTGCGGGTGCTGCCACAGTCGTGACGCTTGCGCTGGCAGAGGTAGACCTTGAACTCCAGGAACTGGAGGTAGTGGGCCGGCGCGCTACCACTTATGACGCGCTTTACAGCTTTGCCGCCACGAAAACGGCCACGCCTATCGTGGACGTGCCGCAGTCTATTTCGGTCGTCACCAAAGAAGTTATCGACGACCAGCAGCTTTACACGCTCAACGAGGTCACGCGCAACGTGAGCGGCGTGAACACCTTTTCCGGCTACGACGACCTTACCGCGCGTGGCTTCCGGACCTCGTCTACGCGTTTGATCAATGGGCTCAAGACAGAGTTTGGCTTCTGGACTTCGCCTGTACTGCCGCACCTTGAGCGGGTAGAGTTTATCAAGGGACCGGTTTCGGCACTATTCGCTGCTGCCAACCCGGGTGGCACGGTCAACATGGTGACCAAGAAGCCGTTAGAGGAGGTGCGGCAATCGCTCAGCTTTAGCGCGGGTAGCTTTGCCAGCTACCGGGCTACGGCCGATTTCACAGGTCCTGTGGGCGGCGACCCCTCTCTACTCTACCGGCTGAACCTCGGCTTCGACAACGCAGAGTCGTTCCGCTTTCTGCAAGGGCACAAGTCGTACCTCGTTGCGCCCTCGGTTTCGTTTCTGCCGGGCAAGCGCACGCGGGTAAACGCAGACCTCGTCTACTCCTACTTCGATGGTAAACTCGACCGGGGACAGGCCATCTTTTTCGGCAGCACGGACCTCACCTCGACGCCCATCTCGTTTTCTCTCAGCCAGCCGGGCGACTTTATGGTCAACGAGGACTTTTACCTCACGCTCTCGCTCCAGCACGCGTTCACAAGCTGGCTTTCCTTTAACACGTCGTACCTCAAGTACCGCTACGACGAAGATCTGTCAGAGCATCGCACGAGCAATGCTTTCCTGCCAGGCGACCCGACGGTGCTCCAGCTCGCCTACATTCGGCGTCAGTCTGATCTGTTTGTGGACAACGTCACCAACTATCTCACGGCCGATCTCACGACGGGCCCCTTGAAGCATCAGGCGCTCGTGGGCTTCGACTTTTTCCGGCAGGAGAGCAATTCCTCTTCGTGGGCGGCGCGTGGCAACGAGTACTTCGTGACGCCGCGTGGCGACTCGCTCGCGGGCGGCGGCGTGCCCGACTTCGACCTCGACAACCCCCTGTACTCGCTCAGCC
>PPFU01011936.1_pt1 | contig 26776 bp, 22 predicted proteins | sample 1535991 | NCBI WGS metagenome assembly PPFU01 (sample SAMN04901290, study PRJNA319586) | Hypolithon metagenome, whole genome shotgun sequencing project. | isolation source: Antarctic Hypolithon | place: Antarctica: Miers Valley | collected 2014
CCTCTTTTCGCTTTTACAAAGTTAGAAAAATTATATTTATTTATTTGCTTTTTAAGACAGTACCTCGATTACCAACCGTGCGTTTCTGTCGGCCCGTTATTTATTAAAAATCTTTTCGTCAATTGTAAGTCGAATTTGTCGCACGAGTTAAAATTGTTTAATGATTTCAGGTCTGACGGAAATGCATTCATCTACAATTGTATTTCGTATATGTAACACTCTCCCGTTTTTGTGTTTCTAAAATATTTTGAGTCGTTGAAATTGTTACCGCGACAAAATATTTCCATTTCGTCTGTGATTTCAAACCAGTCGGGTGAGTCAGAAGGTCTTATCCATTTTGTATTGTCCGCTTGCAATTGGTTTTGTTTTATAAACTCGTCCCACCGTTTATCAGTCGGTTTAATTTTTAAGAAAAGTATGTATTCTCTTGTCCAATGTCCCGATTGCCAGTATTTACCTTTTATTACTTTTAAGTCGTCTGGTGGATTTGTTCCAGCCCAATATTTAAATGAGTCAATTGGGTCGGTCGTATTTGTCTCTGAACAACTTGTCAGAAGAATTGATGTCAACAAAAATGTCGCTAGTATTCTCATTCGTCTTTACGCATGGTTGGTAACTTCTTTAAGAGGACCTAATCTAAAGGATTTTCTATATTTCTTAAAATATTCGTGGCTACATGGATATAAATTTTAGTTGTGTTAGACGAGCTATGGCCAAATTGGGCTCTGAATATAGCGCAGGTCGGTGCCCCTATCTAGAAGATGTGTGCGAAAGAATGTCTTAAAGTATGCGCACGTATCCTTTGCTCTGTTCCACCCTTATCAACATGCGACTGCTGTCATTATCTTTTATTTGAAGGTTGATCAATTCGCTCCGTCTTAAACCAGCGGAATATAAAAGAGAGACAATACATCGGTGCTTAGTATTATTGGCATTCTTAATAAGTGCCAATACCGCTTCTCTCTGGAAATCACTTTGGCAAGGGGCGAGTACTGTTGAGATAATGGAGGCAATGCTTCATATTTCGAAAGCCACAATCATAAAACATCACCGTCAAGGTAATGACCTCGCTACAGCTCATTCTGAGCTTGGCTTCGACTTACAGCCACAGGTGTTTTGAAACAGATATTTCAAATTCTATGCAAAAATCGTCGGCAGTAAATAAATTTCAGTAATTTTATCAGAGAAGAGGGTTATGTATTTTAGGATATATTATGGGTAACCACCGCTTTAGAATAAAAAAAGTATAATTTTTCCTTTTTTGTCCCTGCAAAAAAATTATTAAATGTATACGCGTGAATTGTTAACTGAATTCAAGTTTGGAACATGGTAGTCAAAATCTGCCTTAAAAACCTCCTGTTGAACAAGACGGAATATTTAAATGCTATGATGAAAATAAATTTAGGATATTTTTTACTTTTTGCTACCCTTTGGCATATATCACCGGCTACGGCGCAGGAAAATATGCAGGCAAAAAAGCCCACAATACGGACAACCTGGGCTGATCAGGTCGATGCTACAAATGTACTTTCTGCCTATCCAAGGCCACAAATGGTTCGGGAATCCTGGATTAATCTTAACGGCCTATGGGATTATGCTGTGCTACCAGCAACACAAAGGGATCGCGTACCAACATCCTTTAACGGCAAGATTCTCGTTCCCTTTGCTATCGAAGCTGACCTTTCGGGTATTGGCAAAACAGTGGGCAAAGATAGCATACTTTGGTATCGGCATCAGGTAGAAATTCCTGCTAAGTATAAAAATCAAAGCATACTACTTCATTTTGGTGCTGTAGACTGGGAGGCGACGGTTTATGTAAATGGCAAGAAAGTAGGCACACATCAGGGTGCTTTCGATCCATTTGTTCTCGATATTACCCCATTTTTAAAACGAAGAGGGCGCCAGGAGATAATAGTTGCTGTTTGGGATCCTATTGATGACGGACCGCAACCAAGAGGTAAGCAGGTGAAAAAACCAGAATCGATCTGGTATACATCGGTTTCTGGCATATGGCAAACGGTATGGCTTGAACCTGTCCCTGCGACCCATATTTCCGCGCTCAAACCAACCCCTGACATCGATAGTGATGCATTAAAGCTGCTGACACAGGTTCAAAACCTGCGCGCAAATGACAAGGTCCATGTTTCTGTTTGGGAAGGAGAAAAAAAGGTGTTGGACCAGATCATGGATGCAAATAAGGAAGGGATTTTGAAAATTCCCAACCCTAAGCGCTGGTCGCCTGACGAACCTTTCTTATATGATTTGCGGGTTTCCGTCGTCAGGAACAATAGGCCCGTGGATGCTGTCAGCTCCTATTTTGGCATGCGCAAAATAAGTTTGGCGCCGGATGCCAACGGTATTCAGCGCATCATGTTAAACGACGCGTTTGTTTTTCAATACGGTACGCTCGACCAGGGGTGGTGGCCCGATGGATTATACACTGCACCTACCGATGAGGCCTTAAAGTACGATATCGATATGACCAAGGCCATGGGTTTTAATATGATCAGAAAGCATGTTAAAGTTGAACCTGCCAGGTGGTATTACCATTGTGACCAGGCTGGCATCCTCGTGTGGCAGGATATGCCAAGCGGTGAGTCCGGAGGACGATGGAGCGGAAATATCGGCATAGAAGGAATAGCTGAAGATGTCGAAAGGACAGCGGCCTCTGAAGCAATTTTTAGAAACGAATGGGCAGCCATTATGGAGGATCTCCATCATTTTAGTTCAATTGTCGTTTGGGTGCCGTTCAATGAAGCCTGGGGGCAATTTAAAACTGCGGAGATCACCAACTGGACCATGGAAAACGACCCGTCCCGACTGGTCAATAGTGCCAGTGGCGGCAACTTTTACCCTGTAGGTCATATCATCGACATACATAATTACCCAGACCCTGCCATGCCACGCACAGATCTTTTTGGCAAAAACAGGGCATTGGTTTTGGGAGAGTTTGGAGGATTGGGTTTGCCCGTGGAGGGGCATACGTGGCAACAGAAGGATAACTGGGGCTACCGTACCTTTTCAGACGATGGTCAGCTCTACGAGAGATATGCGGAATATATCAACAAACTAGTTCCTATGATTCGAAGAGGATTGTCAGCGGCTGTTTACACACAAACCACCGATGTAGAAATTGAAATTAATGGATTGATGACTTACGACCGCAAGGTAATTAAAATGCCTGCAGACAAGCTGCAAGACCTTCATCAAAAACTATATCAACCCGAATTAGTGAAGTTAAGGTAATATCATCAAGGGAGATATTCATCGAAAATTTCTAAAGTTATCCTGACAAATAAACAAAAATATGATAATAACCTCTTATTTTAAGCCCCAAAATCTACCACGCCTTTTATTATTTGGAGTAATATGGTTGACCGGCTGTGTAGATAAACCCAAAACCAATGAAGCTGAAACAAGTATGAAAGAAAGCAGAACAAGTATAGAAAAAGTGCCTTTTGGTACTACAAGAGATGGTCAGTCGGTAGTACAATATACGTTAGCCAACGAGGCAGGTATGGTCATTAAAGTGATCAATTACGGAGGCATTATCACGTCCATCATGGCGCCGGATAATGAGGGTACGCTGGAAGACATTGTTCTTGGTTTTGATAATATCGCGGACTATGAAGATCATTCTCCTTATTTTGGTGCAATTATCGGCCGCTATGGCAACAGAATTGCCAAAGGGGAATTTTCCATGGATGGTGTGTCTTATACACTGGCGACGAATAAGGGCGAGAATCATCTTCATGGTGGTAATCAAGGATTTGACAAGGTTATTTGGGATGTGAAACCGCTGGAAAACCAGGCGTTTCCGGGGCTTGAGCTTACCTATACAAGTGAAGATGGCGAAGAGGGATACCCGGGAAATCTAAGCGTGAAGGTAACTTATCTGTTGACCGACAAGAATGAACTGCAGATAAAGTATGAGGCAGAAACAGATCGAGCTACCCCCGTCAATCTTACCAATCATACTTATTTCAATTTATCGGGCAACGACGAGCGTATCCTTAGTCATGAACTTTCAATTAATGCAGATCGATATACGGTCGTCAATGCGTCACTAATTCCCACGGGGGAATTAAGGCCGGTTCCCGGGACGCCCATGGATTTTAGAAATCCTACACCTATTGGCGCAAGAATCGCTGCCGTTGAAGGTGGCTACGACCACAACTATGTATTGCGGAAAGAAGATAGGAAGGAGCCTTCTTTGGCAGCTACTGTCCACGAACCTGGTAGTGGAAGAGTGATGGAAGTATATACTACTGAGCCGGGCATACAGTTTTATTCCGGGAATTTCTTAGATGGTACTTTTGAAGGGAAAAAAGCAAACAGGTATGATAAGCATGATGGATTCTGCCTGGAAACCCAGCATTTCCCGGATTCACCAAATCACCCGGAGTTCCCGACGACGATTTTAAATCCAGGGGAAAAACTGGAAAGTGCAACCACTTACAAATTTTCAGTTCGGCGGTAAGGGTAGCGCATTTATTTTTTATCCAAGTAAAAAAGGTAGGCACAAATAATAGCCACAGCAGAGATCATGGCAGATTCAACAGTATTTTTTGAAATAGCTGTTATTGATGGTCACCAGTTTCAGTTTTCGTGGAGTAATGATGGGCGTAGCTATCAAGTGTTGACAGGTGGTGATACCTACCTTGATGGAGGCTATTTACCACCCTGGGACCGGGCGGTACGGGTAGCGATGACGGCAAAAAGTCCTACAAATGAAGCAGCCGTAATCCACTCCTTTAATTTGTTTCACAAGTAGTTTTGCTATCTTTAAAATTTAAATCGTTTTTTTGTTCTATTTTTCCAATAATCATCATGTCTAAAGAAGCTGCTTTTGTTTATCAAACCTACACCAGGCGTTTTGATATGGAACCAATTATCGTGCACTCGCCAGGGCGAATTAACCTCATTGGAGAGCATACAGACTATAATGGTGGATTTGTATTGCCTGCCGCCATAGACCTTGGAATTACTTTTGCAGTTGGTAAGAGTGGGTCGTCGGTTTGTAGATTATACGCTATTGACATGGAAGAGGCGTTTGAATTCGACCTGAAAAATCTGACACCATCCGATCTGGGGTGGCCCAATTACTTCATGGGTGTAGTGCAGCAAATATTGAGCAGAGCGTTGCACATTGAGGGTTTCAATTGCGTTTTTGGTGGTAATATTCCTATTGGAGCCGGTATGTCTTCCTCTGCGGCCATGGAATGCGGGCTGAGTATGGCATTGAATGAATTGTTTGATTTGGGGTTGACCAGGATGGAAATGGCCCAATTATCGCAAAAAGCGGAAAATGAATTTGTGGGCGTGAAATGTGGGATAATGGATCAGTTTACCTCCCTGATGGGTAAGGATAAACAAGTGATCAAGTTAGACTGCCGATCACTTGAATATACATACTACCCCTTTGATGCACAAACGTATTCGCTGGTGATGTGCAATACAGGTGTAAGTCATTCGCTGGCTTCTTCGGAATACAATACCCGGCGCATGCAGTGTGAGCAGGGCGTAGCCATGCTTAGGAAATACCAGCCTTCTATTTTTACCTTACGTGATGTGTCGGCTGGACTGCTCGAAGCCCATAAAGATGAACTGGGGGAGTTGTTATACAGGAGGTGCAGATATGTGCTGGAAGAAAACAAGCGTGTAATTGACTGTTGTGAAAGTTTACTCGCAGATGATATGGATGCTTTTGGGGCTAATATGTACCGATCGCATGACGGGCTGCAGCATGACTATGAAGTGAGCTGCATAGAATTAGATTTCTTGGTGGACAGCACAAGAGACATGGATATCGTATTGGGAAGCCGGATGATGGGGGGTGGTTTTGGCGGATGCACAATCAATCTTGTGAGAACGAAAGATGTTGAAAGCTTTACCCGGCAATTGAAAGAAAAATATAAGGCGGGGATGGATAGAGATCTACCCGTATACAAAGCATCTATTTCAGAAGGAACCAAGATACTTTCCCTGGATAGGAATATCGAAACCAAATAAAGAACTATAGCATGAACAACTCTTTTTTAGCCGATCAGCCTCATCATCGCTTCAATACATTGAATGGAGATTGGGTGCTTGTTTCTCCACATCGTAGTAAAAGACCGTGGCAGGGCAAGGTTGAAAAGGTGGAGGAGGACAATCGGCCAGCTTATGATCCGACATGTTATCTTTGTCCGGGAAACGCTAGGGTAGGAGGTGAAGAAAATCCTGCCTACAAAGGTACTTTTGTTTTCAACAATGATTTTGGTGCACTGCAGGAAAATGTAGAGGAGCAGGATATCAATATCGGAGGGTTATTAAAGGCAGGCTCTGAGCGCGGTATTTGTCGGGTAATTTGTTTTTCCCCCCGGCATGACCTTACACTTCCTGAAATGACGGTACCAGACATACGCAAAATTGTGGATCTATGGGTGAGCGAATTCCAGACACTTGGTGAAAAGGCGTATATCAATTACGTTCAGATATTTGAGAATAAAGGGGCGATGATGGGTTGCAGTAATCCACACCCACATGGACAGATCTGGGCACAGCAGCATGTACCCCTGGAGCCAGCGAAAGAAGAAGTGCAGCAAAAAAAATACTATCAGGAAAATAACAAAAGCCTTTTACTGGCCTATCTTGAGCTAGAACTCGGGCAGCAAGAAAGAATTGTCGCAGAAAATCAATCCTTCGTAGCTTTGGTGCCGTTTTGGGCTGTTTGGCCTTATGAAGTAATGATCATTAGCCGACGACACATACAACACATCGGCATGATGACTGAGCAGGAAAAAGACGATTATGCTGATATGCTCAGGCAGGTCACGATCATGTATGACAATGTTTTTGAAATTTCTTTTCCTTATTCAGCAGGTATTCATCAATCTCCCACTGATGGTGAACCTCATCCTGAATGGCATTTGCATATGCATTTTTACCCTCCACTATTGCGTTCTGCCACCGTAAAGAAGTTTATGGTAGGATATGAAATGTTGGGGAATCCACAACGCGATATTACCCCGGAGTCTAGCGCGGAAAAGTTGCGTGGCCTGTCTAAGGTGCATTATAAAAAAACCAGTGGGGGAAAATGACTTTCCTTCGGGTGGCGTAGCGGTAGATTACAACTTCCTGGCCTTTTTTAGTGTCCATTGGAAATAACTTCCTACAATGAAAAATTTACTGCTGGCTATTTCAATTTTATGCATGCTGACGGGTTGCAAATCTACCGAAGACATCTTACTTGAAGATAATATGTTGATGGGTAACTGGAGCTGGAAATCTACGGATGGCGGATTTGGATTTCATATACATCAAACACCTCAAAGCACTGGAAAATCTATCCAGTTGATCTTGATGAAAGGAAATAAATATACCATTGTTGAAAACGATAGTGAAGTTTCGTCAGGATTCTATTTGATATCCACAAGAAAATCCATTTATACTGGTGAACCAGGCCAATATATCACTATTTTAAATCCCAAAGAAAATCTACCTGTCGTGCTGGAAGGAATTCTGGCGATAGATGAAGCGTCAAACCTGGCAATTTCTGACAATCATTATGACGGCCTTGGTAGCCAGTTTGAAAAGGTTGAATGATACCTTTTCGGGGAGTAAGGCCAGGCCCGGGAGAACGCGGGCCTGGTGTCATTACTATGTATGTTAAAATCTGATTCCTATTGCAGCCATCACATTGATACCTGCCTGTGGGTAATAGAAGTTTTCGGTAATCGTTTCGCCCCCTGCTTTGTAGCCATAGGTATACCCATTTGAAGCATATCGTACATCGGATATATTATTGATCAGTAGACTCAACTGCACTCTTTTTACAATCTTTGGGCGCAAATTATAGATGATCCGTACATCGTTGATCAGGTAGTCTTCAATTTTGCGGTCATCACTCGAGGTGTTGTCAAGGTATTGAGAACCTACATATTTGGATAAAAGACTTAATTCCAAACCGTTAAATGGTGCATAGCTTAAGACTGCGCTGCTGATAACAGCAGGTGAGAACGAGATATCAGTATTTTCAAGATTATTCACTACTACAGGTGATCCCTCTGCGTCGTAATCATACACCGTTTCGGCAAATTTGTTGATCTTATTTCTGCTCAGGGTGAGGTTTCCCTGAAACTGCAGGTTTGGCAGTAAAGCTATTTCTCCTGCCAGTTCTATCCCTGCACGATAGCTTCTATCAACGTTTTTCCGAATAGAGGCACCTACGTCATTTAGCTCACCCGTAAGTACCAGCTGATCTTTGTAGTCCATCAGGTAAATATTCGTGCTGAAGCTATAACTAGCGGCTTTCATTCTTATGCCTGCTTCTACATTACGAAGGGTCTCTGGCCTGGGTGTTGTTCCTTCAGGTGCATCTATAAAATCACTCCTTACAGGTTCCCGGTTGCCGATGCTATAGGAAGCATATAGCTGGTTGGATGGACTGAGGCGATAGGTGAAGCCAAACTTTGGGTTAAAAAAATTAAAATTTTCCTTTCCATCAATTTCGCGTAAGTCATTGTCTACACCACCGTAGGTGTAGTTGATTTTACGCATTTGCAGGTCTCCAAATAAGTTCAATTGATCTGTGATGTCATAAAATGCTTTCGCATAGATATTGAAATCCTTTTTTACAGCACGATTATCATAATACCTGTCCAGAATATTCGATCCGGCGAACCTGGCCCAGATAATTTCTCCAAAGTGGTCGCCATCATATTTATTCCATCCACCTCCAACAACCACGTCAAGCTTGTCAGAACCCGTATAATTTAGCGCATAAGTAATGCCGTAAAAGTCATTATCTAACCAGCGGCGGCGGATTAATTCGGTGCTGGTGATGGTATCATTAACAATGATGATATCATTTAAGCCATAATCTTCCAGATCATCGTCATCGCGGTATTGTTCATAATAGCCCTTACCCCGGGTATAATGTAACGCAGTGTTCAAGGTAAAAACTTTAGCGAAATCATGGGCAAGAATTGCCTGGTAGTGATCCTGCTGATAGTTATCCACCTGGTTATCATAGGTATAAAAATTATAGGTACGGCCAGCATTTAATAGGTTGTCAGCCTCGGCATCGGAGAGGTAGTTCCGGTCAATATAGGCCTGCATTCCTTCAATATCGTTATTCACACGGGCTTCAGGTGTACCATACCACGACTGGTAGGTGACTTCCTTGCCAGAGAAAGTGTTTAGTTTCAGCAGCGTGTTTTTGCCATGGTATCCTGCAGAAAGAAAATACGATTGCAGGTCAGATGCAGCCCGGTCAATATAACCATCGGAAGCAATCTTGGAAAGACGGGCATCAACTGTAAACCTGTTGTTCAACAACCCTGTTCCTGCCATAAAGGTATGTTTTCTTGTATTGAAGGAGCCATAGGCGTTGTTGACTTCAGCATAAGGTTCTGTCTCCAGGTCAGTGGTTTGTATATCTATGGTTGCACCAAAAGCTGCTGCCCCATTGGTTGATGTTCCCACGCCGCGTTGTACCTGTATATTATCAGCTGATGAGGCAAAGTCAGGCATGTTTACCCAAAAGACCCCATGAGATTCCGAGTCATTGATAGGAATACCATTAACAGTAACATTGATTCTGGTAGGATCGCTGCCTCTGATGCGGATTCCTGTATATCCCACCCCAGCACCAGCATCAGAGGTTACGACCACCGAAGGCATCTGGTTAAGTAAAAATGGCATGTCCTGGCCGAAGTTCTGCTTTTCTAACTCTACCTGGCTTATCTCCGAATATGTTGCGGGTGTCTTGGCTGAGGCCCGCGTAGCCCTTACAATGACTTCGTCAGCCAAAATAGCCTTTTGCTTAAGGGTTATGCCCAGTTTTATGTCTTTATCTACTGCAATCTGTTGTAGCAGCGGCTCATAGCCTATAAAGGTAGCGCTCAGTGTATAGGTGCCCTCATCAATGGTGTTCAGGTAAAAACGCCCTTCAGCATCTGTAGCAGTAGCTTTGTTGGTATTGATTAGGAAAACAGCAGCTCCTGTGAGCGGTTCACCAGATTTTTCATCCACGACTTTGCCCGAAATGCTAAATTGGGCAAAAAGATATAGTGGAGACAAAAGCATTCCAAAGCATAGATAATAACGATTCATATGTTTTTTTTTAAATATCAATAAAAGCTTCCATCCGGGGTAGGATTTCCGCATTTCATGCCATGATCCCTTCGCCGGCATTATCCGGATCAGGTATTACGGGTATAATCTCAGCCTGGTTAGTAAGGCACCCCAAAAGATAGTTTGGCTGCAAAATGACTCTGGTTCCTGGTCAGACGTCATGCCAGAACTAAAGTCATTTTACGAATTCATTGTGCAAGCCGATATACAAACGCCGGTTGCTTTAAGATAGGAATGCAGAAACCTTTTTGCTTCAAGCAAAAAGAAGGATAGGATTATCAACTTTCCCTGATTCGGCATTATCCGTGGCAGGTTCAATGGGTATAATCTCAGCCCGTAATGTTAAGGCACCCCTGTTTAAGCTGACGAGTCAGCGAAATAAGTTATTAGCTTACTTCTAAGGCAAATGTACGTGTTATTTTTTCCCCAGCAAATTATCGACGGATTTAATTGCATTTAGAACCCTTGCTTGCTCATCTCCTTCAATTATGGTATAAAACACCCCTTTTTGGTTTAAACTTTCCTTATACCAATCAAAAAAATAAGTTCGGAGATGCGGGTGTTCCCTGAGTGGGTCTGGCTGCCAGGGCAGGTCTACCTGCATCAGAAGGTATTGGTCGTAGTAGCGGGTATCCAATTTTTCTTCGATCCAGGAATGCGTTCTGCCAAAGCGGTGCTCGCTCCAAACCTTTATAACTTCCAGCCCCGTATCACAAATTAAAAGTTGATTGGCCTGCTTTTCGAGCTTATCTTCTTGTTTCATTTGCTCCTTGGCTATATGGAGGAGGTCTTCCTCCTGGTACGGCCGGGATAAACCGGCCAGATACTTCCTTGCAAACTCTGGAACCCACACTGTGTTATAATGCGTCGCAAGTTGTGCAGCCACAGTGCTTTTTCCGGTAGACTCCGGCCCAAGAATCATAATCTTTTTTATGTCGTTACGAGCTTCCATGATTTTCTCCAGGCCAGGTAGCCCACTACAGCAAGGCCGATGTAGACAAAGTAAAGGATGAAATAAAAATAGATTCCTTTATAGAAATAAATTGCCGCAGCCATTACATCTACGATAAACCAATAATACCAATTTTCAATTTTCTTTTTCGTGCTAAGCCACATGCCTGTCAGGCTCAAAACGGAGGTGGCGCTGTCCCAGTATGGAAGTGAGGCATCGGTATAATTTACAAGCAAAAAACCCGACACGGCAATACCGATGGCGGATATCACGATAAGTTTTATCATCAGTTGCCAGGAGGTGGTAGTCACGGGAAGTTCTTCCTTTTTTCCCCGTTTACCCCTCGACCAGTAGTACCAACCATAGATATTTAAGATCAGAAATATGACGTGGAGAATAAGGTCTGCGTATAGCTTAATCTGATAAAAGATAACCAGTGAGATCAGTACATAAATTATTCCCAGGGGCCAGGTCCAGATATTTTCTTTAATCAGCAACCATACACACAGCAGGCCAAAAAATAGCCCGGCAGCTTCCAACCACCGCATTTGCACCAGGTAATCACTGAAAGATGTAACTAGATCCTGCACCATATCGTTCTGCTCCTACTTCAATACCTGAGATTATATTGGGCAAATATAAAGGTATAAAAACGATAACAAGAAAATATCCTCTCGCTTTCCGGCCGGAAATAAAATATATCAACAAATAGTTTTTCTTATCTCATGGGATATGTCTAATTTTGACCCGCAAATAAACTACCCTAAGTTGTTTGCCATGAACCTAGATTCCTCCAAATTTCTTTTTGAAGCACTTACCTACGATGATGTGCTTTTGCTTCCCGGATATTCTGAAATATTACCCCGCGACACAGACACTACAACACTACTTACCAGAAACATCAGGTTAAACATTCCGCTGGTCTCATCTGCCATGGATACCGTGACAGAGTATGAGTTGGCTATTTCTATGGCATTGGAGGGTGGCATTGGTTTTATTCATAAAAATATGACCAAAGAGCAGCAGGCTGAGCAGGTGAGAAAAGTTAAACGTTCACAAAGCGGGATGATCCTTGACCCTATTACATTGGATGTAAACGCTACTGTGGGAGATGCAGAAAAGATCATGCGTGAATTTAAAATCGGTGGTATCCCCATCATCGATAGTGATAAGATGCTGATAGGTATTATTACCAACCGTGATTTGCGTTTTCAAAAGGATATGCAGGTGCCGGTTAGGGATATTATGACCAAGGAAAATCTGATTACGGCTCAGGTAGGTATTGATTTGTCTAAAGCCGAAGGCATACTACAGGAATATAAGATAGAAAAGTTACCTATTGTAGACAAAGATGGGCGACTAAGCGGACTGGTTACTTATAAGGATATATTAAAGAAGAAGGACAGGCCAGACGCTTGTAAAGATGAATATGGCAGACTTCGAGTGGGTGCTGCCGTAGGCGTTACGCCGGATTTGCTGGAAAGAATAGCGATACTTAAAAAGGCGGGCGTAGATGTGATCAGCATCGACACAGCACACGGACATAGCAAAGGCGTAATTGATTCATGTAAAGCGGTAAAAAAGGCATATCCGGAAATAGAGCTAATTGTAGGGAATGTCGCCACTGGCGAAGCTGCGAAAGCATTGATGGATGCCGGCGCCGATGCCATTAAAGTTGGTGTAGGCCCCGGAAGTATCTGTACCACCAGGATCATTGCTGGCGTCGGAATGCCTCAGTTATCTGCCGTATTTGAGTCTGCCAAAGCCGTAAAAGGATCCGGTGTGCCTATTATAGCTGATGGCGGGGTACGGTTTTCGGGTGATTTAGTGAAGGCTATCGCTGCAGGTGCAAGCACTATCATGATAGGTTCGTTGCTGGCGGGAACAGAAGAGGCGCCGGGAGAAGTAATTTTGTATGAAGGGCGGAAATATAAATCATACCGCGGTATGGGTTCTATAGAAGCGATGGAGGAAGGTTCAAAAGACCGTTACTTTCAGGACGCAGAAGATGATGTAAAGAAGCTTGTGCCTGAGGGAATTGTAGGTAGGGTTCCCTTCAAGGGGCTGGTGTCTGAGGTGCTCTACCAGCTTATAGGCGGCCTCAAAGCTGGCATGGGCTATTGTGGGTCAGCTGATATTGAGGCTTTAAAAACTGCCCGATTTGTAAAAATAACAAGTGCTGGAGTACGGGAAAGCCACCCACATGACGTGCAGATTGTACGGGAAGCTCCAAACTATAATACGCGAAGCTAAAACCATTCAGTAAAAATTCTTTTTAAAATCTTAATTTTCAGATATATAACAGGCGCAGGGATGGAGAGAGCTTTGCGCCTGTTGCTTAAAAATTATACTAAAAACAAAATTTAGTGTAAATTACAGCTCCAAAGTAAACCATGATTTTTTAGATGCTTTCAAATAAGAATGTAATCCGACTTAGTATTGCTTTTGGCATAATAAGCTGGATTTCATTGTTGGTGATAGATTTGATCATCCTTTTCGGTTCTATCAACAACCTACTGCCGGGCATTCATCCGGAGATACCTACGTTATTACTGAATATTTTCTTCATTGCTGTTTTTGTTTATTATAAAGTAAGAATAGGTAAGGCAGAGAGTGTGGATTTTATTGATCTGCTCTGGCGCGTTTTTGTGACAGGTTTACTGACCACGGTTGTATCACTAGTTATCCGATTTTTCTTCTATTTGCTGGGCAGCAGCAAAATGGCCGACAACCCACTGCTGATCAATTTTTTCTATCATATCAACCTTGGATTGATTGCAGCTTTTCTGATTTCTACGCTTATCGTCTGGAAGCGGCTGATCATTTATCAAAAATCCAAGAGCCTGATTCGAAACTGGCGCATTTTCGAATACTCTCTGCTGGCGAGTATACTTTTCAGCTTCTTTCATTATATGATATTTGATACGATCTTCAATGTCATTTTCTCGATACTATTTGCCATGGGAATCCTGCTTTCTGTCAATCTGAAGTGGGTTGCTTACTTGAATTTTAAACAAAAGTGGAAGAGCATTCTGTTGTTGGTTTTTGTCATCATTTACCTGTGGTATTTCTTTTTCAACCTGCTCAATTACTCGAACAATTATAACCTCATCACCGATCTGCTCAATAATGTATTTATACTGGCTCTATTTGCCTTTATCTTGCTTTATTCTATTTTTTCATTGCTGGTGATCCTGTTCAACCTACCCACTTCGTCAGTTTTTGAGCAAAAATTAGAAGAGGTATTAAATTTCCAGCGCCTTAGCCAGTCGATACAAACAGACCAGAATGAGGACAATGTATATAAGATACTATTAGAAAGCTCGGTCAGTGCCGTGTTTGCTGATGCCGCCTGGCTGGAAATTGTGGATGAAAAAGGCAATCGCGTATCGTTGTTCACCAAAGATATTCAGCCTAAAGAAATTGATGATATCAAAAACAGCATGCAACAAAGCAGGATCAAGAATATTATTGATAAGGGATTTGGTAGAAAGGCCATCACCAACCAGATCGGAAATTCGCTTCAAAACAGCAATTTAAAGTCGATTCTAATGATCCCCCTGAAGGTGCAGAATACGAAGTTAGGCACGCTCACCTTACTTAAAGATGTCGAAGACGGATTTAATAAGGAGATGGTAGACATCATCAATACTTTCGCCAATCAGGCATGTATATCGATAGAAAATTACCGGCTTTTAACTGAGGCGCTTGGAAATGAGCGATACAAGGAGGAACTGAAGATTGCAAAAAAAGTACAGCGCAGCCTGTTACCGAAAGAACTGGAGCAGAATTCTGACTTTGAGCTGGCTGCCTTTTCGGAAGCAGCAGATGAAGTGGGCGGCGATTATTACGATTTGTTCAAGATCTCCCCAACAAAAATTGCCATAATCATTGGTGATGTTTCGGGCAAGGGAACTACTGCTGCATTTAATATGTCCCAGATGAAAGGTGTTTTTCATAGCCTTGTACAGCTTGACCTTTCTGCTGAGAACTTACTAATTCATGCCAATAATGCGCTCAGCCGTTGCCTAGAAAAAACCTCTTTCATTACTGTCTCTCTTTTTCTTATAGATACCGATATGAAGAAGATTCAATTTTCTCGTGCTGGCCATTGCCCAACCCTGTATTTTAATAAGGAGAAAAATGAGGCTGATTTTTTTCAAACGCGAGGAATGGGATTAGGAATAGTAAGAAACTGTAATTTTTCAAAATATATAGAAGTAAACGAGGTGGATTACAAGCCGGGTGATATCATTGTTTTATATACTGATGGCATTACAGAGGCGCGCAATGGAAGCGATATTGAGTATGGCTATGAGCGACTCAAGTTTATCTTGAATGACAACGCCAACTTGTCGCCCAAAAAGCTTCTAGAAAAGGTAATAGATGACCTCTATATGTTTTGTGGAAAAAGAACGTTGAACGATGATTATACATCGCTGATCGTAAAATTTAAATAGACCATATTTACCATTAGCCGGTGTTTAGGTATGTAGGGGAGATAGAAAAACCGTGGTGGCAATGGTTTTGTGCACGGAAAGCTATTAAAATTAATAGAAAATAACCTTCAATAAGCATAAGCGTATACAAGTTATGGTTCAAATAAAAAGTGAAGTTGAGGATAATTTTCATAAAATTATCATAGAGGGGGATGTAGATGCAAGTTCATCGATATACTTAGACCAGGCAATCAGCACAGCTATAGAATCGGGTATCAAGAATATTTTCATTGATTGCAGGGGCTTGAATTATATATCCTCGGCTGGTTTGGGTGTTTTTATGTCCTATATCGATGAGATGTCCGAAAACGAAGTCAACTTTATTATTTACGGGCTAACGGAAAAAGCACAGAACGTTTTTCAAATATTGGGATTAGACCAACTTCTAAAAATTGTAGAATCTAAAGAAAAAGCGAAGGAACTAATTGCATGAATTACAGATTTAAAACATCCTGCACTAAGCAAAAGCTCAAGGAAATAAGAGATTTTGTGACAGCAGTTTTATACAAGTACGGGCTTTCTGAAATAGAGACCAATAAACTTGTATTGGCGGTGGATGAAATATGTGCAAACCTAATCATTCACGCTCATGGTTGCAATCCTAAAGAATCTATTGAGTTGCTCATCAATGTAAAGGAAAATGAAGGTGTAACGTTTGAAATATCAGACCGAGGTATTGGCTTTAACCCTGGCAAATATCAGGAACCTTCGCTGAACGAAATTGTAAAAGAGAAGAAAAAGGGAGGGCTTGGCCTGATGCTGGTAAAAAGGATCATGGACGATGTAGAGTTCAAAAGCGATTCCCGGCAAAACGTTTGTATCCTCTACAAAAAGTTTAAACCCTGCTAATCAACCAGATTTTCTGCTGAATTATTGAATTCTGAAACATAATGGATTGTTCTGAGCAAAAAAATCATTAAAATTGTAATGATTTTGCTATGTTGTATCCTTTTAAAATTTAATGAGAAATTTTCTTTTAATTATATGTACCGGTATTTTGCTTTCGGCGTGCACATCAACGCGCGATATCGGATCCGCTTCTGCCCCACTGTTGACTATTGGAGATTCGCCAGTGTTGGCGGAAGAGTTTTATTATGTATACAACAAAAACAGTAATAATACGGAGGTCGCAGACAAACGTGGCGATATTGAAGAATATCTAAACTTATTTATCAACTTCAAATTAAAGGTTAAAGAAGCCGAAGCCCTTGGCTTAGACCAGCAGGAAAGTTTCAAACAGGAACTTGCTGGCTATAGATCGCAGCTTGCAAAACCCTTTTTGACAGAAAGTAAGGTTACAGACCAGCTGGTAGAAGAGGCTTACCAGCGGCTTAAGCAGGAAATTAACGCCTCTCACATCCTGGTGAATCTGATGCCAGATGCAGAGCCTGAAGATACTTTGATGGCATATCAAAAGATCATGTCTATCCGGGAGCAAGCCGTTGCCGGAGAAAATTTTGATGCCCTGGCCAAACAATACTCACAAGATCCATCAGCTGCCTCTAATGGTGGTAATCTGGGATATTTTACTGCATTGCAGATGGTATATCCGTTTGAGGATGCAGCTTATAAAACGGCTGAAGGCGATATCTCTATGCCCGTACGTACACGTTTCGGATATCATATCATAAGGGTGAATGATAAGCGACAAAGCAAGGGTAAAGTAAAGGTGTCTCATATCATGGTACGCGCTACAGAGGGTTTGCCTGTTGAGGATTCGTTGGCTGCAAGAAATAAGATTTTTGAACTGCATAGCCGTGTGATAAACGGCGGAAATTGGGATGAGCTGGTAACGCAATTTTCTGACGACCTGAATACAAAAGCGCAGGGCGGCCTACTGCCGTGGATCAGCACCGGAAACCTTATACCCTCGTTTGAAGATGCCGCTTTTGTACTGGCAAAGTCGGGTGATATTTCTGCTCCCGTGAAAACCCCTTATGGCTGGCATATTATCAGGTTAGAAGAGAAAAAAGGGCTGGAACCGCTGGAAGAAATCAGCGAGAATCTAAAAGGCAGGGTTTCCAAAGATTCAAGGTCCGAGCTTAACAAGGCGGCTTTGATCAAGAGGTTGAAAAGCGAAAATAATGTGGTCGAATATCCTGATCATCTTGCGCTAGCAGCTAAAGCAGCAGAATCGGTGGCCGTTTCCTGGCTTAAGGTGAGTGACACAACCATCTTTAACCTGCCCTTGTTTAAAATAAACGATGAAGTATCTACTGTTAAAGACTTTTTTAGCTATGCTGAAAAGCAGCAGAAGCCAAACGGCAACGCCATTACGAAGTATCAGGTGAACCGGCTTTATCAGGATCACTTTGAAAAAATTCTGTTGGCTTATGAAGAAAGCCATTTGGCGGAAAAATATGAGGAGTTTCGCCTTCTGGAGAATGAGTATCGCGAGGGAATATTGTTGTTCCAGTTGATGGATGAAAAAGTTTGGTCTAAAGCTTTACTTGATACGGTAGGATTAAGGCAGTTTTTTGCACAAAATCAGGATAAGTATAAGTGGGATGAAAGAGCGGATGCTACCATTTTTAGTTTATCGAATAAGGAACTCATAGCGCCGGTCAAAGCGGCTATCGATGAACACGGGTATTCTGATAGTCTTGCCCAGGCAATTACTTCAAAGCTTAATAGCCACGAAGTACTTTCGGTGCAATATGAGAGAGGCTTATACGAAAAGAGTCAGTCTGAAATGCTGAAAGCTGTACCGTGGGCCGCTGGAACCTATACCATTGAAAAAAATGACAGGGTTTTTTATATTTTAATACATAATATTGTATCTGGTACGTTAAAGGAGCTGGACGATATTAGAGGGCTCGTGATTTCGGATTATCAAAACCACCTGGAAAAGGAGTGGGTGCGATCGCTGAAAGAACAGTACCAGGTAGATATAAACGAGAAGGTCCTCGACGAGGTGTATGAACGGTTTGAGGTTAAGTAAGTTATTGATTTTGATACCGCTGATATTGCTGGGGTGCGACTTCTTTAAAATGAAGGTGCCTGACGAAACGGGTTCTATGCCTCTTGCCAGGGTATATGATCAGTATTTATATCCGGAGGATCTTGAAGGCCTTACCAAGCCGGGCCTTGCTGCCGGTGATAGTGCTGAAATTACAGGGAGGTATATCGACAATTGGATAAAGCAGCAATTGATGCTGGCCGAAGCGGCTTCTAATGTGACTTATAATGAAGCAGAGCTGGAAAGGAAACTTCTTGATTACAAATATTCCCTCATGGTTTATGAGTATGAGAAGGAATTTGTAAGAAAAAATTTAGATTCGCAGGTGTCGCAGCAGGAAGTAGAAGCGTTTTATCAAAAAAATCTTGATAACTTCCAGCTAAAGCAGAATATTATTAAGTGCATTTATGTGAAAATTCCACAGGGTTCACCTAAGACCGAGCGGGTGGCGAGGTGGGTAAAGAACCATTCTGCCAAAGAAAAGGAAGAATTGAAGTCTTATACCTATCGATTTGCAACATCGTATAACCTGGAAGATACCACCTGGATTAACTTTGAGGAGATCATCATGAACACACCGCTGATGAGCATTCCCGACAAGGTGCAGTTTTTGAAGAAAAATAAATTTATAACCAATAACGACGACGATTATATCTACTATCTGAGTATTCTTGATTACAAAATTATCGATGAAATATCGCCCATAGATTTTGTGCGTGACCAGATTAAAAATATCATCCTCAATAAGAGAAAAGTAAAATTAGCCCAACAGCTGGAGCAAAACATCTATAAAAAAGCGAGTAAAGACAATGATTTCGAAATATATAACAACGATTAAATACCTGGTAGCGACGCTTGTTCTGCTACAAACACTTACACCCGCCAACGCACAGTACAAAGGTACGGAAATAGACGGTATTATAGGAAAGGTAAATAATTACATTGTCCTGAAATCTGACCTTGAACGTGCCTACCAGGATTTTCTGGCGAGCGGCGAAAAAGGAACGGGCAATATGAAGTGCCAGATTTTCGAAAGTTTGATGATCAACAAGCTGATGGTAGCCAAAGCGGAAATAGACTCTGTAATGGTGACGGATGAGGAAGTGAGCAGGGAACTGGATCAAAGAATCAATATGATCGTGTCACAGATAGGCTCCGAGGAAAAGATAGAACAATATTATGGCAAAACCTTGACGCAATTTAAAGAAGAACTTCGGGAAAGGATGAAGGAGCAGAAGGTGGTGCAAAAGATGCAGGCCAATATAACCCAGGACATAAAAGTAACACCGGCAGAGGTGAAGCGATTTTTCAATAAGATTCCAAAAGACAGCTTACCTTACTTTTCTACTGAAGTAGCCGTGGCACAGATTGTCAAAATCCCTACAGTCGGCAAAGGGCAAAAGGAAGAGGTAAGGAAGAAGTTGTCGGATTTGAGGAAGCGGATTATTGAAGGTGGCGAAGATTTTGAAACGCTGGCGAAGGAATATTCCGAAGAGCCAGGAGCAAAAAATAGTGGTGGCAATATTGGATTCTGGAAACGCGGAGAACTTGCACCAGAATACGAGGCTGCGGCTTTAAGGATGAAGCCTGGCGATATCTCGCAGCCTATAGAAACTTCTTTTGGGTTTCACGTTATCCAGCTAATAGAGCGAAGAGGGAATAGCTTCAACTCGCGCCATATCCTCTTAAGGCCAAATTCGTCGTTGACCGACATCGCAGAAACAGAGCAATATCTGGACAGCTTACGTAACCTGATTATTTTCGATAGTATTGGCTTTGCGCAGGCTGCTAAGAAATACTCCACTGATCTTTCTACCTCCGGAAGTGGCGGTTTTTTTATTGACGCCACCGGTACAGCAAGGATTTCGGTAGAGCAGTTGGATCCCGTTGTATTCTTTGCCATAGACACGATGAAGGTTGGCTCTATCTCAAAGCCTATCCGCTATAGAACCGACGACGGTAAAGAAGCAGTAAGAATACTGTATTACAAAGAAAAGTTAAATCCTCACGTCGCAAATTTAGAAGAGGACTATCAAAAGATATATGCCGCTACTTTGAACCAAAAGAAAAACATGGCGCTCGAAAAATGGTTTAGCGATGCCAGAGAAGAGGTATTTATCAAGGTAAATGATGAATATGCCAATTGTGAAATTTTGCAGTAACGTATGCCAATGCGGTGACTGCTTTGTATTTTAGCGGTTTTGTAAAGTTAAAATAGCTATTTCAGGTTTTATATTTTTTTGACAGCTCAAGGTCGCCGTGTTGATGTATTTTGCGTGAAGGATTGTAGTGGAAAGCCCGCAGTGGGTGGCTGGTGCACATGCCGGACTTGGAATGGAAAGCCTGACCCGGAGGGGCACGCCCCAAAAGCTGGTGACGTAGATATGTAACCGAAACAGCGTTAAAAAAAGATTGGCTACTAAGGAAGTGGCTGATTGTTAAGTCTTACCCGCAAACATTTAAAGAGAATAGATGCAAGTTTATAAGTCAGATGTAGAGGCAGCCGACGGGTTGGCAGAAGTGTATAAATCGTTGAATAAAGAGATCTCGCGGACCGTGATTGGTCAGGGGGAAGTTGTAAAGCTGTTGTTGACATCAATCTTTTGCCAGGGACATTGTCTGCTGGTAGGGGTGCCAGGGCTAGCCAAGACGTTGCTGATACAAACCATTGCAGCATCGCTGGATCTGAACTTTAACCGCATCCAGTTTACGCCCGACTTGATGCCGTCTGATATTATTGGGGCTGAGACGCTGGATAAAGACAGGAACTTTAAGTTTATACAAGGGCCAATTTTTGCCAATATTATTTTGGCTGACGAGATTAACCGTACACCTCCCAAGACACAGTCGGCGCTGTTGGAGGCGATGCAGGAATATGGGGTCACGATATCGGGCCACAATTATAAGTTGCAGCGACCATTTTTTGTATTGGCCACGCAAAATCCTATCGAGCAGGAGGGTACCTACCCGCTTCCGGAAGCGCAGTTGGATAGGTTTATGTTTAATATCTTGCTTGATTATCCTTCGTTTGCTTCGGAGATAGAAATTGTTAAAAATACCACCTCGACACTACAATATACGCCTCAGGTAATTTTGAAAGGCGAGGAGATTTTATACTATCAGCAGCTGGTAAGAAAAGTGCCTGTAGCTGATAACGTGGTAGAATATGCCGTGGAATTGGTTCATAAAACCCGCCCTAACACAGGCAAAGGTGCTGCGTTGAGCAACGACTACCTGGAGTGGGGTGCAGGGCCAAGGGCATCACAATTCCTGGTGATAGCCGCCAAATGTAATGCTTTATTTAACGGGAAATACTCGCCGGATATCGAAGATGTTCGTGAGGTGGCAAAACCTATTTTGCGCCATAGGATTGTGCGTAACTTTAAAGCTGAGGCCGAAGGTATTACAGTAGAAAATATTATTGAAAAGCTGCTATAGTGGCTGGCTGGTGATGATGAGGACGTTGCCTTCCATTTGCGTAGCATATTTTCTCATGATGCTTCTCGCAGGGCCACCTGTAGGAAATCCTTCTAAGTCAAAGGTTGAGCTACAGCAGTGGTCGATCATGAAGAAACCTGAGGGATCTACCTCCACCAGGGCGCAAGCATCATTAGGTTGAAAAGGGCAATTTCTGTCGAAGGCCTTATAGTTGCCTCCCCGTTCTGCCAGAACGACCAATCCCCTAACCCCGCCCGGCACATAGATATATCCCTTGGTGCGCAGGTCGTCATATTGCAGCTGGTTTACATTCAGCTCCACATAAACATATACATAGGGTATGGGCGACTCCCGTTCATCCTCGCCGCAGGCCAGCAGCATCAAGGAACACATAAGCAGGCTAAGCAGGCTTTTAATAGTCATAAAATCCTTTTTTAGATTTTTTTCCGTGGTGGCCGGCATCCACTTTTTGTTGCTGGATTCTGCTGGGCCGAAATTTGGCATCGTGGTGAAAAGCATGAAATATGGAAGTAGTAACTGAAAAGTTGGTGTCGACGCCGATTAGGTCCATGAGCCTGAAAGGACCCATCTTGAACCCTGAGGCTTCCATCAATTGGTCGATGGTTTCGATATCAGCAACATTTTCTTCCAGAAGCTTCAGGCTTTCTACATAGTAGTGTCGAGCCACTCTGTTAACGATAAAACCGGGAGAATCTTTTGCTACCACCGGTAATTTCTCGAGCTTAAGGGCAAATTCTTTCATCACTGTAACCAGTTGCGGTGCTGTAACCGCTCCTGAGATAATTTCTACCAGCTTCATGATATGCGCGGGGTTAAAGAAATGCAGTCCGATCAATCTTTCGGGGTGCTGCAAGCCCGCGCCGATCTGGGTGATGGGTATGGAAGAGGTATTGGTGGCCAGGATAGTATTGGGGCTGTTGTTAGCTTCGAGATCCTGAAATAGCTTAACCTTTACGTCCAGATTTTCTATAATGGCTTCGATAATCAAGTCTGCAACTACATGCCTGCTATCGGTTTCATATTGGATTTGCCGAAGCGCCAGTGCCTTTTGCTCGGCAAAGACCTTTCCCAGACTTTCACCCTTTGTTAAATTAGCGTTGATTTGGGTTTCTGCTCTGGTCAGTGCTTCCCTGTTTACGTCTTGCAACAGCACGCTATAACCGGCCATGGCAATAATTTGAGCTATGCCCTGACCCATCGTGCCGGCTCCGATTACGGCAACCTTTCGGATATCCTGTAGCTTGATGTCCATTAGCTGATCACGGAAAATTGTTGTAAAAACCGGATATCATTTTCTGTAAAAAGCCGCAAATCTTTGATCTGGTACTTCAGCATGGTGATGCGCTCGATACCCATGCCGAAGGCAAACCCGGTGTACTCCTCCGGATCGATGTTGCAGTTGATCAATACCTGAGGATCTACCATGCCGGAGCCACCAATTTCTACCCAGCCGGAATACTTGCAGATATTGCAGCCTGCTCCGTTGCAAATCTGGCAGGAGATGTCTATCTCTGCACTTGGCTCTGTGAATGGGAAAAAAGAAGGTCTGAACCTGATCTTGGTATCTTTGCTAAACATCTCTTTTACAAAATGATACAGCGTTTGCTTAAGATCAGCAAAACTTACGTTTTTGTTGATATAAAGCCCCTCTACCTGGTGAAAAACGCAATGTGCCCTGGCAGATATGGCTTCATTTCTAAATACTCTTCCCGGGGAAAGGGTACGGATGGGCGGTTTTTCTCCCTCCATTACCCTTACCTGAACCGACGAGGTGTGGGTTCTTAGGGCTATCTCTCTGCCTGTATCTGCGACTTTTTCGATAAAGAAAGTGTCCTGCATCTCTCTGGCAGGATGGTTTTCGGGAAAATTTAGAGCGCTAAAGTTATGCCAGTCGTCTTCTATCTCCGGCCCTTCCGATACATTGAAGCCAATTCGCTCGAATATCTCAATAATCCTGCCTCTGACAAGGTTGAGCGGATGCCTGGTGCCTAGGCTGTTGGGCACCGGTGGTAGGGTTAGATCGACAGGGGAATGAGCTACTTTAGTAGTCGTTTGCTCCATTTGACTCGATAGGTTTTTAAACTTATCGTTGGCCATATTTTTGAGCTCATTTAAGAGTTGCCCCATACCCTTCCGTTCTTCCGGAGCGACGTCTTTCAGGTTGCCAAACAGCTCGGCAACAACACTTTTCCGACTGATATATTTTATTCGAAATGCCTCCAATGCATCATGGTTATCGATGGTGGCATTTTCAATTTCCTGTATAAGGGCTGCAACTTTCTCCTTCATTTGTAGTGTTATTAAATAGCTACATCGTTTGTATCAAAAAACGGCCTAAGTCTAATATATTGGGCCAATCATCTACTGAACTCCTTCATGGATAAAATCAGCATGATATAGCCTGAAACTCGTATATTTAGATAACAAAACTAATACTAAATCGACAGTATTAAAAGAGTGGTATTATTTTAAAAGCGAAAGTGAATGGGGGAGGATATTAATAAGCCTTGTGATCGCCCTTGATCATCGAGCCGATGGTGAGCAAAATGATTTTAATATCAAAGTTGAGTGACCAGTTTTCTACATAAAAACGATCTAATTTCACCCTGCTTTTCATTAACTCAAGCGCTTTGGTTTCACCTCTGAATCCTTTAGCCTGTGCCAACCCGGTGATGCCTGGCTTAACAAAATGGCGGGCCATAAATTTCTCGACAATCTTAGCATACTCTTCCGTATGCTTAAGCATATGTGGGCGTGGCCCTACCACAGACATTTGCCCCATGAATACATTAAAAAACTGGGGTAGTTCGTCTAGACTTGTTTTGCGGAGGAAAGACCCTGTTCTAGTGATGCGGCAATCATTTTTCTCTGCCTGAAGATGATCGGCATCGGTATTGACCACCATAGTCCTAAACTTGTAGCAATAAAACGACTTATTCTTTATGCCGGTTCTTTTTTGCCTGAAAAACACCGGGCCTTTAGATTCCAGGGCTATCATCAAGCTAATTAGGGGGATCATCCAGGAAAGAAAAAATAAAATTATAAATGAGGAAAAAGCTACATCAAATGTTCTTTTCACCATCTTGTTGCCAAAGTCGTCCAGCGGGATAGATGACACGTTGAGTACAGGTATGTGATCAAATCGCTCCAGATTAACCGACTTTAACGAAAAGCCCCTGAAATCAGCAATCAACTTTACTTTAATAAGATTTTCCTCACCAAAATCGATAAGCCTCTTTACTTGCGTATATCTAATATAAGGCAGGCAGCAGTAAATTTCGTCAATCACACCGGTTTTCAAATACTCTTTTATGTCATTTACCTTACCTAAAACCTCCTCATTTTTAACGTTATTATCAAAGAAACCGATTAACTTATATCCGTGCTCCGGGTGCTTGTTGAAAAAGCCCTTCAATTCCTGAGACAGCTCACCGTAGCCTACAATAGCAACTTTCCTATAATTATAACCTTTCCTTCTATATCCTCTTATCAAATAGGTAAAGAATACTTTCCATAGAAAAAGCAAAATGACAAAGAGTATATAGGTACCCAATAGCTGCTCACGCGAATAGTAATAGGCCTTCTCAACAACGAAAAAGGCCGTCACCAGAAGTACGTGAACGATAATGAGTGTAAAATGAGATTTAAGAATGTCCCTGATACGCGAGGTTCGGGCAATGCTGTATGGCTTTAGTAAAAAAGCCAGCGCAATCCATGAAATATTGAAGAAAAGCCATAAATGGGAGTACGGATAATCGGCAATTCCCGTCGCACTTCCGAACTTATAGCTATAAGCCAGCAGGAAAGAAATATTCAACAAGCATAAATCGCTTATTAAATGGATATATTTTAAATAATTGGAATACCTGGTTGACATATTTAGCTGGGTGAATCGGGTGCAATATTAATACCAAAAAAAACAATTGCCGCGCAAGTTGAAAAAAATTAAAGATAATATTACTGTAATATCAGGTCAAAAAATACATCTACGGATAAATCTTTTTATATCAATTGTATCTCGTAAGAAAAAAAATAAAAGATCACCTTATATAATCTGCGTCCATAGATTATAATTGGTAACTACTTAAATCTGTATTTATTGCAATAAGTTCCAATATAGCGTACCGATGAGCTTAAAAAATAGTAAAAAATCTGATTTACTTATTTTGTAAAAAGTTGATGTTGGAATAATTCTATTGTAATATACGCACCTTGCAGTATCGCCTACTTCCTTTTTAGCTTTTTTACAATTTCTTTATTGATGTGTGAAAGGACTAGTAAAGCTATTCTTTCGTTTCATGTAGATGTATCAAAAGAGGGCGTTGCAACGTACAATTTGTTTGGGTGTAGATATACTCATAATACAGCTTGTCAAAGTTTGATAATTTTGAAGCCTCAAGGGGTATTGTGCATATCCCCTTGACCTCCATGATTCCCGGTCTTGCTACCGAAGGGATGATATTAAATTGGTCATTATATTTTTGGATATAGGACGTCCAGGCAATCTTCAAAAAATTGATAGAGGCTCCCCGTGCGTAATATTAATTTCCGAAACTACGGTTGATCTCTTCATTGTTGACTCGAAGGTGCATCATTTGCATGGGTTATCTTATGGTACATATAAGAAATAATATAGAGGAAGAGTATAATCCCAAATCTTAATAAGCTCCGTTGATAATTATCGATTCCATGGATTGATAAATCTGCTTTTAGGTGCTTTTAATGGCTCCTGCTAAGTTGTAGACGGCAAGAATGATTGTTACAAATGGATCCTGTTCCGTACATTTA
>PPFU01001928.1_pt1 | contig 26676 bp, 19 predicted proteins | sample 1535991 | NCBI WGS metagenome assembly PPFU01 (sample SAMN04901290, study PRJNA319586) | Hypolithon metagenome, whole genome shotgun sequencing project. | isolation source: Antarctic Hypolithon | place: Antarctica: Miers Valley | collected 2014
GCCGGGATGGATTGCGACCGGGCGCCCCGACACTCGCGCCTCTCGGCGCTCCTGCGGGGAGACAACGAGGCGGGTGGTCCGGGAGGAAAAACCCTACGCGTCCGAGAACAGCCTCATTGTCTCCCCGCAGGAGTGAGCGTGTCGGGACTAGTAATCGACCGGGCGCAGGTAGGACTCACCGATGGCGGTGGCGGTGAGCATCGCCACCGTTGGCGGCCGTCGCTTCCAGTGTGTACCGTCCAGGCGCCGCCTGACGATCTCGACCTCGGCCGGGTCGAAGCCGCGTTCAGCTAGCTCGCGCGGCGTATGGCCGAACAGGAGCCAGTTCAGGATGATATCTGCGCGTGCGTAGCTGATGCCGAAGTCCCCCTCATCCGTCTGTCCCTCCACGAGGTCGGCCGACGCGGGTTTGTCCACGATATCGTCAGGCACGCCGAGGTGGCGGGCGAGGGCCCAGACCTGCGTCTTGAACAGGTCGCCAAGCGGGTTGATCGGCGGTGAGTCGTCGGCATGCCAGGTGAAGTAGCCGAACAGTCGCTCGGTCTTGTTGCCGGTGCCTAACGGTAGCGCGGCGTAGCGCGCGGACAGGTCGAACAGGGCGATCATGCGCGTCCGCGCCATCACGTTCCCGCGCCGGGCACCGTTCGCGTCAGGCTCGGCGGCCAGATAGCCGTCCACAGCCGCCGAAATGTCGACAGTACGCGCTTCGAGACCGAGGTCGTCGATCACGAGCTGGGCGTGGTCGAGGCTCTCCGCGCTGGACGTGCGATAGGGCATCCGCACCGCGATCACATGCTCGGGGCCGAGCGCCCGCGCGGCCAGATAGGTGGTCACGGCCGAATCGACGCCCCCGGAGAGGCCGACGATCGCGTGCTCGTAGCCGCGCCCGCGCATCTCGTCGCGGATGAACCGGCAGAGCCACTCCGTCACCAGCTCCGCATCGATCTCGAGTGGCGGCGGAGCGCCGCGGCCGCCATGCGTGCCGCGAACGACGGCCAACGCTTCGATTGCCTGCGGCGCGGTGTCCGCGGCCGCCGCGCTCGCCGCCGGTTCGGGATGCACGAGAATTCGCTCGCCCGGCACCTCCGACTCCGCCCCGTCCCACTCGACGGGCGCCCGCCCAGGCCCTCCGTGTGCGGCCCCCGTCGCCCCATCCAGCGCGACGCGAAGATGCGGCAAATGATTGCGCAGGTCCGACAGCAGGGGCGCGTCGGCGCGAGCCCGCGTGAGATCGGGAAGCGCGATGGTGGCGAGGATCAGCTGCTCGTCGAACGCGGCACCGCGCAGGCGCACGTCGCCGCCCGGGCCGCACAACAGCGACGTCCCGCCGAACATCTTCCCCCCCTCACTACCCACGAGGTTCGCGAGACTCACGAACACGGCGTGCTCCTCGGCGATGTCACGACTCAACCGGTCCCAGCGGGCCACACTCGCCGGTCCGGGAACCGCGTCGTCGCGCGGCCAGACGCCTCGCGCCGGCGCGGCCGCGCAGATGAACACCATCTGCGCGCCATCGAGGGCGAGGACGGTGCCGGTCAGGCTGTGCCACGCATCCTCACAGACCAGGATGCCAGCGCGCCCCCACGGGGTATCGAACGCCTGGAGCTCCGTGCCCCGCTCGACGAACCGCTCCTCGTCGAAAAGTCCGTACGTCGGGAGGAAGTTCTTCCGGTGCACGTGCAGGATGGCCGGCGCCCCGTCGTCCGACAGGCGGAGGTACATCGCGCTGTTGTGCAGCGTGTTGCGCCAGATCTCGTAGAAGCCGATTACCAGGTCGAGCGGCCGGCGACCGCCGCCGGCGCCGCGCTCCGCTCCCGCCGCCGCCCATTCGGCGCCAACGTCCGCAGCAAGGGTTCCCGCGGTGATGGCCACTTCGCGCACGCCGCCCTCCAGGAAGTAGCCGGTCAGCGCAGTTTCGGGCAGATGGAGCACATCGGGGCGCGGCTCGAGCTCCTCGATCTGGCGGAAGAGGGCGCGGAGCCGCGCGAGGTTGGCCGGGTAATCGGCCTTGGCGGGCTTGAGCTGCGCGATGGCGAGCGTGAGGGTGTGGGGCATGGAGAAAAGCTGGCCGGGCGGCATGGCTGGGGCAACCGGGCGGGTCGAGCGTGGCGCCGTGCTCGCCTCGTGCCACTCTACGGCGGATGCGACGAGCGGCCGGTCGTGAACGTCGCTGCCGCGCACGTGTACCTTTGGGGATCGGCGGTGTGAACGCGCAGACGCCGCTCTCACTTCCCGTATCTCATTCTCGTACTCGCGCTCCGTGCCTGACGACCGCCTCCTGATGCCGGCACGACCCGCTGTCCGACTCGTTCCCGCTGCTGGCCGACGCGCGGGGAGGGAAGGGCGGGTCGTTGCCCTCGGCGTCGCGCTGGTCGCCGCGCACGGTGCAGTGCCGGTCGCCGTCGAGGCGCAAGAGGCGGCCGAAGCCTGGCGAATCGTCCGCCCGCCGCAGGCGACCTTGGTCTTCGCGCGCGACGGATCGCTGATTGGTGAGCTGGGACGGGAGAAGCGGGTGAATGTCGCGCTCCGCACGTTGCCCGCTTTTGTGCCGCGGGCCTTCGTGGCGATCGAGGATCAGCGCTTCTACCAGCACGACGGCGTCGACCTCGTGGGGATCGCGGGTGCGTTGCGCGATGCCGTCCGCGGCGATCCGCGCGGTGCGAGCACGATCACGCAGCAGCTGGTGGGGAACATGCACCCCGGGCTGATCGATCGTAGCGACGTGAGCATCTCGCGCAAGCTTCGCGAGCAGCAGGCGGCGCGCGAGATGGAGAAGCGGTATACGAAGGAACAGATCCTCGAAGCGTATCTGAATCAGGTGTCGTTCGGCCACGGGTGGTTCGGCATCGAGATGGCCGCGCGGCACTACTTCGGCAAGCCGGCCAGCGCGCTCCTGCTCCACGAAGCGGCGACCCTGGCCGGAGTCATCAATGGGCCCGGCCTGTACGACCCGTTTTCGGCCCCCGCCCGCGTGCGGCAGCGACGCGACCTCGTGCTCGAGCAGATGGCGCAGCAGGGTTTCATCACGGGGGAGCAGGCACAGCGCGCCAGACGCGAGCCACTGACGGTCGCACCGAATCGCGGGCTCTCCGCGTCGGCGCCGTATGTGGTGGATGTGGTACGCGTGCAGGCCGAACGCGGCGGCATCGCCGTGCGCGAAGGCGGCTTCCGCATCTACACGACAATCGATCCGGCGCTGCAGACGGCTGCCGACGCCGCGTTGCAGCAGACCGCGACCGAGATCGAACGGACTCCGGGGTGGCGCCATCCGACCTTTGCCAATCGTCAGGCAGGCCGGAGCGACTATCTCCAGGGCGCGGTCGTCGTGCTGGATGCGACCTCGGGCCACGTGCGCGCCCTCGTGGGCGGGCGCAACTACGCGGCGTCCAGCTTCAATCGTGCCATCGACGCAAAGCGCCAGCCTGGTTCGGCGTTCAAGCCGTTTGTCTATGCCACGGCGCTGGCCGACAGCTTGCCACCGAACACGTTGGTCGCTGACACCGCGCTCACAATCTCACTCCCGGGCTCGCCCGCCTATCGCCCGACCAATGCCGACGATCGCTTCCTCGGCGCCATGCCGCTGCGTGAGGCGCTGGTACGATCGCGGAATCCGGTTGCGGTCGAACTGGGGCAGTCGTTGGGCATGGATCGCGTGATCGAGACGGCGCGCGCCGCCGGTATTGACACTCCCATCCGACCCTTCCCGTCAAGCGCCATCGGCGCGTCCGAGGTGCAGCCACTCGACCTCGCGGCCGCCTTTCTCGTCTTCAACAATGGCGGCGTGCGGATGGACCCGCGCTTCGTCGTGCGCGTCGCGGATGCGGATGGCCGTACCGTGTGGGAGCCCCGCGTGCGGGCTCCGGAACCGGTGCTCGATCCAGGCGTCGTCTACATCGTACGCGACATGTTGCGTGAGGCGGTCGACCGCGGTACCGCGGCCCCGGTGCGCCGATTCGTCCCCGAGCGCGTGCCCGTCGCCGGCAAGACCGGGACGACCAACGACAATACCGATGTCTGGTTCGTGGGGATGACGCCCGAACTGGTCTCCGCCGTCTGGCTTGGCTTCGACCAGCCGCGTCCCATCAGCCGGAGCGCTGCGGGCGGCTCGCTGGCCGCACCGGTCTTCGGCCGCATGATGGCCAGCTGGTATCGGGAGCGTCAGGCAAGGCAGTGGACGCCCCCGCCGTCGGTGATCGCCGCGGAGCTCGACCGCACGACCGGCGACCTCGCGCGCCTGGACACGCCTGACGCGCAACGCTACACCGAGTACTTCCTCGTCGGCACCGAACCTGGCGCCGTGCGCGCCAGCCCGTGGGCACTCTTTCGTTGGGGCCCGATCGCCTACTGACGGTGCGTCCGCCGAACTCCCAAAGACTCGTCTGAGCAGTCGCGTGCGATCGCCGCGTTACGACAGGCGCTTTGTTGGTGGAGGACTTCGCGGGCGCAGCCGACCATCCTCATAAAAAGACGGGCCCCGCGGGTTCGATCCGCGGGGCACGTCTTCTACCAGCGTGTGCGAATCCGGCTACACGAGCGCCGCCATCTCCTCCGCTTTCTCGGCGGCGACCTCCGGATCCTTCTCGGCCACGAGCGCGATGGCCAGAACCTGTTCGAGATTCTCGACGAATCGGAACTCGAGCACGTTCCGCACCTCCTCCGGCACGTCCTCAATGTCGGCCTCGTTAGCCTTCGGGAGGATGATGAGCTTGGCGCCGGCGCGATGTGCGCCGAGGACCTTCTCCTTCACGCCGCCGATCGGCAGCACGCGGCCGCGGAGCGTGATCTCGCCCGTCATCGCCACGTCCTTCCGCACCGGACGATCGCTCATCTCGCTCACCAGTGCGGTGGCGATCGCGATGCCGGCCGACGGACCGTCCTTCGGGATGGCGCCCGCCGGAACGTGGATGTGCGCCTCGATCGCGCCCAGCCGGTCCTTCGGGATGCCCAACCGCTGTGCGTTGTTCGTGGCGAAGGTGAACGCCGCACGCGCCGATTCCTTCATCACGTCGCCCAGCTGTCCGGTGAGAATCAGGCTCACGGCACCGCCAGGTCCCACTGCGGTTTCGTCGTCCGTCGTCCGGCCGCCATAGAAGCGGCGGACCGAGGCCTCGACGAACATGATGTCGCCGCCCATCGGCGTGTAGTACATGCCCGTGGCGATGCCAACCTCGTTCTCGCTCTGCGCCCGTTCCGGATGCACGCGCGGCCGGCCCAGCAGCTCCCGCACTTCGGCGGCATCGATGAGGTTGTCCGCGAGCACCGACTCGTCGCCCGTCGCGATCCGTCGCGCCACCTTGCGCGCCACAGCGCCCACCTGACGCTCGAGCTGCCTGACGCCGCTCTCCCGCGTGTACTGCGAGATGACGTTCATCACGGCCTCGTCGCTGAACGAGACGTTCTTGTCGGAGAGGCCCGATTCCTCGAGTTGACGCGGGATCAGATACGTCTTCGCGATCTCGGCCTTCTCGCGCTCGGTGTAGCCGGAGAACTCCACCACTTCCATGCGGTCGATGAGCGGACCGGGAATGTTCTGCGGGAAGTTCGCCGTCGCGATGAACAGCACCTCGCTCAGATCGAACGGGACGCCAAGATAGTGATCAGTGAACGAGTCGTTCTGCGCGGGGTCGAGCACCTCGAGCAACGCGCTCGACGGATCGCCCTGGAACGACTGGCCGAGCTTGTCGACCTCGTCGAGCAGGAAGACGGGGTTCTTGGTCCCGGCCTGCTTCATCCCCTGCACGATACGCCCCGGCATCGCCCCCACGTATGTGCGGCGGTGTCCGCGGATGTCCGCCTCGTCGCGCGCGCCGCCGAGGGCGACGCGTACATACTCGCGGCCGAGCGACTTCGCGATCGACTTGGCGATCGAGGTCTTGCCGACGCCCGGCGGACCGGTGAAGAGTAGGATCGGGCCGCGCGCCATGGCGCGGGCCTTGGCCTCCTTCGCGTCGGTGATCTGCCGATCCTCGTCGTTCGGGTGGAGCGACGGGTTCGCGTCATCATTCTTCTCGCGCAACTTGGCGGCCGGCATCTCGCCCGTCTTCTCCATCTCCTCGGCGAACTGCTTCGCGCGCAGTTGGCGAACGGCGAGAAACTCCAGGATGCGGTCCTTCACGTCCTGCAGGCCGTAGTGGTCGTCCTCGAGCACCACGCTGGCGTGCTTCAGATCGAGCTGATCGTCGGAGCGCGCGTTCCATGGCAGCTCCGCGATCCATTCGAGATACGTCCGAATCACCTGCGCTTCCATCGACTCGCGTCCCGCCCGCTCGAGCCGGCCGAGCTCACGCTCGACCTCGGCGCGCGCCTCCTTGGAGAGCTCCAGCTTCGCGAGCTTCTCCCGAAGCTCCTCGATTTCCTTGGACTGATCCTCGTCGCCGAGCTCCTTCTGAATCGCCTTGAGCTGTTCGCGGAGGTACATCTCGCGCTGCCGCTCGCCCAGCTCTTCCTGGACCTGCGACTTGATCTCCTCCTGCGCCTCGAGCATCCCGATCTGCCGCTGCACGTGCACCAGCACTCGGCGGAGGCGCTCCTCGACGGAGAGCGTCTCGAGCAGCCCCTGCTTCTCGGGGACCGTGAGTTCGATGTAGCCCGCGACGAGGTCGGCGAATTTGCCGGGCTCCTCCACGGCGTCGAGCACCTGGTGCACGACCTCCTCGGGCAGTCCGCGGCGCTCGCCGAGTTCGGCGGCGCGCTCGCGCGTCTCCTTGTGGAGCGCCTCGAAGGCGGCGTCGGCGCCGTCGATCGGGCCCATCTCCTCGGCCGAGACGACGGTCGCCGAGAGGTAGCCCTCGACCGTGGTGTACTCAAGGGCGGTGGCGCGCTGCTCGCCCTGGAGCAGCAGCTGCACGCCGCCAAGTCCGCGCTGGATCTGCCCGATCCGGGCGATGACGCCGGTCTGGTACAGGATGTCCGGCGCTGGTTCTTCGGTGTTGTCGCGTTGCGCGACGGCGAAGACGAGTCGATCGCCCTTGAGCGCCGCTTCGATCGCGCGCAGCGTCCCGGGCCGCCCCGCTGAGATGGGGTGACTGATGCCGGGGAAGATCACTGTTCCGCGAAGGGGCAGGACAGGAAGCGCTTGGCGCTGGCCCATGATCGGATCCTGGCTGGAAGCCATTGAAGGTCTATCGCACGCCCGAACCGCGCTCTGGTCGCACACTCCATTCCAGATTCACACGGTGGCGGCGGTCCCTCGATCGGGGCCTCCGCCGGGCATGCTGGCGCGCCGTGCTCGACACGTCCCGTGTTGCGGAGCGTCCCGAACCGTGCGATCACGGCTCGACGCGCGCTAATCTCGCCTCCTGTACGCGTATCCCGGACCGCGCCCGTTCGGCCGTTCCGGCACGGGGTTGCAACTTTTCGCCGCCGTCATGACGTAGGGTCATGCCGGAACGGCGTGAGCGGGACCGAACGGAGTCGATTCGCACAAGCACGGCGCGGATTTCCGTACCGGGGGTACGCCCCCGTCGTCCTTTCCAGACGTAGTAGGTGATGCTACACTTTCATCCATCCCCCTCCCCGCGGACATCGCGAGTGCCCGATCCTAATGTCTCGTCGCCCGATAGCGAGTTGCAGGCGCGTATCGAGCAGGCGCTCGATGCGCAGTACGAAGTCGTGCGCGAGATCGGGCGGGGCGGCATGGGGATCGTCTACCTCGCCCGCGACCGGCGACTCAAGCGGAACGTCGCGATCAAGTTGCTGCCCCCGGAACTGGCGTTCCGGTCGGAGATCCGCACCCGATTCCTGCGTGAGGCAGAGACGGCGGCGCAGCTGAGCCATCCGAATATCGTCCCGATCTACTCGGTCGACGAGCGGGACGGGCTCGTCTACTTCGTCATGGCCTTCATCGACGGCCAGAATCTGGGCGAGCGGCTCCAGAGCGGCGGTCCGCTCGGCTGCGAGGAAGGGCGCCGGGTGCTGCGCGACGTGGCCGACGCGCTCGCCTACGCGCACTCGCGCGGCGTCGTGCACCGGGACATCAAGCCCGACAACATCCTCCTCTGTGAGGATGACGAGCGCGTCATGGTGACCGACTTCGGTATCGCCCGCGCCGTGACGGAGGGCGCCGATTCGCGGCTCACCGCTACCGGTCTCGCCATCGGGACGCCGCATTACATGTCGCCCGAGCAGGCCGCCGGGGAACGGTCCGTCGACGGCCGCAGCGACCTGTATTCGCTGGGCGTGCTGGCGTATCAGATGCTCGTCGGGGAGACGCCGTTCGTGGCGTCGAGTACGCCGGCCCTGCTTGTCAAGCACATTTCCGAGCAGCCGCGCCCCATCTCCGAGCGCGTCGCGGGAATCCCGGACGATCTCGCCAGCGCGATCATGCGCCTGCTGGAGAAGGACCCCAACCGCCGCTTCCCCGACGCGGGCGCGCTAGTTCAGGCGCTCGATCGGCACGAGGTGCAGCGGCTGGAGCCGGCCCCCGTGCCGCGCCGGTCGGCGTCTCTCCCGGCCCGGCCGGTGGAGCACGACGAGGCCGAATACGGTGCCCCGACGGCCGGGGAACGCGCGCGGTGGGAGGAGCGCTCTGTTGCGCAGTTCCGTCGCCGGTTCGGCACCTATGCCGGCGTGAACGGGATCTTCGTCGTTCTCGCCCTGTTCGGCGGAGCCGACCTGCTCGGCATCACGGCCATGTGGACCATTCTCATGGCCTACTGGTACGCCCGCCTCTGGACGAACGGCTACGACTGGCGCGACGTGTTCCGCCAGCCGCGGGACCGGCTCTTCTTCGATGTGGCGGCCGAGACGGTCGACGACGCCCGGGCGATCTTCGACATGGACAAGCGCGCCCAGGTGCGCGAGCGCGAACGGCGTCGTCGCCTCGCGATGGCCCGGAGCGACTATCCGGCCCCCGAACAGGGACGGTTGGCGAGTGGGCGCGAGACCGCGGGCGCTGATCGTGATGCTGGCCGGCTACCGAGTAGCTCGCCCTACGCGACGCAGGTCCAGCAGGCGATGATTGAGCGGGATGAGGTGGTGCGCCAGTGGACCGCGATGCCGCGGCGCGACCGCGACCGCGTGCCTGAGGTGCTGAGCACCGCCAGGGAACTCGCGGACCGCGTCTCCGAACTCGCCCGGCAGCTGACGGAGCTGGACCGCACGTCGTCCGAGGGGGGGTTGCAGGTGATCGATCGCGAGATCGCCGAACTGGAGGCGCAAGCGAGCCCCGCTGAGGGTGCGGCGGCGGAGAACCGTTTCCGTCGGCTGGCGCTCCTCCGCCGGCAGCGTCGCGGCGTCGTCGATCTCGATGCCCGCCGTGCGCAGGCGCTGGAACGGTTCGAGAGCTGCGCGCTGGCGCTGCGGAATCTGCGAATGGATCTGGCGCTGCTGAACGCCGGCACCCACAGTCACCAGCAGGTGACCGCGCTCGTGCAGCGGGCGCAGCAGCTGGCCAATGATATGGACGGCATCGTGTCGGCCGAGAATGCGGTCGCGCGCGGCCATCTGCGGCCGGTGACGCGCTCGCCGGACGGGGTGTGAGCGGGCCGGGCGTATCGGGCGGCGGCGCCGGGCGGGTCGAGGATGCGGCTGGCGCGCAGAACGACCGTGCGCTCCAGGCGCGCGTGCTGGCCGCCGTTGGTGATCGGTACGAGCTCGAAGCCGAGATCGGGCGCGGTGGCATGGCCGTGGTCTACCGCGCGCGCGACATTCGCCTCCGTCGCCGCGTCGCGCTCAAGGTGCTGCCTCCGGAGCTGGCGTTCCGTTCCGAAGTCCGTCAGCGCTTCCTGCGTGAGGCGCAGACCGCGGCCGGCCTGAGCCATCCCAATATCGTCCCGATCTTCAGCGTCGACGAGCGGGATGGCATCGTCTATTTCGCCATGGGGCTGGTCGAAGGCGACAGCCTCGCCGCGCGCCTGGCGCGGGAAAAGCGCCCGCCATATGCCGCCGTCCAGCGCATCCTGCGGGACGTCGCCGACGCCTTGAGCTACGCGCATGCCCGCGGCGTCGTGCATCGCGACGTGAAGCCGGACAACATCCTGCTCGACCGGGATTCGGGGCGGGCGATGGTGACCGACTTCGGAATCGCCCGTGCGGCCGAAGCGGGAACGCGGCTCACCGTCACGGGAATCGCCGTCGGCACGCCGACCTACATGTCGCCGGAGCAGGCACTCGGCGAACGCGAGGTGGACGCGCGCAGCGATCTCTATGCGCTCGGCGTGGTGGCGTACCAGATGGTGACCGGGGAGCTTCCGTTCCGCGCGACGAGCTCGGCGGCGATGCTGATGAAGCACATCAGCGAGCGCCCCCGTCCCGTCCTGGAGCTCCGCCCCGACGTTCCGCCAGGAATGGCTGCCGCGATCGACCGTGCGCTGCGGAAGGAGCCGGAGGATCGCTGGCCGGACGCGCGCGCGATGCGTGACGCGATGGCCGGGATCGGACCGGCGGACGGCGTGGGGGCGGCGGCTCCGTTGCGGGGGGGCCCCCCCACCGGGAATCTGTCACCGAATGGTGCCGCGGCCACCATCACTCCGTCGCGCGGCGGTACGGCGCAACCCCCGTCGCCCGGTGCGGCTCGCGCCGCACCCGGGGTGCCGCCGCTGGTCGCGCCGGAGGACGGTCGCGTCCCCGCGCCGGCCGCTGGCGATCCCTTCGCCGCCATCCCACGCCCGTTCAAGCTGCCGCCGTATCCCGTCTTCCCGACATCAACGAACGAGGAAGCGCGCGAACTTTGGCGGCAGCGGCAGGACGAATGGCGGATCGACGTCCGTCGCCGCATGGACGAAGACCGCGCACGCACGAACCAGCCCTGGCAGGCGCAGCACGGATCGCGCGCCCTGGACCGGTTCAGCGAGCGCCCCCTCGCCGAGCGCCTGACGATCTTTCGTCGCAAGGCCGGGAGCACGCTCGGCGGCGTCGGCATGCTCGGCATGATCAACCTCGTTACGTCGCCGTTCTTTCCCTGGGTGATCTTCCCGGCCTGGGGAATGCTTGGCGGTCTCTCGCCGTACTGGCGCAACCTCCGCTCGGAGGGCATCACGATGAGCGATGTCTGGCACAGCCGACTCCCATCGGCCGCGAACACCCCCGTCGACCCCAAGGTCCGGAAGCTCGAATCGAAGCTGGCCGTCGCCCGGGCCAAGGATCAGCTCCGGCAGCAACGCCGGATGTCCTGGTGGGACCGAATGCCCGCCCTCCAGTCGCGGGTACGCTCGTTCCGCCGGTGGCTGGGGCTTGCGGTCGGCGCGCCCATCGTCGGGATGGTGATCGCGATTCCGGCGAACGCCGAAGAGTTCATGGTGATGGCCTCGATGGTGTCGGCGGTTGCCTTCGCGACGAGCATCGTCAAGGGCGTCAGGCTCCGCCGCATCGGGATCCGTCTCCGCGACATGATCCGGCCGTCGTGGCGCGAGCGGCTGCGCAGCGCCGATCCGCGTTCACTCGAACTCCGCATCGACGCGGCCGCCGCCCTGCTCGTCGCACCGGATGTGCTCGCGGGTCCGCATGGTGCAGCGGTGCGTCAGGCGGTGCAGGATCAGCATCACGTGCGCGACGCGCTGGCTCGCATGCAACCCGCCGATCGCGAGATGCTGCCTGACGTGCAACCCACCGTCGACGCGCTCACCGAGCGCGCAGCAGCCCTTGCTCAAGCGCTGCATCGCCTGGATCAGGACATGCCGCACGACCTCATCACCACACTTGATTCGAGACTGGCCGGGCTGGCCGGGACGCCCGCGGCGGATGGGGATCGCCGGCGCGCACTGCTCGAGCGGCAGCGCGACACGATTCGCGAGCTCGAGTTGCGACGCGAGCGGCTCGCGTCGCAACTCGACAACGCGCTTCTGGTAATGCAACAGATGAAGCTGGATCTGCTGCGCCTCCGGTCCGCGGGTTTCCAGAACGCGCTCGAGGCGGTGACCAGCGCCACCCAGGAGGCTCGCGCGCTGTCGCGGGACATGGGCTTCATGCTCGATGCCGGCAACGAAGCCGAGGCCCTGGGGTCCGCGTTGCGAGACATCAATGAAGGTGCGCTTCGCGGGCGGAACTCCTAGAACACGTCCCACCGCCAGCGCTGTGCAGAGCTTCCCCGGTTGACGGGCCCCGGGAGGCGCGTGCTTAGATTGGGTGGGGTGTCGACGCGCGCAGCTCGTTCGCGTCGCGATCCGCTCCTCCCTCCACTGCAGTCCATGCCTCGATTCCGTCTGCTCGGCGTTCTCCCACTCCTCCTCCTCGCTGCCTGCGCCAACGGCGATGCACGCGCGGATGCCGCATCGGACGTGGGCGCGGGGGCAACGTCTGACTCGTCAGGCGCAGCGCCCGCCGCTGCGTCACCGCCAGCCGATACGGTCGTGCTCACGCAAGCGGACTCGATGCGCCGCGGGCTTCATCCGCGAATGGCGCAGCCCGACACCGTGCGCGGACTGTATGTGAACCGGTGGGCCGCGATCGGCAATCGCATGTGGCAGCTGGTGGATCTGGCCCGGCGCACGGAGGTCAATGCGCTCGTGATCGACGTCAAGGACGATCGCGGGCTGATGCTCTACCGTTCCGAGGTGCCCCTGGTGCGCGAGATCGGGGCGGACACGTTGCAGCCGATGTCGGACCGCCGCATGGCCGCACTGCTCGACTCGCTCCGGCGTCACGAGATCTATCCGATCGCGCGCATCGTCGTGGTAAAGGATCCGCTGCTCGCCGCCGCACGACCGGACTGGGCGATCCGCCGGCGCGATGACACGTCGCACCCCTGGCTCGATCGGCAGGGAAAGGCATGGCTCGATCCGCATCAGACGCCGGTCTGGACCTACGCCATGGAGATCGCGCGTGAGGCCGTGCGGCTCGGCTTCGCGGAGATCCAACTGGACTACGTTCGCTTCCCCGATGAGCGGCGCATGGCCGCCGAGACGACCTACCCGCTGGCGAATGGGCGCCTCCGCGCGCAGGTCGTACGCGAACAGCTGGGCATGGTGCGGGACTCGCTTCGCACGCTCGGTGTTCCGTTCACCATCGATGTCTTCGGCCTGACCGCCACCGATACCACGGATATGGGCATCGGACAGAAGTGGGAGCTGTTCATCGATCAGGCGGACGCCGTGCTGCCGATGATGTACCCCTCCCACTACGCGCCGGGCACCTATGGCATCGGCAACCCTAACGCCAATCCGTACAATACGATCGATCGCGGGCTCAAGGATATCAAACGGCGCACCGCGGGCATCGCGAATGCCGCGCGCATCGTTCCTTGGTATCAGGACTTCACCCTCGGCGCACCTCGGTATGGCACGACTCAGGTGCGGGCGCAGATCCGCGCCGGAAACGACAATGGCTATCCAGACTGGATTCTCTGGAACCCGGGGAGCCGGTACACGGAAGGCGCGCTGGAGCAGAAGTAGGGCGCGAGCCGCGTCAGGCGCGACGCTTTTCGCCCGTCGAGTGCTCGGGCAAGCGCCGAGCCCGGCGCTCCAGCCATGAGCCGCCAGGCCAACGTCGGGGCGGCGGCGTACCGGCCGCTGCGTAGTCGGGTCGCAATCGTCACCGGCACGATCGATACCGATGCGGACGCCGTGCGTGCCTCACGAGTTCGGCTGCCCTCCTGCCCGCTGGTCAGCGTGACGGACCCGCTGGACGGTCCGCTCTGGGCAATCGGTCGATAGTCGAGTGCACGGGTCGTCGAGACCTCGCGGACTGATTCTTGAGACTCGAACGACCGGAATGGACATCGACACGCGCCGGCTCGCGCTCTCGCCGGGCGAGGTGCACTTCGACTTCCGTCCAACACGAGCGCCAACTCACCAAGGAGGACTTGATGCATCACACTCATCGAACCCCGCACTCCAACGTCGCGAGACTCGCCGTCGCGATCGCTGCCGCGACGACGCTCGCCGCCTGCGCGCCCCGGAACGTCGAAGTCGAATCGGAAGGCCGGCTCGAACCGACGCCGATGAACGCCACGATGAACCGGTCGGCAAGCGCCGTCGTCGCGTCGTGGCCGATGAAGCCGCGCGAAACCGCGATGTCCATGATCGAGAAGTATGGCGAACCCGACAAGATGGATGACAGGATCCTCATCTGGAACGACAAGGGACCCTATTCCAAGATCGTCCTGGTGCCTGACGAACAAACGCACCTGTTTCCCGTGCCGCACACGGATTTTCTCTCGCACACCGTGAAGGTCACGATTCCGAATGACAAGCTCGACGAACTCGCCGCGTTTGACGGAAGCCTCTGGTTCCACCGCACTCGAGGCGAGTTCACCGCGCAATGCGACCTTGAAGCCCACAACAACATCGCGCTCAACCTCGGCCATGACATCGCGATGGGGAAGCGCACCGTCGAACAGGGGCGCACGGAGTACCTGAGGCTCGCAATGGCGTACAAGAACGGCGACCGCACGGATCCGTACCTGATGACGCTCATCTTCGAGCCCATGCCGAACGCGGCGGACCCGGGCATGCCGATGACACCGTGATCGTCAGCCCGCGCACGATCTGAACGCGATCTCCGTTCACGGTGAGGGACGAGGCCGGAGATCGCCAGGCAGCGACCTGACTCGCCTCAGCTGTCGTCTATCTCGTCGAGCTGCATCTCGAACTCGGCGGCCATGCTCGGATGACCGAACCGGCGCGCGGCGGCGATGCCCTGATGCAGCGCCGCACGCGCCTCCTCGGTGTTCCCGAGGCGGGTGAGCGCATCGGCCAGTCGTCCCCAGCCATTGCCCTCGTCGTCGTATGCGGCGAGATAGGTGCGCAGCTGTTCGGCCGCCTCCTGCCAGAGCTCGGCCTTGAGCGCCTCGTTGGCGAGGCCAAAGCGCGCCAGGGCGTTCTCGGGATTGCGAGCGACCATCTGGCGAAAGGTGTCGAGTCGGGTGATCGTCATCGGTGCAGCAAATCCTCGAGGATGGCCGCCACCTGTTCCGGAGCTTCTTCCGGCGCAAAATGGCAGACGTCGGTCAGCGGGTGGGGGGTGGCGTTCGGAATATCGGCCGCGAGTCGGACGCCGACGCTCCCGTGCACCGACCGGTCGGCGGCGCCCCAGACCACCGCGGCGGGTGCCTCGATCTCGCCAAGTCGGGCCGACATCGCCACAGTGTCCGCGGGATCGAGCTGTCGCAAGTGGGCGACGAGCGCGTTCCGGCCAGCAGCGCCCGCGAAGGGCCGCAGGTAGAGATCGGTCGACCGGCTGCCGCGATCGGGGCGGGCGTAGCCACGGTGCCACTCGCGTCGGAGCAGGGCGTGCAGGAGCGCCGGCGGGAGGCGTCGGCCGAGCCCGCCGAGTCGCCGGACCGCGCGCAGCGGTCGGGACGGCCAGCACTCGTAGCCGGCGGAACAGACGAGCCCCAGGTGCGAGACGCGCGCGGGGGCCTCGATCGCGAGGCGCTGCGCGATCGCGCCGCCGATCTCGTGCCCGACGACGCACGCGCGTGGCACCTGCAGCGCATCGAGCAGTGCAATCACACGTTCGGCGTGGGCCCCGATCGTGAGCGCGTGGTCGGAGACGGGATCACTGCGCCCGTGGCCGAGGAGATCGAGGACGACGACGCGCCGACCGCGGGCCACGAGCGGCGCCACGCCGGCCCACACGTGCGCCGAGGCCGCAAAGCCGTGGATGAGCACCACCGGCGGCGCCTCTCTACTCCGCGGACCCGAGGCGTAGTAGTAGAGGCGGACCCCGCCGAGATCGAGAAACTCGCCTCGCATCGGTCGGGATGGTAGTCAGCGAGAGGGTGGCGGGCCACCGGCCCGGGTTCGCCTGACCCCGCGGGCCGTCGCACGCCGTTCGGCGGCGGATGTCGTGCGGGCCGCGTCTTCGACCTCGGCAAGGTTCTCGTCGAACCGGGCGCGCGCCTCTGGCGGCAGAATCGCGCGAAACGCCGCCTCCTCCTCACGTCGGAGGGCGGCAAGTCGAAGGTCGAGTTCGGGACCGTCCCGTTCGCCGGCGGCGCGGGCACTATCGCGGATCCGCTCGATCTCCCGGAGATAGGACGCGTGCGTTCGTACCACCTCACCCCTGGTGACCGGCGAGAGCGCGATGCCGTCGAAGCGCCGCGCAAGCGACGCGCTCCACCCCACGGCGGGTTCGCGCGTCGCATGCTCCGGCTCCTGGGCCGGCAGCGTGGCGGGCATGGACATCAAACACCAACAGCACACGGCCATGACCCCGGCCGGTAGTCGCACGAGCATGTGTCACTCCGAGCAGTACGGAACAGGCCGCCCACCCGCGGAGCGCGCATGATGCGCGTCTCACTCGGGGAGCGGCCTGAAAGGTACCACGGAACCGTGACTCCCGCCCGATGGCGCCCGCGGGTGAACCCAACGAGAGCCAGACCGGCCAGCCGGTGCGCGCCAGCCGTTACGCGGGGCGCCCCGTGGTCCGCTCCGTGGTGCGGCGCGTACGGCGGTCACCCGACGGACGTGCGCGATCGTTCATCGTCTTGACGTTCCGGTCGAAGGTGACCTGCTGCTCCGGCGTCAGCAGCGCGCGGACGGTGCGCTGGTGCGTCTCAACCATTTCCCGACGCTTCTGCATCATGGCCGGGTTGCGCTGGCCGCCCGCCGCCTGCTGCATCAGCTCGCGCTGTTGCGTCTGGAAGGTGGTGTTCACCTTCTCGACCGTGTCCTTCTGAACGTCGGTGAGCACAATGTCGCGGAGGAGCATCTGCGCCATGCCGCGTCCCTGCCCGCCGCGCTGCTCCATCGCCTGACCGCGCGCACCTGGCGCCGCGCCCGGTCGTCCGCCCTGCGCGCTGGCAATCGACGTCGTGGCGGCGAGCAGAACGGCCGCGCCCAGCAGCATGAATGATCGATTCATCGAATCCTCCCAAGGGTCATGAGCGCCGTACACCTGCACGGTCGCATCACGTTCGACGCTGCCGCACAATCGGCGTTAAGCGCGTTCGGCGGATGACTCGAGCGATGGGCGGGGCCGGCCGGGGGCTCTGGCGGCGTGTTCTGCACGCCGTGGTCGGACTCGGTGCGGCAGGGCTCGACTGGCGCCGGGTGGGAATCGTGCTATCGTTCCGGCGATCGTGCGGTCGCCCTGTTCGCGCGTCTCCATGCCGTGGATCGGGCGGGCCGCTGCGTCTGCGGGCCTCACGATCGGTGGCCGTCGAGTCGCCCGACCGGACCACCGCAAGCGTGTGGCTCCTCCACACCAAGTCCCCCGCGGAGCCCCCTTCGTGAGCGATCCCCTTTCTCCGACAGGGTTTCCGACGACCCCTGCGCCGCCGGTGAACGTGCCGATGCGGTGGCTGCTCGAGCATGCGGCGCCGCCCATTCAGTACCGGGCGCTGATCGAACTGGAGGCGCTGCCCGCCGCGCCGGCGGACGTGCCGCTCGATCTGCTACCGTACACGCACCCACAGGCCGTGCGGCTCGTGGTCGGCCATGCATGGGATGGATCAGGCCCCGGGGGCATGCTGGGCGTGCCACGGACGAAGGGGGCGGTCGAGAGCGCGGGGACGATGTTGGCCGTGCGCCGCCTCCTGGAGTACGGCTGGACGCACGACGCCCCGCCGCTCCACCGCGCCCGGCGCGCGCTCTTCCGGCTCCTCGCCGAGGATAGCGATCCGAACTTCCTCTACGATCTGGCCGCCGAGGCGGGAAGCGACGAGGCGATGATCACCCGCGGGCGGCGCATCCTGCGCGGCGCCGCGGGTGCGACGCTTGCCCAAGCCGGCTACGCCGAAGATCCGCGCCTTCGCGGGGCGGCACACCGTGCGACCACACGGGCGTGCTACTACCTCGCGTCCGCGCTGGCCGAGAATCCGTGGGTCAAGGCGCGCGACAGCGTCGCACTCGACGAGGAGGCCGCACCGCCGTCGATGTACCTCCTCGTCATGCTCGCTCACATGCCGCTGTTCCGGACCGAGCATCAGACGCAGATGGAGCAGTTATTTGAGCACGTCTCCAAGCCGCGGCCGCCGCACGCGTGCCGCCAGTGGGTGGGCACGCGTGTGGTGGAGCAGTCGCACCTGGTGCTTGGCGACTGGTATCCCGACATGGCGACGGTGATGGCCGATCTCCCCGGCGCTCTGCTCTGGCTGGAGACGATGGCGCGACTCGGCTTTCTGCGTCGCAATGAACGGTGGTCTGGGTTGCTGGACGAGCTGCTCGATCAGCGCGACGCGACCGGCATCTGGCATGCGCCGGGCGGCGACAGCCCGCCGTCGATGCCCAATGATCCGCTGAGCTGGCCGATCTATCCGATCGAGGCGCGGCAGAGCGGTGAGAAGTGCTGGACCGACGTGACATTCCGTCTGGCGCTGATCGCGCGGCTCGCCGGCCGGACGCTCGAGACGGCGTGAGGCAGCGGCGGGGCCGGTGAGTGCCGAGGCGACGCGGCGGCGACGACTCGCCCCCGACGAACGGTGGCCCGCTGGCGATCCCACGCTCTCCGCGCGCCTCCATGTCATGGCCGACGGCGTGCGTGCGCACGTCGTCACCGGCGGTCCTCCCGATGGCCGCCCCGTCGTGCTCCTGCACGGGTGGGCCTGCTCGGCGTACAGCTTCCGCCATCTGCTGCCCGCGCTCATCGCCGCCGGCTATCGTGTGGCGGCGCCGGATCTTCTCGGACATGGGCGGTCGGACAAGCCGGACGATCCGGAGGTCTATACGACCAGCGCACTCACCGCCTATGCCGCCGAACTGGTCGCCTCGTTCGGCGCGGGGCCGTTGGCCCCGGTGGTGGTCGGGCATTCGTTAGGCGGTGCCCTGACGCTGCGGCTGGGGCTGCGCGATGATGCTCGAACGGGGGCGGTCGCCGGGGCGGGGGCGGACGCGGCGGGCAGAGCGCCGGCCGCGCTGGTGCTGCTCAACCCGGCCGGGCTCGGACCCGTCCGCCTAGCGACGCTCGCACGCTGGGTGACGCCGGCGCCGGCGGCACCACTGCTCTCGTTCGTGCTCTGGCGGCGGCTGTTCGCGGTCGTGATGGGACTAATCCGCTCGCGCCCCGATCAGTACACGAGTCGCGACCTGGATGAGTACTGGGCTCCCACGGCCGATCCCGGCTTCGCGAGAGCGCTCCGGCACTGCGTGCACAGCTTCGACTGGAGTCCCTTGCCCGCACGGCGGCTTCGACGGCTGGCCATTCCGGCGCTCGTCGTGACCGGCACGGCCGACCGGCTGATCGGCGCGATGGCCGACGAGTGGGAGGGATGGGCCGCCTTCGACCGGGCAGGCGCGGAGATGGTGCGAATCGCGGGGGGACGGCACATCATCCACGAGGAGCAGCCGGACCGCGTAGCCAGGCTCGTCCTCGACTTTCTGGCGCGGACGGCGCCGCCCGCGTGACCGCCGCCTCGCCGGGGGCACTGGAGCGGGTCAGGTGGCGGTCCGCTGCGGTGGGCGGTTATAGTTCTGGATGAACCGCCGTGCCGCCGATGCCCCGCTGGCGACGCTGCTCGTCCGAAGACGGTTCATGGAACGCACCCAACGCTTGGGGTGATGCGTTCGGCGAGCCGTGTCGCGGAAGCGGTCCTGCTCGCACCCGCCTCCTGTGGCGGTCGCCCAGTCCGGACTCGCGGTGCTTGCATGCGACGGCGGTCTCCTGGTCCGATACTCGTCACAGGCAGCACCGCTCACACACTGAAAGGCGTGCCGGCGTCACCTCCCCTCTGGAGGCGGACGTGCGTGCGTCGCACAGCACCGGAACCCGGGGACGGACCTCGGCAAGCGACCCCGGTGCGCATCCGCAGGTACCATGGGAAGCACCATCATCGAACAGTCGCTGCTCGAGGTCGAGGCGCCCGACGCGCCGCTCACGACCTTCGAAGCGCTCGGGTTGATCGAACCGGTTCTGCGCGCCGTCCAGGCGGCAGGGTACGAGCATCCCACCCCCATCCAGCGGGACGCGATCCCGCTCGCCCTTCGTGGACGCGACATCATCGGCCTGGCGCAGACCGGCACCGGGAAGACGGCCGCCTTCACGCTCCCGCTGATCAACCGCCTCGCCGGCGGTCCGCGCCGGACGCGCGCGCTCATCCTCACCCCGACACGCGAGCTGTGCGTGCAGGTCGAGGAGAGCATTCAGAAGTACGCCCAATTTGCGCCGCTCTCCGTGGCGCCCGTCTACGGCGGCGTTCCGTATGAGCCGCAGGAACGCGCGCTCCGCGGTGGCGTGGACGTCATCGTCGCCACGCCGGGCCGACTCCTCGATCACCTCCAGCGCCAGAACGTCGTCTTCGACGAGCTCGAGGTGCTGGTGCTCGACGAAGCCGACCGGATGCTGGACATGGGCTTCGCGCCGCAGATCAACCGGCTCGTCGATCAGTGTCCGAAATACCGGCAGACGTTGCTGTTCAGCGCCACGATGCCCCCCGAGGTCGAGGCGCTGGCCCGACGGTATCTGCGGCGCCCATTGGTCGTGCAGGTCGGCCGGCGGTCGTCCGCCGCGACCACGGTCACGCACGCCGTCTACCCGGTGCCGCGCGACAAAAAGAGCAGCCTGCTCGCCGATCTGCTCTCGAAGACGATCATGGAGCAGGTCCTGGTGTTCACGCGCACCAAGCACGGCGCCGATCGCGTCGTGAGGCACCTCGAGCGTGCGGGCATCGAGGCCGATGCGATGCATGCCGACAAGTCGCAGGCACAGCGCACGCAGGCGCTGGAGGCATTCCGCGATGGCCGCGTCCGCGTGCTCGTGGCGACGGACATCGCCCAGCGCGGCCTCGACATCTCCGGGATCACGCACGTCATCAACTACGACGTGCCGCAGCAGCCCGAGGATTACGTCCACCGGATCGGCCGCACGGGGCGCGCAGCCCAGACGGGTGACGCGTACACCTTCATGGCGCCCGACGAGATCGCGATGGTCCGGACGATCGAGCGGGTGATCGGACAGGAGATCCCGCGGATCTCCGTGCCCGGCTTCGACTTCGGGACCGTCGCCAGCGCGCCGGAGACCACGGAGGAGGCGGCGGAGTAGCACTGGCTCGTTCCGGGGCGCGTGCACGCAGTCGATCACCGCACGCGCCCCAGGCGCGCCACCACCACGGTTTCAGCCGCGGCGCCGCGAGAGAGGATCGCCGTGAGGTTGGCGGCGCCGACGCCCAACCCCGTTGCGTCGTAGGCCATGGAGTCGCGCGTGCTGGCGAGCCGGAGATAAAAAGTGGCGCCGAGTGGATGGACGGCGAGCGTGTTGGCGGCGGCGTGCACGACCGCGCGCCCACGCACCGGGTCCAGCCGGACGGCGACGGGTTCCGTGCGGGATATGGCAGCCCGGCGCGCCGTGGTGAACGCGGCGATGAGGCCGGCGCGTCCGCCGCGCACCGCGCGGCGATCCGCAAGACGGTGCCAGCCCGCTAGCGCGACGGCGCCGAGTATCCCGATTAACGTCAGCACCATCAGCAGTTCGAGTAACGTGACGCCCCGCGCGACGCCGCTCGCCCTCGGGGCTCCCGCCACGACGCGGTGCGGGCGGGACCGTGGAGCGTGGTACTGCTGCGTCCGGGGTTTCCCTGAGTAGCCCATGAGGCCATCATACGGGTTGCTCCATTTCGCGTCGCGCCACAATCGCGCCGCCAACATCAATCCACCGCCACGAGACCAACCACCGATGGCCCGATCCAGCCGGCGCCGCTCGTCCCGCCTGCTCGTCGCACTCGCCGGGTTGGGGTTGGCCACGGGGTGCACGCCGGCCGTCAGCGATGTCTCGATGGCTGAAGCGATGATGCAGATCGGCGATATCCTGAACTCCGTGCGGGAGGAGAACGCGATGCTGCAGGCGGACCTCGATTCGTTGCGCGGAGCGGTCGCGAGGCAGGACACGCTCATTCGCCGGATAGGAGACGCCGCCGGCGTGCCGATTCCGCGCTGACGCGGCGCAGCCGGACCGCGTGATGCATCTGCGCGGTCGGGTCCGTACCGCCCGACCGACCCGCTCGTCCTCAAGTACGATCGCCGTCGCAACGTGCCGCCTGACGCGGCCGCTGCCGACTTCCATGATTTTCTCAGACGCTATTCTGACATGCGCATTGCGCTGTCCACCGGCGGCGGCGACGCTCCCGGCCTCAACGCCGTCATCCGCGCCGCCGTTCTCACCGCCCTCGACCGCGGCTGGGACGTGCTTGGCATCGTCCGTGGCTACGCCGGACTACTCGGCGATGACGAAATCATGCGCCTGACGCGGGAATCCGTCCGCGGAATCGCCCATATGGGTGGGACCATCCTCCGGACGACGAACCGCGGGAGCCCGTTCAACTATCCCGTCCCGCGTCCCGACGGCGGCCACGACTATATCGATCGGTCCGACGAGCTCGTCGCCAATGCGCGTGATCTGGGCATCGACGCGATTATCGCGATCGGCGGCGACGGTTCGCTCAAGATTGCCCAACAGCTCGGCGCAAAGGGGATGAACGTGGTGTGTGTGCCGAAAACGATCGATAACGACGTGAGCGGCACCGTGTCTACGTTCGGCTTCGACACCGCCGTGCAGACGGCGCTCGAGGCGATCGACAAGCTGCACACCACCGCCGAGAGCCACGACCGCGTCATGGTGCTGGAGGTGATGGGGCGGAACGCCGGCTTCATCGCGCTGCACTCCGGGCTGGCGGGCACAGCCGATGTGATCCTGATCCCCGAGATTCCATACGACATCGACGTCGTCTGCGAGAAGGTGCGCGCGCGCGACCGGTCGGGTCGCCGGTTCTCGATTATCGTGGTCGCCGAGGGGGCGTTCCCGAAGGGTGGGGAGGAATCCACCATGGGCGCTTCGATGCCTGGGCAGGCGAAGCGGGTCGGCGGGCTGTCGGAGAACATCGCCCGCCAGATTCAGGAGCAGACGGGCAAGGAGACGCGCTCGATGATCCTTGGCCACCTACAGCGCGGTGGCATGCCAACGGGCTACGATCGGCTCCTTGCGACCCGCTTCGGCGGGGCGGCGGTGCGCGCCGTCGCGGACGGGAAGTTCGGTGAGATGGTGGCGCTGCAGTCGCCATACATCGTCACGATCCCGATCGAGGAGGCGTTACGCGAGACCAAGCGTGTCGATCCCGACCACGACGTGGTGCAGACCGCGCGCTCGACCGGAATCTCATTCGGGGACTGAGGCAGTGGCGCGGGGCGTTCCCCCGCGCAATGTTCGAGACGCCAATGGAGCGCCGCGCCGGGACCGGGGTATGATCACGAGAGTCGGAATTCGCGCGGCGACGCCCGGCGGACCGTCCTCCAATCCCCGTGGATCGTGTCCTCGTGGCCGGACGTTCGGCTGCGATCCGAATGCGGCATTCTGTCCCAACTCCTTGCGCGACATACAGTTGATCGTAGTGTCTGCGGCCGGATGGGATGGCACCGCCCCTGCACCTGTTGATTGAGCGCGACGCGGGCGATGTCCGTCCGGCGCGCTGTGGAGGATTTGCATGCTTCGGTTGCTGATGTCAGTCTCACTGGTCGCGGTTGCGCTGGGCGGAGCCGCGAGCTCCGTCGACGCGCAGCGCCCGCGTCCGCCCCAACCGGCGGAGCGCGGCGGCGACGCGCGCACCAGCGAGGCGAAGGTGCCGAAAGAGCACATGCCCCCGCCGGGCATGTGCCGGATCTGGCTCGACGAAGTACCGGCGACGCAACAACCGGCGCCGACCGACTGCCCCACTGCGATTCGGAAGCGTCCGCCCAACGGCAAGGTGGTGTTCGGACCGCGCGAGAACCGGCGCGCCGACGACAAGGATCCGCCGGTGATCAAGACGGATCTTCGCGGCACGACGCGGCCGCCGGTTCGGATCCGGATCCCGCCGATCGGCTGAACCGCCGCCTCGTCCAGCAGGAAATAGCAGATCGGCCCTGGACGCTCCCGTCGTCCGGGGCCGATCTGCCTTCGCACCGGAACCGACCCGGTGCGAGGGACGCGGTTCCGCTCGCGGCACCGAGCGTGCACCTTCCGCCCTCATGCGCACCGTTCGCGATCAATACCTCCCGCCAGACCATGCCGCGTTCGTGGCGGCTGAGCCGCCCACGGGGCGAGTGATCGTCATCGCGCCGACGCGTGCGGCGTGCGAGACCATCGAGCTCGCCCTGGGACTTCACCTGGATACCTACCTCGAGCAGGTGGCCGGCGGTCGTGTCCGGACACTCGCCCGCGAGCGGAAGGGGTTCGGCATCGTCGCCGGGACGGGGACAGGGAAGACGCTCGCCGTCCGTCCGATCGCCGAGGAGATCCTGCAGGCGCCGCTGCGCGTGGGCGTGGTGAATCGGGAGCGGGAAGCGACGCCCGAGATGCCGACGTGGAACGTCATCATCGTCACGACGGGCATCGCGCGACGCTGGTTCCAGGACGGCGACATTCTGCCGCACGACACGCTGATCGTCGACGAGATCCACCAGACCTCGGCCGAACTGGAGCTCTGCCTCGCGTTGGGCAAGCGCGTCGGCTGCCGCTTCATCTGGCTCTCCGCGACCGTCGATCCGACCTTCTACCGGAACTACCTGAACGCGGATGACGTGGTCGAGGTCTACTCCTTCGACCCGGACAAGGCGGCGAAAGTGAAGGTGGTCAACACCGCACCTGGTGAGTTCCTCGACGACAAGTTTCTGCGCGGTGTGGCGAAGGACCGGCGCGGCGTCGGTGTCTTTCTCCCGACCCGCGCAATGGTGGAGCAGGCGGCCGGACTCGTGAGGGAGCGGTTCCCCCGCATCAACGCGGCGTACTATCACGGCGGTGAGCCGATTCGTGTGATTCGCTCCTTCCTCGAGGGCGGCGAGCAGCGGCCGTACGTGCTGTCGATGACGGCGGCCGGCCAGAGCGCGCTGAACGTGCAGGGGCTCGACACGGTGGTCATCGACGACTCGCGCTTCACCAACGTGATCGAGCGCGGCAAGAACGTGCTCACCAAGACGCACCTCGGCGCCAACGAGATTCTGCAGATGGCCGGCCGCGTCCATGGCCGCGTCGCGGGTGGGCGCGTCTTCATCCTGAGCGACCGGCAGATCGAGTTCAGCGCACTGCGCCCGACCGCGCCCGACTTTCAGCTCGCGGGAGACAGCGAGCGGGTCGCGCTTACCTGCGCGGATCTCGGCGTCCGTGCCGACGAGCTGGAACTGCCGGTTCCGCTGGACCGTCGGGCCTATCGTGAGGCGATCGCCACACTCGAGGGGCGCGGCATCATCGAGCACGGCCGCCTGTCGACCTATGGCAAGTCCGTGGAGGCGTTGCCGTGCGACCGGGCGTGGGCGGAGCTCATCGTGCACGGCGAGGACGAACTGCTTCCGTACCTCGCGGCGATGAGCGCGATCGAGAGCCTGCACCGCATGACGCGCGAGGATCGCGATCTCGAAGGGCTCGTCATTCCCGGCAGCGATCATCTCACGGCCTACAACCTCTACGCCGAAGCGTATCGCGAGGCGGGGTACATGGGCGAGGTCTACGGGCTGCCGCGTCATCTCTTCGATCCCGAGCGGATCGAGGAGTGGTCGGAGCGGCGTGGCGCGCTGGTAAAGTCGATCGAGGACGCGGCGCTGGCAATGGCGAGCGTCTATCGCGGAGTCGATGTACCGCTGCCTGACGACATGCCGATGGCGACGCACGAGACCTATCGCCGCTTCGCCGATCTGCTCGCCAGCTACATGCCCTTCGACCTCGTCATCGACGAGGAGACGGCGGAAGGCCATCCGGCGCGTGTGTCCAAGACGAGCGTGTGCGGAAGCTGGGGCGCGATTGCCGGAACGATCCGCTACTTCGCCGACCGGCAGGGCATTCCGCGCGCGGGCATCGAGGGCACGCAGGTCCCCGCCGACGCGATTCGCAAGTACGCGATCCGCGGTCCGGCCGAGGTCATCTACGATCCCCGTCGCAAGTCGACGCCACTCGTGCGGCGCCGCGTGCTCAGCTTCTTCGGCTTCGATCTCGATCGTGAATCGGAACCGTTCGAGAGCTGGGAGGATGACGAGACCGGCGCACAGGCACGCCGCGCCATCGCCGATGCCCTCGCGCGAGGCGATGCCCGTCACGTGGCGGTGAAGCGCAATCTCCCGGTGATCGACGAGATCCGCGAGGTCCACCGGCGGCTTGCCGGACGTTCCCCCCGGCTCAGCCACCGCGAGCTAGCCGACGCCTACGACGCGATGCTCGCCGACGTGCACTCGTTGAGTGAGCTCCGCGCGGCTCCGCTGCGGATCGATCGCGACGGGTGGATCACCGACGCCGACGTGGAGGAGGCGCTCGCGCTCCCGAGTCGGGTCATCATCCGCGATCTCCCCGTTCCGATCCACTACGAGGTGGAGGACACGCTCGATGGCCCGCGCGGTGCGGCGCGGCTGCAGCTGCCGGAGAAGCTCGCGCGTACCCTCGTGGCGGAGGAGCTCCCGACCCTCGACCGGCCGATCCGCTTCTCGGTGCTGCGCGGCCAGCGCGGTGCCGTTCGCGCCGACACCCTCGATGAACTTCAGGAATTGCTGATGCGCCCCTGGTCGCCGGAGGAAGTGCCGGACGACGGGAGCGGCGGCCCCTACCGCCAGGGTCGCGCCGAACGCGAGGTGCGCGGACTGGAGCGCGCGCTGCGCGACGGTGCACGTGAGCAGGGCGGCGGGCGTGGCGGGCGGCGGAAGCCGCGCGGAGCCGGGGGCGGGTCGCGGGGATCGCCGGGTCCGCGATCGGATGGCGGCCGCGGACGGCCCGCCTCGGGTGGCGGACGGAAGAAGCGGCGCTGATCGCACGCCGTCGCGAGACCAGGGCGTTTCGCGGCGGTGAGCCGACGACTGGCCACGCCACCGTCTCTTTCGGCGTTGGCGGGCTGTCGGAGCGGCGGGGGGGGGGGGG
>PPFU01008322.1_pt1 | contig 26633 bp, 20 predicted proteins | sample 1535991 | NCBI WGS metagenome assembly PPFU01 (sample SAMN04901290, study PRJNA319586) | Hypolithon metagenome, whole genome shotgun sequencing project. | isolation source: Antarctic Hypolithon | place: Antarctica: Miers Valley | collected 2014
TGTAGCTCAGTTGGATAGAGCATCAGATTCCGGTTCTGAGGGTCGGGGGTTCGAATCCCTTCATGTTCGTCAATCGTGGGGGCACCTCTTGCAGGTGCCCTTTTCGTTTAGGTATTCAACGAATCATCAATGTCCTTTTTTTTGCCCTGCACGCCCTGCAAAATTCGCGAAAGCTCGTTCTTTTCGGTATTCACAACCCGCCTTGGAGAGCCGCTGATAATACCTTCAAAATTGCGGAAAGACTCCTGAATCTGCGGGCCTTTGTCGCGCTGCTTTAAGCCCTCTAAGGCGGTTAACGTCTCCTGCGAGGATTCTACGATCAGGCAGTCGATCCAATGGCGATTGCTGATTACCCAATCGTTGAAGTCAGCGGTTGACTGGCTCCACCTCACCGCAAAACTTTGCTGAGAAAGTAGCTGATACAAAGAACCAGCGACGGCCTCAGTGGGAACGAAAGCACCTATCAGAAACTGTGCAGTCAAAGGATTTTCTTAAAATAGCGGTAGTTTGTAACGGTAGTCTTAAAGGAGAATGTTTCAATCTCGTATTTACAGGCTCTGGGACATTACGTTGCTAATTTACAGAGTGTTGCCTGCTGTATTCTATTGCCAAACATTTATTAAGTATCAGTATATAGTCTGGTCGGTGGGTTTCAGTCCTTATTTTTGCGCAGCCTGCGCACTGTGATTATGCGTAACTTATGTCTGGTGCTAGTAGTGCTGCTACTTTGTTTAGGACTGCCTGATTCAGCCATGGCTCAAGCTGTAGATTCGGCGGAAAGTACACCTCCCGTCGAGTCGCTGTTTGAGCTTAACTGTGCGGCCTGCCATGCGGGGGGCGGCAATATTATCAGGCGAGGGAAAAATCTAAAGCAGAAGGCTCTGATGCGTCATGGCTATGGAGAGCTGGGAGCGATCGCGCAGCTAGTCACTCAAGGCAAAGGAACCATGCCCGCCTATGCCGATCGGCTGAGTAAAGAGGAAATTGGGGCGATCGCACAATACGTCCTCAACCAAGCAGAATCCGGCTGGTAGTGCGTACACGCTCTATGTCAATCTGTAATTTCAGCTACATATTGATGTATCAAAAGATAGTTCACTGTGCGTAGCTATGTACTTTTACGAGCAACGAGTATTCTGTCTATGAAAAGTGTGAAGGTGTGGTTTGGGTGGTTAGAAAGGCAAGTGCAGCAGAGTCTCAGATAGGTTCTGGGGAAACGAGCGGCTGCAAAAAAGGGACTGCGTTGGCGCAGCCTTTCTACAGGAAAATCGCTGATCCTCGCATTAGTAACAATGCTAACCCTCTGGGCCGTCAACGGTTCCCTCAAATCTTCAGCGTCAACTGAAATCGCTCAGTCAACAGGCCAATCAACAGGTCAGACTTACACGGTCAAGTCAACGCCCGATCATGTGATCTGGGGAGAACTCTTTAAGCCAGATAGCGAGCCAATTTTAGCAATTCAATCGGGCGACCAAGTAGTCTTAGAAACGATTTCTCACGAGGGAATTTTAGCCGATCAGGGTGACACGGTTGAGTTTTTGACAGAGCAAGGGATCAAAGAAGAGGATATTCTCCCTGACCAGCTTGCGGTAAAAGCCAACGTAGAGAAAACAGGCCCTGGCCCCCACGTCATCACCGGCCCAATTTATGTAGAGGGCGCAGAACCTGGCGACGTGCTGGAAATTAAAACTATCGATATTGCCTATCGCGTACCCTACGGTGTGATTTCTAACCGTCACGGTAAAGGCTCGCTGCCAGGAGAATTTCCGGTTGATGAGGCAGATATCTATACCAAAGTGATTCCGGTCGATATGGCCAAAGACATCGGCATTTTTCGGCCTAGCAATGGTCAGCCTAATCTGGGCATCCCGTTAAAACCCTTCATGGGAATTATGGGAGTGGTTCCATCTAACGTAGCAGATGCTGTGAATTCTGTTCCACCCGGCGTCTACGGCGGTAACGTCGATATCAAGCGATTAGGCATCGGTAGCAGCCTTTATTTACCCGTTCAGGTGCCAGGAGCCCTTTTCTATTCTGGCGATCCGCACTGCGCTCAGGGCAATGGAGAGGTCGCGCTGACGGCGATTGAATGCTCACTAACGCCCACTTTTGAGCTAGTGCTGCACAAAGACATGACGCTTGAACAACCGATGGGTGAGACTGAAGATGCCTGGATTGCCGTTGGCCTGGATGAAGATCTCGATGAAGCGATGAAGGAGTCAGTCAGAGAGTCTTTGCGAACCGTCAACAGCGAATATGAGCTGACCGAGCAAGACGCGCTGCTTTTAGGGAGCGCCGCGATTGATTTTGAAGTCTCTCAAGTGGTTGATATCGTCAAAGGTATTCACGGTGTGATTCCGAAGCAGCTATTTGTGCCATTAGAATAGGCTGGGTATTTTAAGTAGCGCGATCACACCAAAAATTGAGCAGCAACCGACGGCGGCAGATTCAGGTGCTATAGCCTGTAGTTGCGCGATCGCCGGTTGCCTTGTGCCTTTTAGCCTTGTGTCTTTATGAGTGTCGAGCTACTGCTCAAGCAGCTTTAAAGTAAACTCCAGAGACAACTTGGAACTCACTCAAAACCAAACAGTATGCGCCGTTGTAATTGCTCAGACTATGATCTATTGCAGGGCAAACTGCCCGAATCGACATCTACCCGCATGAACAAAATCCACATGCTGAGCATTGGCCTATTTTTATCAGGCGGATTCTCGCTTTTTGAATGGACGGCAGGCTGGTGGAGCCATAGCCTTTCACTGATGACAGATGCAGGCCACATGCTGTCTGACTGCTTGGCGTTGAGCTTAGCGATTGGGGCAGCTTGGGTGGCGCATTTAGCCATCAAACAAAAGGAATCTCTAGGCCCACAAACGGCAGAAATTGCCGCTGCGCTCGCCAATGGCATAGGGCTATTAGTCCTTGCTGTGTGGGTGGTTTGGGAAGCGGTGAATCGATTTCATACAGAGCACCCCGCCGTAGTCGGCGAAGTGGTGCTAGTGACGGCTATCGTGGGCTTAGGCATCAACATCATAGCCGCATCAGTTTTGCACGATCACAGCCAGCACGACCTTAACGTTCGCGGTGCGTTTCTACATGTTTTAGCAGATACCGTCAGTTCGGCGGGTGTGATCATCTCCGCTGTTTTAATCTGGGCGTTCCATTGGAATTGGGTCGATGAGATTGTCAGCTTATGTATTGCAGGCATCCTTGGCATAGGCTCACTCCCCTTAATCTTTGATAGCCTTCACTCTCTGCGAAGAGCCAGCGCTGCAAAGCACTGATAACATCCCATATGCTATTTTCAACGATAGGTTTCACGTAACATGTCCAGACAAAAGTCAGTTTTCGCCTATCGCTCAACGCGGTCAATAGTTAAGCCAATCATTCACAACCTCATCCACCGAGCAGCGAGTGGAATGCTGATCTTCGCAGGGTTAAAATGGCTACCGTAAAACGGTAAAAGCAGTGAGGGCTAATTACGCACTAAAATACTTCGCCGCAGGATGATACGTCACAATCGCTGTCGTAGACTGCTCAGGATATAGCTGCTCACTCTCATCCATATGCATTCCAATCTGCGAGACATCTAGCAAATCTAGCTGCTTCGGCTGATCTTGCATATTTGGACAGGCCGGATAGCCAAAGCTATAGCGCGATCCCTGGTACCGCTGCGCCAAAATATCGCGAATGCCCTCAGGCTCTTGATCCCCATAGCCCAGCTCGCGGCGAACCTTTGCGTGCATCCATTCCGCTAGCGCCTCTGCTATTTGCACGGCCAAGCCGTGGTAATACAGGTAGTCCGTGTAGTTGTCAGCGGCAAATAGCTTGGCTGCAAACTCGGTGGCAATCTCGCCCATCGTCACCGCCTGCATGGGGAACACATCGTACTCACCCAGCTCAGCCTCAGCCTTTGGCAAAAAGAAATCAGCAATACACAGCCGTCGCATAGAGCGCTGACGCGGAAACTCAAAAGAAGTCACGGGCTCGCTAGGCTCCCCTTTCTCAGCCGCCCTCCAATCGTAGATATATACCGTGTTTCCTTCGGCCAGACATGGGAAATAGCCATATACTAGCTTCGGATCTAGCAGATTTTCATCGACAATCCGCTGCTTCCACTCCTTCAAAATAGGATCTACTTTTTCAGCTAAAAAGGCGTCGTACTTCTCGCGCGACTGCCCTTGTGGCTTACGGAACTGCCACTGACCGGCCACTAATGCCTGCATATCCAAGTAGTCAAACAGTTCTGCCACCGGAATATCGTCTGAGGCCAGCACCTTTGGCCCCCAGAAAGGAGGCGTAGGCCGCTCGATATTGATAGCCACATCATCAGAGCGGCGAGTATCAATTACTTTGGGCTCGTCAGAGGCTGGCTCCTCTGCTTTAGGTGCGTTATTTACCGCGACTCTAGCGGCCTGCCTCATTGGATGATCTTCAGCAAAACCTGTGAGGTTCTCCCATTTTCCCTCTTTCTTAGCAGGCATGAGCGCGTCCATAAAGTGCAGGTCGGCAAAGGCATCCTTACCGTAAATTACCTGACCGTTATAAACGTTCTGACAGTCCTCATTCACAAACTTAGGCGTCAGCGCCGCGCCACCCAAAATCACCGGCACGTCAATCCCGTGCTCGTTAAAAGTCGCCAGATTATCCTTCATAAAGGCGGTAGATTTCACCAGCAAACCGCTCATCGCAATGCAGTCTGCGTTGTGCTCTTTAAAGGCCGCAATGATGTTATCTACTGGCTGCTTAATGCCGATGTTCGCGACCTTGTAGCCGTTGTTAGAAAGAATGATATCGACTAAATTTTTACCAATGTCATGCACATCGCCCTTCACAGTGGCAATTACAACTGTTCCTTTACCGCTGTCGTCCGATTCCTCCTTATCCATAAATGGCTCCAGATAAGCCACGGCAGCTTTCATGGTTTGTGCAGATTGCAGCACGAACGGTAGCTGCATTTGGCCCGAACCGAACAGTTCGCCGACCACTTTCATACCGTCTAGCAAAAAGGTGTTGACAACTTCTAGCGGCGGATATTTCTCTAATGCTTTTGCTAGCTGATCCTCCAAGCCAATACGCTCACCGTCGATGATGTGGTTCTTTAACCGTTCTTCCACAGGAAGATCTTCATCCTGAGTGGTTCTGAGCTGCTTGGTGCTCTTACCGGCAAACAAAGTAGTCAGCTCAGCGAGCGGATCGTAGGTGCAGGCGTCACCTTCAAACTCGCGACGGTCGTAAATGAGGTCGCGGCAGATTTTTTGATGCTCTGGATCAATCTTGGCCAGCGGTAAAATTTTACTCGCGCTGACAATCGCACCGTCCATGCCAACCGCCATCGCTTCGTTGAGGAACACCGAATTCAGCACGACTCTAGAAGCAGGATTCAGGCCAAATGAGGCGTTAGAAACCCCTAGCATGATGTGACAGCCCGGTAGGTTTTCACGAATCAGGCGAATACCTTCAAGTGTTTCCTTGGCGTTCACCCGATCTTCTTCAATGCCGGTAGAAATTGGCAGCACCAGCGTGTCAAAAAACAGCTCGTAAGGTGGGAAGCCATATTCCACCGCACCGCGATAGGCCCGCTGGGCAATTTCAAATTTCTTTTGAGCCGTGCGAGCCATGCCGTCTTCATCAATGGTGCCGATCACCACACCTGCACCGTAGCGCTGGGCAATTTCAAGCACCTTAAAGAATCGCTCGTCACCATCTTCGTAGTTAGTGGAGTTAAGAATGCATTTGCCACCAGCAACTTTCAGGCCTGCCTCCATTTTTTCCCACTCGGTAGAATCGAGCATCAGGGGCAAGGTGATGTTAGTGACCAGGCGCGACACTAGCTCGTGCATATCGCGCACGCCATCGCGGCCCACGTAGTCTACGTTAACGTCTAAAACATGTGCGCCTTCTTTGACCTGGCTTTTGGCTAAGGCAACCAGGCCGTCCCAGTCTTCGGCGTTGAGCATTTCACGGCATTTTTTAGAGCCGCTAGCGTTCAGGCGCTCGCCGACGATCAGGAAGGAGTTTTCTTGTTCGTAGGGCTGAGGGCTATAAATGGAGGCCGCTGAGGGCATATAGGGAAGTTCGCCATAGGGAGGCTGGGCAGATCTTTCGCCAATGCTTCTTGCCTTAGGCTTCAAGTCGTGCGATAGCTCGGCTAGCTGCTGAATATGATCCGTCCTTGTTCCACAGCAGCCGCCAATGACCTGGACGCCTAAATCTTCTACAAAGTGCATTAGCTGCATCCGTAATTCAGTCGGCGTTAGCCGGTAGTGAGCCTGACCGCCGACGTTTTCGGGCAGGCCCGCATTAGGAATGCAAGAGATCATGAAGGGCGAATTCTCAGAGAGATATTTGATGTGCTCCTTCATTTCTGTTGGGCCAGTGGCACAGTTAAGGCCCATAATGTCGATTGGGTAGGGCTCTAGAATGGTGAGTGCCGCGCTGATCTCTGAACCGACTAGCATGGTGCCAAAGGCTTCTACCGTCACTGAAACCATCAGCGGCAAACGATCCTGCTTCTTCTTAAAAATCTCCTCAACCGCAATCAAAGCCGCCTTAATTTGCAGAACGTCCTGACAGGTCTCTATCAAAATCAGATCCACCCCGCCGTCATATAAACCCTCTACCTGCTCTAGATAGGCGTTTTTCAAGGTGTCAAAGTCTACATGGCCGAGGGTAGGCAGCTTGGTGCCTGGGCCGATGGAACCGGCTACGAAGCGGGGTTTTTCGGGGGTGGAATAGTCGTCAGCGGCTTTTCGGGCGAGCATCGCGGCCTTTTTGTTTAGCTCGTAGGCGCGATCGCTCAAATCATACTCAGCCAGTACCAGCGAAGTCCCCCCAAACGTGTCGGTTTCAATCACATCCGCGCCCGCTGCCAAAAAGCTGCGATGCACCTTATCCACCGACTCGGGCTTAGTTTCTACTAAATACTCATTGCAGCCTTCGTACTCTGCGCCGCCAAAGTCTTCCGCCGTTAGCTCCTGCATTTGCAGCGAGGTGCCCATTGCCCCATCAAACACGAGGACTGGACGTTCAGGACTCTTTAAACGGTCTAGAAATAGGCTTTTCATAGGGCGATGACAGCAGGCAAAAGGGACAAGCGTAAACTAGGCAAACGGGAATATAGAGCTATTGTTATTATTACTAAAAATACCGGCACAAGGAGATTCACATTATGAGTGCGATCGCTTCCGACATATCGACTTCGCTCATAAGTTCACCCGGTGGCCTCCTCCCCGGCATGTTGAACGGCGTGCATCACATTGCTCTGAATGTAAAAGACATGCAGGCAGCCTGCCATTTCTATGGCAGCGTTCTGGGTCTGCACCGGCTGGTCGGCAACGAAGTGCCTGAAACGCTGATCCAGCTAGTCGCCGAAGGCCAGGTCACCAACTTCAAAACGCCCGATGGCACCATACTCGACCTTTTTTGGACACCTGAACTCAACGCGCCCGATCCTGACCCAAAGCAAGGCTTTAGCCGTGCCGAACATTTAGCCTTCGACATCGCCCCCAATAGGTTCGATCAGGCAATGGACTTACTGAGTCAGGCAGGTATTTCTTTTAACGGCCCCGTCGTTCGGCCTACTGGCAGAGGCATCTATTTCTACGATCCAGACGGCTTTATGGTCGAAGTGCGCTGCAATCCGGCGTGAGTAGTTTAGACCAATCACAAACCCCGCTGGTCAGCGCCCTACAGGAATGTGCCAATCGAGTTAACGCGGCCTTCCACACCCCTGGACACAAGCGCGGACAAGGTATTTCTGAAAAGCAGCGATCGCTGTTTGGCGCGAAAGTCTTCCGCGCTGACCTGCCCGAGCTGCCCGAGCTAGACAATCTCTTTGCCCCTGAAGGCGTGATTTTGGCAGCTCAAAAGCTAGCAGCAGAGGCTTTTGGCGCTGAGCAAACTTGGTTTTTAGCCAACGGCTCGACCTGTGGCATTGAGGCCGCTATCCTAGCGACCTGTGGCCCCGGAGATAAGCTAATTTTGCCACGAAACGTTCACGTATCGGCTGTTTCAGGGCTGATTCTATCGGGAGCGTCGCCCGTTTATGTGCCCACTCGCTACAGCGATGAGTGGGATATCTCGCTGGATGTTGCCTCTGTTGATATTGAAGCAGCTTTAAGAGCGCATCCAGACGCTAAGGCTGTGTTAGTGGTGTCGCCCACTTATCATGGGATCTGTTCGGATTTGGAGGCGATCGCCCATCTCAGCCACGCCCACAACATTCCGCTCCTCGTCGATGAAGCCCACGCCCCTCACTTTGCCTTCCATCCCAGCTTTCCACTATCAGCACTGAAAGCTGGCGCAGATATTGCCGTACAGTCTGCTCACAAGGTGCTAAGCGCTTTTACTCAATCTGCGCTACTGCATGTTCAAGGCAACCGCATTGACCGTAACCGGATGTCTCAATCTCTCCAGCTCACTCAATCTACTAGCCCCAGCTATTTGCTGTTGGGCTCTTTGGATGCGGCCCGTTGTCAGATGGCTACGGAGGGATTTTCACTGATGGCACATGCATTGGACTTGGCGGATCGAACCTGGCGGATGCTGGGTGAGCTACCAGGGTTGCGAGTATTGCAGCCAGATGATCGCACTCGTATTACGGTTGATGTGTCGGGGCTTGGGATAACTGGGTTTCAGGCGGATGAGCTGCTGAGCGATCGCTTTGGCGTAACTGCTGAACTGCCCGCGCTTCATCATCTGATGTTTCTGATTACATTAGGTAACACTCAGGCTAATATTGATCAACTCATTGAGGGGTTTAGGCAACTCTGTGACCTGCATCCGCCCGTGGATAATGTCGATTCTGTGAAATATCCTGCATTCGGGCGGGCACAAGGCTACCCCCTACGGTTACCCCTTCCCCTCTCACCCTCTCACCCCCTCACCCCCTCACTCTCTCACCCCCTCACCCTCTCACCCCGCCAAACCTTCTTCGCCCCAAAAAAAACCCTCCCCTTCTCCCAAGCCTGCGGCCACATCTGCGCCGAAACCATCTGCCCCTACCCGCCCGGTATTCCTGTCCTATTCCCCGGCGAACCCATCACCGCCGCTGCCCTGACTTACCTCAAAAATATTCAGGCGACAGGCGGCATCATCACGGGCTGTAGCGATCCTGACCTAAAGACAATTCTGGTAATTCAGAACTCGCCCGCCAACCCCTGCTAGTATCGGGGTCTAACGCACCTGCATATGCTCTTTATGTCCGCACTTTGGCCCTACGCGACACCTGGCATTCCCGACCGACTCTTTCAGCAGCTTCCTGGCATCCCTCTCACCAAGCGAGAAGTGCGTTTGCTCGTCATGGGCTACCTACGGCTAAAGCCCGATGCTCAGTTCTGGGATATTGGCGCGGGCACCGGCACGGTTGCGATTGAGGCCGCGCTGCTGTGCCCAAGGGGAAAAATTACCGCCGTTGAGCGGGATGAGGAAGTGGCAGGGCTAATTAAGACAAATTGCGATCGCTTCGAGGTCACCAACGTTGACGTGATCGCGGGCAATGCCCCTGAATGCCTGAACCATATTAAAGGTGAGCCCAACTGCATTTTGATTGAAGGCGCGCCCCTCCAAACGACCCTTGAAGCCGCCTGGAAAAAGCTTACCCTCAGCGGTCGAATTGTGGTAACAGCCAACAACTTAGAAGCCCTGTATACCACCTCCGAAACCTTCGCCACGCTTCACATGCGAAATATCGAAGTCGCTCAGCCCGTCATCAATCGCCTAGAAACCCGAGGCAACCGCCAGGTTTTCGCCACCGTAGATCCGATTTTCATCATCAGCGGCGACAAGCTTGAATAGCGATTTATAGCACAACAGTTATAAAGCTGAGGCACGAGGTCAAAGCGTGCTTCCCGCAATTGTGCTCATGCAAACCATAAAGAAAAGATAAAGCTATTATCTAGGTATTACGTATATAATAAGTGTGCAAGTGTAAAAAATCACCATTAAGTTAAACAAATTTACTGAGTAACCATCGAGACTGTAGTAATAGAGACTATGGAGTACTCTCCTTAACGCATTCCGTAAGAAAGCCTATACCATTGCTGAAGCTGAGATAGCTCAGTAAAGAGGTCTTAAAGATATCGTCCAAGTATTTACCGTTAAAAATTTTTCGTGCTGCAATTATATAGAGCGGTACATCTACTTTAACCACGGTTCATCTTCATCGGAATTCTTTAATACATGCCAAATTCTGACCCGCTCAGCAGCTCAGAGGCAGCGTCTTCCATGACTGCCTACCCTGCCCAGTCAGCAGTCTGGCCAGCAGCGGAGCAGCAGCGGCCCTCGCAGCAGTTTCCCATTAGCAATGCGCCTCAACAAGTGCTAGACCTGACGGTTGCCATCCCGACTTATAACGGTGAGAAAAGGCTACCGATAGTGCTTGATCGGCTGCGATCGCAAACCAGCCTGAGCCACATTCGCTGGGAAGTCATCGTTTGCGACAACGGCAGCACCGACGACACCGCCGCTCTCGTTCGTCGCTATCAGAAAAATTGGCCCCATCAGTATCCACTGCACTACCGCTTTGCCGCCGAACAAGGCGCAGCGTTTGCCCGACAGCACGCCGTCGAATCTGCTGCTGGTAAGCTCATCGCCTTTTTAGACGATGACAACATTCCAGCTAGCGACTGGGTTGCCGGGGCCTATCGCTTTGCGCAGGAACATCCGCAGGCAGGCGCGTTTGGATCTCAAATTCACGGCAAGTTTGAAACCGAACTGCCCGAAGAACTCGAAGATATTACCTGTTTTTTAGCCATTATTGAGCGAGGAAAGCAGCCCCATCTGTACGAACCAGCCAAAAAAATTCTGCCCCCAGCGGCAGGATTAGTCGTTCGTAAGCAAGCCTGGCTTGAATCGGTTCCGGCTCGCCTGTTTCTCAACAACAAAGGCAAAGAGGCCGGTCTAGCTAGTGAAGACCTGGAGGCGATTCTTCACATTCAAAAGTCTGGCTGGGAAGTTTGGTATAACCCCGATATGGTGGTTCAGCACGACATTCCAGACGCTCGCCTGCACGAGAACTACCTGACCACATTATTTCGCTGTGTAGGTCTCAGCCGATTTCACGTTCGCCTGCTGGGTATGGAAAGCTGGAAGCATCCCTTGGCTATCCCAGCCTACGTTGCTAATGATATTCGTAAGCTCGTACTCCATAGAATTCGCCACGGCAGCAAAGAGCAGCTCAGCATCCCTGAAAGCTGCCATCGCGTCCTGCTAAAAAGTACGGTAGCAAGTCCTGCTTTCTTACTCAGAAAAGCGATCGCCGATGTCGTTCAAAGCGTTAAAGACAGCAGGCATGGCGATCGCAAACAGCAGCTCGCGCAAATTACCCAAGCCTTCGAACAGCAGCGATTTGCGCTCTACCAGCAGCCCGTAGTTACCATGGAGTTGCTAGCCACAGAAGACTTGGATTCTAGCTTTGAAGCTGAGCCTACGTTCAAGCCTACGCCTGGTCAAAGAGAAATTTTAATACGGCTGCACAACGACCATAACGAATACATTTTGCCTAGCAGCTTCTTGCCTACGGCTGAGCGGTATGGCCTCATGCGCACAATTGATCGCTGGGTCATTCGGCATTTGTTTTATCAGGTCACTCAGGCCAGCCAGCCCCCCGAGTTTGAACAAACGCTTGCCCTTTTGCAGGATAGCCCGCTGTACTCAATCAACCTTTCTCCAGAAAGTGTAAAAGACGACACACTGGCCACCTTTATCGCTAGCCAGCTTGCCGAAAATAGCCTGTCGCCCAGCCTGTTTTGTTTTGAAATTAGCGTAGAGACGGCTATAGATCTACCGGATGAAACCCGTGATCGGGTTACCGAACTTCATCAGCTCGGCTGTCAGATCACGCTAGATGATGTTGTGCCTGGTGAGGCGATTACCGATCTGATCGACCAGCTACCGATCAACTATGTCAAGCTCAGCTTCACCGCAATGAACCCTGATCAGATGAAGGATCTGGAAAAATGGGCGCAGCTACGAAATAGTTTGCAGACGCATTCGGTGCAGGCGATCGCCAAAGGCATAGAATCCCCCGCCAGTCTTGAGGCCGCTCGCGCTCAGGGCATCCGCTATGCTCAGGGCTATCAAATGGGACGCCCACAGCTATTACGAACCTAAAACTTAATAAATTAGCGGTTAAGAATGAACATTGCATAAACCCGACGCTTTTTTCGAGACTCGGTGAGGTGACATCGCTTATGTATAGGTCAAGTCAGTGTATTCACGGCCCGCTGTGACGAAGCGATCGCGGTGACCTCATCTAGGCTCAGCAACACTGCGGTTACTCAGACTCGCCCTTACTTAGCGCCCTTACTTAGCGACTGTATGAAGATTTTAATGCTGGCGCCCCACCCCTTTTATCAGCCGAGAGGCACACCGATTGCTGCTGACCTGGTTTTAAGGGCGCTTTCTGAACGCGGAGAACACATAGACATTGTCACCTTTCTAGAAGGTAGCGACAAGCACTATCCCAACGTCACCATTCACCGTACGCCAGCCCCCGAAATTATCGGCAGCGTCTTCAAAGGCATTCGGCCTGGATTTTCAGTTAAAAAGGTCATCTGCGACCTATTTTTGCTTGTGCAGGCAATGAAGCTCGTCAAAGACGGCGACTACGACGTAGTTCATGCGGGCGAAGAAGCTGTTTTCATTGCGCTTATCATCAAAAAGCTGTTTGGCATTCCCTACGTCTATGACATGGACTCTTCTTTAGTCCAACAGCTTACGGACAAAATGCCTCAGCTCCAGCGCATTGCCAAACCTCTGCAAAACTGTGAGGGCATCGCGGTACGAAATGCAAACGCGGTGATTGCCGTTTGTCAGGCTTTGGAAGCTGAAATAGCGCCTTACAACCCTAAAAAGGTTGTCATCATTCCAGACATTTCACTGCTCAGATATGAAAAAAACCAACAGAAGACTCTAAGAGAGATAGATCCCCTAAAAGAACAGTTCAACGTTGAAGGCGAACTGTTGATGTACGTCGGAAATTTAGAGAGCTATCAGGGCATTGACTTACTCATAGCTAGCTTTGCTGAAGCCCTAGCCAAAGCACCCAAAGCCCATTTGATCGCTATTGGCGGCACCGAAGCTGACATTCAAAAGTACCGAGAGCAGGCCCACCAGCTCAACGTTAGCGCAAACGTCCACTTCATTGGCCCCAGACCTATTGCCCAGCTCAAGCAGTATTTAGATCAGGCAGACATTGTGGTTTCGCCTCGCACTCAGGGCAGCAACACACCCATGAAGCTGTACTCCTACTTAGACAGTGGCAAGGCACTGCTAGCGACTAATCTCACGACCCATACTCAGGTACTTAACGACCAAATCGCCGTAATGGCAGAACCTGAGGTTTCGGCTTTTGCAGCGGGCATCATTCACCTTGTTAACCACCCTGAGCTGCGCGAAAGTTTGGGCCTAGCCGCTCAAGCCTACATTGCTAAAGCGCACACCTACGAGGCCTTTGCCCGCAAGCTCGGCTCAGTATATGACTGGGTAGAAGAAGAGATATCCACAGATTCAACCCCTTCGGTTTTGGTCTGAAGATAGTAGAAAAGAACAGCAGGGTCATTTAGTTAACATGCGGAGATTAAATGCGTAGAGATCTCTCAGCTTTATCCAATCAGTCGTTTGATGTGCTCGTTATTGGCGGCGGCATTCAGGGTGCCGCGATCGCCCAGGAAGCCACACTCAGAGGGCTCTCAGTAGCGCTAGTAGAGCAAGCTGATTTTGCTTCTGGCACCTCAGCGAACAGCCTCAAGGTCATTCACGGCGGTCTGCGCTATTTACAAACGGCTGATTTTCGGCGAATGCGGCAGTCGATTCGCGCCCGCCAAACGCTGATGCGAATTGCGCCGCACTTAGTGCATCCCATGCCGGTACTGGTACCTACGTATGGTCATGGCACAAAGGGCAAAGAGGCGCTGAGCGTCGCGCTGAAAATGAACGACGTGATTAGTGGCGATCGCAACCTCCCCCTCAAAGACCAGCAAAAGCACATTCCCCCCGGCAGAATTCTCTCCAAGCGGGCCTGCCTCGCTCAGCTACCCGACCTGCCGACCGAAGGGCTCACGGGCGCTGCCTACTTCCATGACGCCCAGGTTTACAACGCTGAGCAGCTCGTGCTGGCCTTCATTCAATCAGCAGCTCAGCGCGGCGCGCAGGTGGCAAACTACACTCGCGTGGTGAATTTTCGCGTGCAAAATGATCGGGTGGTGGGCGCGATCGCTCAAGACCAGCTCACGGGCAGTTCATTCGACATTCAGGCGAGAACTATCGTTAACGCCAGCGGGCCTTGGGTTAATCAGCTCATTGCGATCGCCAAAGGCCAAGCCGCTCCACCGCCACAGGCGCTAGCCAAAGCCATGAATCTAGTCGTTCGCCCGCTCTTCGGCCCGCAGCAAGACTGTGCCGTAGGCATTACAGGCCGTGCGCCGGGTAGCCGTTTATTCTTCATCGCGCCCTGGCGGGGCAAATCCATGATCGGTACCTGGTACGGCCCCGACACAGAAGGCGTTAAGCCACCAGCAGCGACTGACGGCGAAATTGCGGACTTTCTCAAAGACATCAATCAGGCGTATCCCACCTTCAACCTCACGCCCGACGACGTGGAATGGGTTCACTCGGGCCTGCTCCCCAGCGATGGCGTCTCTGAGAAGACAGGGGAGATGAATCTCACTAAGCACTTTAAGCTGAAAGATCATCGACGTGATGGATTCAAAGGGTTGCTATCTGTTAGCGCCGTAAAGTACACCACGGCTGGGGATGTCGCACGTCGGGCGGTGGACTGGGTGTTTCACAGCCGTGGCCAAATGCCCGAAACCTCCCGATTACACCAAGAACCTCTGCAAGGTGGACACATTGAGCAGTTTCAACCCTTCCTTGAAACTGCCCTCGGAACATACAAGGGGCAAGTGCCTGCCCCAACCATCAAAAGGCTTGTGTACAATTACGGCTCCGCTTACCAGGACGTTCTCAAATACATAGACCCTGCGCTTACAGATAGGGATGAACTTACGGATCACAGCGTCCTCTCAGCAGAAGTTAGATACAGTTTGGACAACACCATGGCCCAAACGCTCAGCGATGTCATTTTCCGTCGCACTGAGCTAGGCGCGGCTGGGTATCCTGGCGACAAAATCCTCCAGCTATGCGCTCAAACGATGGGCGATGCCCTGGGATGGAGCCTTCAACAGTGTCAAATTGAAATAGAACAGGTTCAGCAGCGATTTAAGCAGTCAAGTCAGCAGGAGCCGAGTCAGGAGTCAGATCAGCAGGAGACAAGCCAGCAGCCGTCTTTTGTCTAGCTCTTATTAAGCATCAGGTACATCACATCCCCTACTATTGCCATGCCCTCTCCCATCGCTCACTCAATAACCGGCTACTTGCTCGCCCGTCATCCCATCGCTAAAAAATACCTGCCCAGACGCTTGCTATCTGTAGCGCCCATCGCCGCACTTTACGGCGTATTTGTTTCTAACCTGCCCGACTTAGACTTCCTACCGCAGATTGTGACTGGCCTCCGGTTCCATCGTGGGCCTTCTCACAGCCTATTTGCCTCCCTTTTAGTCAGCGGGCTCCTGGCATTGATAGTTCACCGCATTCAGCGTCGCATTCACTACAAAATGCTGTTTGGAATTACCTTTGGCCTTTACAGCGCACATCTCCTCATGGACATGTTCACTGCTGGTGGCAGCGGCATACCTTTACTGTGGCCGTTAAGCGCTCAGTCTTTTCAAGTGCCTTTCGCCCTATTTCCAGCGGTTCACCACTCGCGCGGACTATGGGACAGCTCACACCTTGTTTTCATCACCGCAGAGCTTCTTTACACACTCGTTCTATTAGGTGCGATCGGGCTGACAAAAACCTTGACAAAAACCCGCAGAACGGGCGCACAAGCCAAAGTTTCCTCTCGTTAAGCGATCGCCCGCCTCCCTTAGCCAGCCTCAAAACCATCCACGCCTACGCCGTGCTATCTCCCTTCAGCCATGACCTCGCCTCCCAATCCCACCTATCTCCTCGTAGATGCCCACGTCCATCTACACGACTGCTTTGATTTGTCACAGTTTTTAGACGCCGCCAGCGCCAATTTTCAACAGCAGAGCGACCGACTAGGACTCGATCAGCCTGCCATCGGCATTTTACTTTTAGCGGAAGTCAAAGGCGTCAACGCATTTGCTCAGCTTGTCGAACAGCAGCAGCAGCTCAATCAACAGCTATCAACCTGGGAGATCACGCCAACTCACGAAGCCATTTCTCTACGGCTAACCCATACCTCAGGGCAAACGCTCCTAATTATGGCCGGACGGCAGGTAGTTACCCAGGAAGGAATTGAAGTACTGGCTCTGATGACCGAAGGCATGTTGGAGGATGGATTGAGCCTGGAGAAGACTTTGGCAGGGGCGATCGCGCTCAACAGCCTCCCGGTTCTGCCCTGGGGCGTTGGCAAATGGCTCGGCAAACGCGGCCAGCTCGTTCAAGCCGGTTTAGAGGCATCCCCCAATACGCTTTTTGCTGGAGACAACGGCGGCAGGCCTAGCTTTTGGCCGCTGCCAGACTTTTGTAAACGTCAGCTTCCAGGCACCGATCCCCTGCCCCTTTCCTATGAAGTCAAACGTCCTGGCAGCTTTGGCTTTGCGACTCAAGCTGTGCTCGACTGGGACAAACCAGGAGAGAGCCTTAAGCAAGTCTTAAGCAGCTCTAAGCCTGATATTGACACCTACGGACGCGCCCAATCCCCCTGGCACTTTTTGAAAAACCAATCCCTGCTCAGATTGAGTTGATATTCTCTGCCACTTCTCCCTTAGTACCGCCCATGACATCTACTTATTCCTTTCCAGAAACTGCGGATATTGAATCATCTTCAGACGCTTACGCCTCCAGATTCGCTGGGCCAATCGGCGAATGGCTGCTACGCGTTCAGTCTGAGGCCACCTTAAAAATGCTCAAGCCCTATCCCAAGGCCAGCATCTTAGAAGTCGGCGGCGGTCATGGCCAGCTCACCTCCCAGCTCATTGAAGCCGGACATGCCGTCACAGTCGTTGGCAGTGATGAAAGCTGCCAAACTAGGATTCGCCCGCTTGTAGCGTCAGGGCAGTGTCAGTTTCAGGTGGGCAATGTGCTCGCGTTACCTTACGAAGACAACACCTTTGACGTGGTGATCAGCTACCGATTTTTGGCCCATGTAGAGCAGTGGCAAGCGTTCCTTAACGAACTGATGCGGGTCGCCAAGAAAGCTGTACTGGTTGACTATCCAACCCTGCGCAGCATCAACTACATCACCCCGCTTCTCTTTGCTTGGAAAAAAGGCGTTGAGAAAAATACTCGGCCCTACACCTGCTACAACGAAGCCGAGCTGTTGAGCTATGCCAAGGGTTTGGGGTGGAACGTGGGCGATCGCTATGCCCAATTCTTTTGGCCGATGGTGCTACACCGCATGATGAAGCAGCCCGGTATTTCCACACTGCTAGAAGGAAGCGCTCGTGGGCTAGGTCTCTCAAGGCTGCTGGGCTCTCCCATTATTCTCAAACTTGTTAATCAGGAGGCAACTAAGTCATGAGTAATCAGCATACGGCTAATCCAAATGAGGCCAAGCCAGAGATTAATCCAGAGGTTAACCCGGCTACGATGTTGCCCAAAGGCAGTCGGGTGTTGGTCACAGGCGCGACTGGCTTCACCGGCTCGCTGCTGACCCATAAGCTAGTTAAGCAGGGCGTTGAAGTAGTGGCGATCGCCCGCCCCACATCCAACATCCAGCAGTTCGACGGCCTGCCCATTGAATGGTTCAAAGGCGACGTTTTCGACGCCGATCTAATCGAGCAGGCCACAGCAGGCGTCACCCATATCTTCCACATGGTGACCCCCTTTCGCGAAGCCAAATCACCTGACGTGGGCTATCACAACGTCCATATCCTCAGCACTCAGCTACTCGCCAAAGCCGCCCTCAAGCAGCCCAAGTTTCAGCGCTTTGTCCATGTTTCTACGATTGGCGTCCATGGCCACATTGCCAATCCCCCCGCCGATGAGAACTACCGCACCGAGCCCGGCGATGTTTATCAGGCCACCAAGCTTGAAGGTGAAGAGTGGATTAAGGGCTTTGGCGACCAAACCGGTTTGCCTGTCGCTATTGTCCGCCCCGCAGGCATTTACGGCCCCGGCGAAAAAAGGCTTCTGAAAATTTACAAAATGGTCAGCAAGGGCTGGGTGCCTGCTATTGGCAACGGCAGTAATTTGCTTCACTTTATCCATGTAGACGACCTCACCGACTGCTTGCTAGTGACAGCCGTTCATCCCAAAGCCGTGGGTGAAACGTTCATTTGCGGTAGTGAAAAAGCGATGACCTTTAAAGAAATGGTCACGCTAATTAGCGAGCTGTACGCTGTGCCGATTAAGTTTATTTCGCTGCCTGCGGGGCCGATGTTTGCGATCGCAGACCTCTGTGAATTCATCTTTCGCCCGCTCGGCATCGAACCGCCCATCTACCGCCGCAGGCTCGCCTTTTACACCAAAGATCGCTCATTCAACACTTCAAAAATCAGAAACTTACTAGGCTTTACACCCCGCCATTCGGATAAAACGGGGCTGAAAGAACTGGGTGAATGGTACGTAAAACAACAGTGGGTTTCTCTGTAAACAATCTCTGTAAACAAACTGACTCATTACCTAGTTACCTTTATCACGGCGAGCCAATAAACATGGAAGCAGGAAAATTCAAAGTCAGAGAGTTCGGCGAGGCAAAAGCGCCCAAATGGAAACAGTATGCAGCCCTCACCATCGGCAAGACCAGCATCGGCAGTCTGATTCAGTTCGAGCTAATCTCACTGCTATGTAGTAATCTACCCGGTGCTTTGGGCCTTTTACTCAGAAGCAAGCTTTATCCCTCTTTGCTAGGTGAAGTGGGCAAAAATGTCGTCTTTGGGCGAGGCGTCACCCTGCGGCATCCCTACAAAATCAAAATTGGCAGCAACGTCATCATCGACGACAACTGCGTGCTCGACGCCAAAGGCGAAAGCAATTCTGGAATCAGCATCGGAGACGGTGTTTTTATCGGGCGCAACACTATCCTCTACTGTAAAAATGGCGATATCGATATACAAGCTAAGGTAAATATTGGCGCGAATTGTGAAGTGTATTCAAAGCGGCGGCTAGTTATTGGCAAAGGAACCCTGATTGCCGCTTATAACTATATTATGAGCGGTGGCCAATACGACTATCGTTCAGCAATTCCACTAGCCGAACAAAGTAGCTATTCTAAAGGCCCTACCTTAATCGGTGAAAACTGTTGGATCGGCGCGAAAGGCGTTGTTTTAGACGGCGTATCGATTGGAGATAACGTCATTGTCGGCGCGGGCGCGATTGTTACCAAAGACTTGCCCACGAATGCGATCGCCATGGGCATCCCCGCCAAAGTCGTCGATTACAAAAAAGTTCCTGAGGCCGTTCCTTCATAAAAGGCTCCCTGGCCTCAGCACCCATAGTCAGATCACCTAACCAGATTATTCACCACTGAAAGACAACACTACCCTTTTGAGGAAACCCATGAAGCGAAATATCCAAGCGTTAGCAAACCAAGATTATGACCTCGTAGTTGTCGGCGGCGGTATTAATGGTGCAGCCTGCGCCTGGGACGCTACTCTGCGCGGACTGAAAGTGGCTCTACTAGAGCGCAAGGACTTTGGCTGGGCCACGTCATCCAACAGCGCCAAAATTGCCCACAGCGGCTTGCGCTACCTACAGCACATTGACTTCAAGCGCGCGCGCGAATCCATTCGTGAGCGCAACCTGCTCCATGCCAGAGCCCCTCACCTAGTCAATTCTCAGCCCTATTTGCTGCCTATATATGGTCACGGCATCAAAGGCCGCGAAACCATGTCCATTTACATCAAAGCCTACGACCTATGCAGCCTCGATAGGCAGTGGTCTAAAGATCCTGCTCGGAGAATTCCTAATTCCTACATGATCTCTAAAAAAGAGGTCTTGAGAATTGCCCCTGATATTGACAGCAAAAACCTCACGGGCGGCGCGGTTTGGTACGAAGGTCAAATGCATAACACCGAGCGGCTCCTGCTCTCGTGTATTCAGTCAGCGGCTGAAGGCGGTGCCCAAATTGCCAACTGCGTTGAAGTCACAGACTTTCGCAAATCTGGCAGCACGATTACCGGCGTAGAAGCCAAAGACCTCATCAGCGGCGAAACCTTTTCCATCAACGCAAAAGCCGTCATTAACGCCTCTGGTCCCTGGATTATCAACACGCTCAAGCTCACTGGCGAACAGCTCAAAAAGCAGCCGGTTCATGCATCTAAGGCACTTAGCTTACTCACCCGACCGTTCCTCAAAGAAAACTACGCCCTGACCTTCCCCATCAAGCCAATGTACGAAGATCGTCAGGCCGTTTTAGACAAAAAAGCTAGCCTGTCTTTTGCTATTCCCTGGCGCGGTTATTCTCTCATTGGCTCGCTGCACTTATCTTGCGATCAAGACGATCCTGAAAATATCACCATCACCGAAGAAGAGATTCAAGACTACATTGACATGATCAATGAGGGCTATTCAGCGGCCAAGCTCACCCGTGCAGACGTGCGACATGTTTTATGGGGAATTGTGCCTGCTGATGGCGAAGGATCAGCGGCTCCGCTTAAGCATTACGACATCGTAGATCATGCTAAAGATGATCAAATTGAACGCCTCGTTAGCGTAGTAGGCGTAAAGTTTACAACTGCTCGTGATGTGGCTGAAAAAACGCTTGATATCATCTGCGAGAAAATTGGTAAAAAGGCTCCTTGCACGACGGCCAAAGTACCGCTGTGGGGTGGCGATATCGAGTATCTTGACAAGCTAAAACAGCAGGCTATTCAGGCAGAATCAGGCCGCTTTAGCGAAGAAGTTGTTCTGCACCTAGTGGAAACCTACGGTTCACAGTATCAGCGGCCTTTGTCTTACATTGATGAAAATCCTGAATGGGCAGAAGTCATTCCAGGGACGCCTATTGTTAAGGCTGAGGTAATTCATGCTATCCGTGACGAAATGGCAGCTACGCTCTCGGATGTTGTTTTAAGACGGACTGATTTGGCTAGCGTGGAATATCCCGGCGAAGATAAGCTGCGGATTTTTGCGGAGCTAATGGCCAAAGAGCTGGACTGGAGCGAGTCTCGTATTCAGACAGAGATTCGAGAAGTGTCTAAAACTTATATTGTTATTCCCAGCGACAAAAAGCTCCTCGCAGCGCCGGTATAGGGTATGAAGAGAAAGTCAATTCTGAACTTTATTCGCATTGCAGTTACCACAGCGTTACTTGTGTTTGTCTTTCACAAGGCAGACCTCTTAACGCTTCAGGGCTGGCGAGACTTGTTTAGCACCTTCTCTAGCGCTAATCTTGCTCTGGTAGCTATCTCTATTCTGCTGGTATTTGTATCTGACTTTGCCAGTTCTATCAAGTGGTTTTGTTTGGCGCGCGCCTGCAACCTTGAGGTGAGCTTATGGCGACTGTATGCCTACTACATCGTGGGTCGTTTTTTCAGTATGGTGCTGCCTAGCAGCATTGGCGGTGATGTTGTTCGAATTAATGAACTAGGGCGCTATACAGGGCGCTATGCCGATTCTGCGGCGGTTGTTTTTGTAGAGCGCTTTAGCGGCTTGGCAATGCTGGTCGTTTTGGCAGCGATCGCAGTCATCATCAACCTCCAAACGTTTAACATGCCTTGGCTAACGGTCGCCCTCTCCACAGGCGTCGCTGGCGTAGCCTTCATTTGCTGGATCATCATCAATGATCGCCCCTTCAATTTTATCGATAGACACTTTGGCCATAAGTTCGCCTTAGTGTCCTCTTTTCTAAAAAAACTCGGTAAGTTTAGGAAGGCTGTTTTAGTCTTTAAAGACAAGCCGGGTGCGCTATGGCTTGCTGTTTTCAATTCCCTGTTGTTTTACTTCTTGTCCATTTGCAACGTGTGGGTAAGCATCCTAGCCTTCGGTGGCGACGCTAGTTTCACCAGTATGCTGGTAGCCGTGCCTATCATTATGTTCATTATGAACTTGCCGTTCTCTATTGGCGGTATTGGCATCACCGAATTTGCTTATAGCTTTACCCTAAATTTATTTGGCGTTAGCCCAGCCGTAGCACTTTCTACTATCTTGCTAATGCGCATCAAAACGCTGCTAGCGGCAGGTTTAGGCGGTCTTGCTTATCCGCTGGTGAGCGAAGGCATGCCCTCTCCATCTCAGCTATCCAAGTCTATGAAATCAAAATCCGTAAAGCAGCCTTACGACTAATCTATCCGAATCTTACTAAAATAATGAAATACAAGAAGCCCATAGCACTTTTTCTAGTAAGCATTGTTGCTGTCGTGGCTTCAATGTATCTACGCACTGCGCTCTATCCTGCGCCCGACCTTTCAGAGGCGATCGCGGCTCAATTTAGCGAAAGCTGCCTTTCTCCTACCCAGGCCAGCCGCCCCGTTTGGGAATGCTACGAAATTCCGGTATCCGTCGGCCCTCATCAAACCGTTGATATTCAGCACGAAAGTGGAGAACAGCAGCGGGTCTTAACTTTTCAGGCCAACGGACAAAATCAGTTTCGCTTCACGCCTACTCAGATGGGCACCTGGACATTTAGCACGGGAGGCGAGGTCACGATCAATGCTGAGCGCCCAACCTATGCTAAAGGATTCGTAGCCGCAAAAGGGAGTAAATGGATTCGGTCAGCCACTGAAGAAGCCTTCGTGCCACAGTTTGTGATGTACGACAAACCAGACTTAGAAGCAGGTCTAGACGAGTTTATCGACGGCCACGGCTTCACCGGATTTCACATCACAAACTTACGAGATTTTATCGAAAATCCGAGCTATTTTGAAGCCGTCGTGCTCAATACCTACCGTCGTGGCGGCGTTACTCACTTTTGGATCTGGGGAGATGAGGCCAGGGGGCAGACGCCTTCTGGCTATGGCGTCGATCCAAACCTGCTGTACACAGAAATTGCGGCTAGGTTAGCACCTATTCCAGGCTGGACAGTGAGCTACGGCTTTGATCTGTTCGAATGGGCTAGCGCAGCAGAAATCGAAGATTTTAGAGCCAAGCTGCAAGCTGACTCTAGCTATCATCATCTGGTCGGCGGCAGAGGCCACAAAAATGAGTATCGAGAGATTAGCTCAAAACTCGACTATGCCTCTTGGGAATGGCATCGCCCTAGCTATGAAGACTACAGAAATCACTTAAAAGAAGCCAAACAGCGGCCTGCTTTTTCTGAAGATCGGTTTCGCATCCGTACGCCCAGTCGCTATCCTGAAAAGGACTATACGCCTGAACTTACACGTCAAGGGCTCTGGCTTTCGGCAATGGCAGGCGGCGTTGCTAATATTTGGGGAAACCAACCTGAAGGTCAAGCGTTTTCTGCCCCCTATCCAAACAAAGCGGCCATCAAAACCTATAGCCAGTTTATAGAGAATACATTCACTGCCAACATGTCTCCAGATAACGCCCTCAGCAGCCAGGGCTATTGCTTGCGGGATAGTGATAAGGCAGCTATCTGTTACCTAGAAGAGCCCGGTAGCGTGGAATTCGATCTGTCAAACCTTCAAGAATCAGTTCAGGCGATCGCCGTTGACGCGCGATCGCCTTACAAAGAAATCAAAATTTCAGCGCCCGCAGCAAAGTTTAGCTGGCAGCCGCCCACCTCTTCCGACTGGGCATTTTACTTCTCATCGACTAGCTGGTAGCTTATATCTATCGCAAACAAATAAGCCGGCGTACAAATGAATTCGTACGCCGGCTTTGCTGTATCTATGAAAGGTGGCTATTCCTAGCTTGTTCAACCATCACTATTCGCTTGAAATAACGCTAAGCAACGATATCAATCTGGGTGGCTTGCAGATTGAATCCGTTGGTAAGGGTTGCGATCGCCACGGCTCCAAAGCTACCCAAGCCATCCCGGTCAAAGCTCAGCGTACTATTGCCTGTGCTATAGAGGAAGGCTGACTTGCTACCACTGGTGACAGGATCGCTGCCCTTAATAAAAGATGAGCTGTCCAGCCTTATACCCGCAAACAGGTCGCCTCCAAACCCAGCAGCCGAAATTCTAAGGCGATCATCGCTGCTAAAGTCCATGATTTTATCACCCCCATCACTGATACTTTTATAGCCAAAGACATCAGCGCCGCCGCCGCCAGTCAGCTCATCTCGTCCGCCGCCGCCAACTAAAAAGTTGTTGTTGCTATTACCAATCAGGCGATCGTCAAACCTACTGCCTGACAGATCGGTTTTACCGGCTAGAGAGGTAGGATTAAACACCTTGCTGTACCAGGCATTTCCTAGTTTGTCATAGCCAGCGGCAGTCGGATGCAAGCCATCGTTCACATCGTTTGTCGAACTGTTGTCGCCATTGATATCGCCAACACTCAAACTCCCCCCTGCATTCACAAATGACACCCGCTTTCCCTGCGACGCCTTCTCTGCGACCAAAGCTGGGATTAAAGCGTTGTAATCAGCCACGCTTTTCGCCTCTGACGCGGTACCCCGAGGTGCATCTACGGGCGAGATAGAAGTCACATATAGATAGGTGTTAGGAGCCTTCGCCGTGATAGCATCAATCAGTGTGTTGAGCCGATCTCGCATTTGACTGCCAGAGACACCGCTATTCGCGTCGTTAGTACCAATGCCTAACAAAATCGCATCCGTTGGATATTTAGCCAGGTTGCCGCTGTTGACCCAGTTTGTTATTTCCGTGATCTTCCGGCCAGGAAATCCTGCATGGTCGCGATCGCCTAAACTACTAGGGCCATTACTCTGACTCCCAACAAAATCAAGTGAAAGGTCATCAGCCACCGCCCGATTCCAAAACTGGCGACGATACGCGCCAGGATACGCACCGCTTGAATGCTCTCCGGCAGTGATCGAATCGCCTAAAGGCATCAACCGAGGCGTGCCCAATGCCCCAAATAAAGGCGCTAGTCCTACACCAGTGTTGAGATTCAAAATCAGGCCATTTTTCGCATTCGTCTCGGAGGGAAAACCTCCCGGCGGCGGCGCAGCATTGGGTACCAGCTCTATATAGTCAACACGAGCAACCTCACCACTGTGCAAAAAGCCCTCAAGCTGAATCTGTGAGTTACTCGTCAGCGCAACGTTGGGAATAACCCGCTCTCGTCGATTGCTGGCATCAGCACGCGTATTGTTAGTAGCTTCACTAAACGTAAACTCATCTACTACCTGATAGCTATCCGCCCCGTTTTTAACTCTCACAATTAAACGGGATTTGCCATCGCTCTCGTCGTGATATACCACCTTCAGCGCATAGGTGCCCGGTGTGCCTGAAAAACTGGTAGTTGCCGTCCCGCTCGTGCCATCATTGGGAATGCGAATGAGCTGGCCACCGGAAGCAAAACTGGCTGTCTCCTTCACATAGCCTAAAAGCGCCATCTGCTCAGCTTCGATTTTCATACTGGTTGCGCTGCCATTACTAGGAGGAGTCACAGGGGCGGCGTTAACTGTCACCGCAACAGTACCTGTACCGCTGCCGCCTCGACCGTCACGGATGCTGTAGCTAAAGCTATCGCTGCCACTATAGCCGGCAGATGGGGTGTAGGTTAGCGTACCGTTCTCATTTAGGCTAACGCTACCGTGGCTAGTGACGTTGTCAAACGTAGAGAGGCTGATCGGGTCACCCTCTGCATCACTGTCGTTGCTCAGTACGTCAATTACGGTGGGCGTATCAGCGGTGGTCGTTGCTACATCGTTACGAGCGACTGGCGGCGTATTGATAGGAGGCGTAATTTCTACAGGCACCAGCTCTATATAGTCAACTCGGGCCACCTCACCACTGTGCAAAAAGCCCTCAAGCTGGATTTGTGAGTTAGTCGTTAGATTAACGTTCGAGATAATTCGCTCTCGACGATTGCTGGCACTAGCCCGCGTATCATTAGTGGCTTCGCTAAAAGTCCAATCATCCACCACCTGATAACCGCTCGTCCCATTATTAACCTTCACAGCTAAACGGGACTCGCCATCGCTCTCGTCGTGATAGACCACCTTCAAGGCATAAGTGCCCGCCGCCCCTGAGAAACTGGTGGTTGCCGTCCCGCTGGTGCCATCGTTGGGAATGCGAATGAGCTGGCCACCGGAAGCAAAGCTGGCCGTCTCCTTCGAATAGCCCGAAAGCGCCATCTGCTCGGCTTCAATTCGTATATTAGTCATAATTGTGTAGAGAGATCCTTTGACAGTAATCGTTTAAGACAAAGAGACAGACGTAAATATGTGTTTACGCCCGTACAAAGACTCCGCCTATGTAATGAAATTTCCGTAACTTTCTTCTGAGCTTTTTGATAACTTCATCTTTATTACCGCAAATGTACGCTGTGACATTCTCAGTGAGACGCCTAAGACACAGATCATAGAAAGGCTTGTTCCTATCTATAGATTGTTCAAAAGAACACTTTTAACTGTGCTGGCTCTAGCTACTACTAACTGAACCCTGTATAGCTGTGATGAAATAGCTACAGAAAAGGGCAGAAGACGATTACTTTGTTGCTCCCTGTCGAAAGCTGTATGGAGTATAGAAATAGAAAATTTGACACGCCCTTTAAGGGTCATTCTACAGCAGAGGTAGGAGGACTTAAGATGAAGTCTTAGTAAGCATAAGTAAGCGTGATCGCTTCTTT